>Ga0307513_10007629_pt1 | contig 13981 bp, 8 predicted proteins | sample 15_EM_MG_FD_202174 | JGI IMG/M metagenome (GOLD analysis project Ga0307513, IMG submission 202174) | Populus trichocarpa ectomycorrhiza microbial communities from riparian zone in the Pacific Northwest, United States - 15_EM | ecosystem: Host-associated > Plants > Roots > Unclassified | place... | reverse complement strand
CTACTAGATTGGCGTCAGCGCTACAATATCATCAATGGGATTGCTCGTGGACTCCTTTATCTTCACCAAGATTCGAGACTAAGAATAATCCACAGAGATCTGAAAACCAGCAATATTTTGTTGGATTACGAAATGAATCCAAAAATCTCAGACTTTGGCCTGGCTAGAAGTTTTGGAGAAAATGAAACTGAAGCCAGTACTAATAAAGTGGCTGGAACGTAGTAAGTGTCTTCTTCATCATATGGATTTTATGCTCTTAGTTTGCAAATGCGACCTAAAATTCTATGAATACATGCAGTGGTTACATATCTCCAGAGTATGCAAATTATGGACTCTACTCGCTAAAATCAGACGTCTTCAGCTTTGGTGTATTGGTGCTAGAGATAGTGAGTGGCTATAGGAACAGAGGATTCAGTCACCCAGATCACCACCTCAACCTTATCGGGCATGTAAGTGCCAAAGCTATGTCAGTTTGACTCTTTCATTTCAATAAATTCTCGAGTACCTCTGTTAGATACCAGATGTCTGCACATGTTTATGAGACTTGAACACTTCAGATACTTGAAGAAAAACTGTAGAAATTATGGAAAACAATTGAGACCGACAATGGTCAATGTTGGATTTGCACAAATACGTAACGTGTTCTTAATAGCATGGTTTTTGTTTATCAGGCTTGGATACTGTTCAAACAAGGCAGGTCTCTAGAACTGGTTGGGGAATCAAAAGTTGAAACACCTTATTTATCTGAAGTACTACGTTCGATTCATGTGGGGCTATTGTGTGTGCAAGAAAATACAGAAGATAGGCCAAACATGTCATATGTGGTTTTGATGTTGGGTAATGAAGATGAACTGCCTCAGCCTAAACAACCAGGATTCTTCACTGAAAGGGATCTTATTGAAGCATGTTATTCATCAAGCCAGTGCAAACCACCTTCAGCGAACGAGTGCTCGATTTCATTGCTGGAGGCAAGATAGAGTGCTTGTGTTTTTGTTTTGTGTGGTCTTGATGGTTGTGAATCTGCCATAAAACTTCTACTGTGTGTCTGCTGTAATAAGGTTATGAATCTACCATGCATGCTTAATTTCTATGAGATTTAATAACTTTTTTTAGTGATTAAAGGCACTCGATTGTTCTAGTGCGTGCTGAGGAGTTGAAATAACAAACAAACACTACTAGTTGCAGAAATAAAGGCTTCTAAATATAAATTATACTCTGATGAAATCCGATTTATATTAAGAAATAGCAGCAGCCATTAAGTAGGTGGTTGAAATTGAAGAGAAAGCAGAATTTCTGGGATTCTTGTTTTCATCAAAATGTTTTGGATTTTCACTCCTATACTGTTTTCTAAAATCTTGGATTTGGATGGATGAGAAGTGAAAAAAAAAAGGACAAATAAATATAATAATTTATGAGAGATAAATTTATTGAGCATTTAATAGACGATAAATTTTACTGGACAAAATGGTTAGATTGTTTAATTCAATTATTAATTATTATTAATTATTGACTATATGGTTACTCACGCATTACATGGGTTATGACAAATTATATATATAGGTGACGCTCTATGTTGGGGGCCATTCTAATTTTATTTTTAACATAAAAAAGAATTTCAGACCCTATCTATGTTTTTTTTTTATCAGTAAAATAATTCCTAGGAATTTCAACGCAAGTAAAAAAGTTCTTCGAGAATAAATTCAAAATTAAATGGAGTTTTAGGAGATAATATCTAAAAGATTCTCAATTAATCTAAGAATTAATACACACACATTATGTTTTGAATTATTTAATTATTAAGAAATTAAAATAAATGAAATAAGAAAATAGGATAGATGTGCGGTTCTATGTGGCTTAGCGCGCGTACCAATTCAGGCCCATGTGTCTAGTTTTAATCATTATGCTCGCTTTTTTTTTTTCCTTAAAAAATGTAGATGACGTGTTGTTTACAAGATCAAATTGTAGCTTGCACAAATGTAAACGATGCGAGGTTCTATTGCCTTCATATGTTTGTGATCATGGAACAACATCACATAAAAAATTCAGAGACATGAAATCAGGATGATGTTCAAATTCATTAAAAGTAACATCTTGTACATACTTCCTTTTTATGTAGTTATGAAAAGCCATTGAGACAACAACATTCTGCACCTGTGTCTTATACAGAAACACTGGCATGTTTTGCGAAATTCTCCATCTTTTTTTCCACACCCCAAAAGTTCGCTCAATTAGACTTCGAATTGAGGAATGAACCCGTTTGAACAACTCCTCTCGACTTCTCAACTGACCTCGATGATGAAATTCTGGAAGATGAATTTCTAGAAGATGATATCTTTTACCTTTATTTGGACCCAAAAATGCATATTCACTTGGATAACCGGAGTCAACAACGACTTTCCTACATTCACCCAAGACATTTAAAACAAAAAATATTTTGTACCATGCGACCAAAAATTAAATAAATGAAAATTTTAAAAGAAGCCTTATTGTTCTATCCAAAATATCTTCTGGTGCCTCTGGAAATCTGATATTTGAATTATAGATGGCCTTATAAAGAATTCTTGAGTCATGTGCACTACCTTCCCATCCAGCCTAAACAAAAGTAAATTGCATGTTAAAACTACATGCTGCCATAATGTTCTGCGTTGGTACTCCTTTCCTTCCAATAAATGGTATTTGATTTTCCTGAGACACACAAGCACGCATATGTATTCCATTAATTGCTCCCACACAATTCTAAAAACAAAATTTAAAAAACATTAATTGTAAATGAATTACCAAATGGATTATATAATGAGAGTGGAAAGATAAACATATTCACTTTTTATTAATCTTTTATATTACCTTAAATGTGCATATATCTTGGGTTTATAATGATTTCTTGTGGTGTTGTCGAAAAATCTGGATCAACTAGTTTTATTATATCAATTGATAGCAAACACACAGCCTTTAGAACCTCGTTGAAATACCTACTCACTGTTTCACCAGAATATTGGAATCTCTCCTGGACCCTATTAGAAGCACCCAACGCTAAAGTATAAAGAAACATGCCAAAGTTTTCTATAACACTGATACTCCTTGATGGTTTCAGTCCATACTGTGTTTCTAAATGAAAACAAAAACTTTGAAATGTCGTTGCATCTATCCTAAACATATTTACACAACGTATTCAATGCTTATTTAAAATTTCATTCAACCATTGCATTCCTGTGTTGTAAGAAATCATACAAGGTTGCTTATAGATATAGTTATTGTAATACAATGCAAGTGCGCTTGCTATGCACAATACTAGTTTACGACGATCAAATTCTCTATGCCAAAATGAATTGCCTGCATCGTCATCGTCACCATCATCATCTTCGTTACTATTGTCATTGTTACTATCATCATCTGCATTGCTATCATAAGTAGCACCACTACTATAACTAATATGACTACTACTATTCATACCAACGTAGTCATGTGAAACATATTGAGCGAGATTGTTCATGACATTTTTATACTCTTCTTCAAAAAAGTTATTAAACTAATTTGCATCCATATCTACAATTTTAATTAAATAATTATGAGCAAGGAACAACATATTAATTGTTTTATTAATGTAAATGTGTTGGAAGCTGTCACGACCCGAATCCCGGATCCATGACCGGCATATAGGCAAGGTTCCCCTCCAAGGTTCCATACCTATGCGAACCCAAACTTACATATAAACTTATCCTTCAAAACTCAATCAGAGTTCAACACAACACTAATAACAAAATAAACTTCATAATATAATTTGATTGTCTTAATACAAGAGTTCATATAATTTCATAGTTTTGGAGCATTAACTAGACAAAAAGGAAGGTACAAATTACAACCAAAAAGCAGGTTCGGAAGGTTCGGAAGGTTCGGAAAAATGACCCACTAACAAGCTATACGTCTGAAAAGGTAAATAATGAAAGGGTGAGTTCAACCACTCAATGAGTAGATAACGTTCAATATACACACACGAGGTAATACAACAATGAGAAATATATATACAATTATGGCTCTAGGTTCTTATAGGAAGATTTCTCAAATGGGCCATAACAAGAATATCTTAAGGTAAAGCTCGTCAGAAAATCAAAATGCAATGAGCATGAGGCTTCGTACTGTGGGATGATCAGTCCACATAGGTTGGTGACTCCCCTGACCAACTAGGGTTCAGATACGATGTGCACAAAGACTAACACTACCCTGTTCGCATGGGTATTCTGACTGGCATATCATAAGTTCATAATCATAATCATAATCAAACAGACATATTCATATCTCAAGGCTCAACTCATGAAATCAATCAAATGAGGAGCTATCAATTCAGAAGTCAATTCAAAATATATACTAGTTCATATCAAGAATTCAGATTCAACAATTGATCATGCTTTATCATAACAAGGATAATAATCAACATATATATTATCAAGAACCATGATCCAATTCATATTAACAAATCAAATATTTATAATATTTCTCATGCATATGGAAAATTATCCACTCACCTGACTCGAAAGCAAACATAACTTAAAGCTGATACCGAAGAAAATCCTACTGACGTCCCGCCGGTAGAATATCAGGATTATCTGAATACAAATGAGACATATTGAAGAATGACTCAAAAAAACATATAACCTATTTAATATACTTATCTAAGGGTATATTCCATAACCCTATATATTTTTAGACTAAACTAGTTATTTTCCCAAAAACCCAAAATTTAACGGTTTTCCCGAAATCTAATCCATAATAAAACAAATAATAAAATTGATAATAATTCACTAAATAACCCTCATTTATTCATCAAACCAATCTGAAAAATCTAATATTACTGCTAGGGACCAATCTGGAATTTATCATATTTTTAGGGTCAAATTATAATTTAGTCCATTTGGAGGACCAAACTAAAATTATCATAAATCCATTACTATACTAAAATTCTGACCATAATTAATCCTCAATTCTGTCCCGAATATCTCATTATGCTCCAGGGACCATTCTGGAATTTTTCCAAAATTTTAGGGTCAAATTGTATTTTTTGTCAAATTGGAGGACCAAATTGAAAGTGTTATAAATTCATAACTATACTGTAATTCTGCCCATAATTCATCTTTTATTCTGTCCAGAATCTCTGAATATGCTCCAGGGACCAATCTGTAATTTTCCAAAGCTTGGGGACTAAACTGTAATTTCCACAAATTGAGGGACCAAACCGAAATTTTGTCATCTTCAACCTCAAACCTAGAATTTAAACAGAAAACCTACTATTCTTTCCAGATTTCTAACTCAAAATTCACCATTTACACAAATCATAACTCAAAATCATCATCTTTAACTACAATCTTCCGTAATCAACTAAATAATCAATTACCCACAACAATCAGCCCTATAACATTCAAATTAATTCATCAATTAAACTCAAATCATAATCTTCAAAACCCTAACATTTATCAAAATAGAAATTAAAAGCTCAAATAACACACATTTATATATTTAACAACCTAAATCTTACCTTTAAACTTATTTCCTCCAACTCCCTTCTATTTCCCTTATCTTTCCCTCTTTTCTCTTCTTCTTCTTCTTCTTCTTGTTTCTCCCTTCTCTCTCACGGTTTGCTCTCTAAGAACACAACTCTCTTTTTTTTTTTTTTGCTTCCTATTTATATTTATCATCTCTTTATTCAATTTCTACAATACCCCTCATTTAATTATACTTACTCTTTAAGCCTCTAAGGGCTTTGTTGCTTTTTCCTATCTCTTTTAATACAAAACATCACAGAAGCTTTACGTGCAAACCTCAATAAATCACATTACTTTTATAGAAAATATAATTTTTATTATCCTATTAATCCATTTTATTTTATTTTATAAAATAAAACACTTCATACATTATTCCATTCAATTTCATTAATTTATCACTCTTTTGCTTACAATAAAAGTCATCCCATCCCAATATATATTAAACAATTAATATGTCTTACAAGTAATCTATAATTGGTTATATTATATTGAAAGTAACAACAATGCTATTAACAAATTAGGTCAACATAAAGCATGAATATATAATGAAAGAAAGACAACTTACTACTTTATGAGATGCAAGATGATATAATTTAATCAAAATGCCTTGAGAGAGTCATAACAGATTGGTCATTCCATAAATATTTTTAAAAGTGATGTGTTCTACTTTATTGAAATGGTGCATTATATAGGGTGGAAAAGAGTGACTTGTGAACTACACAATACAAGCACACTCTACCTGACATTAAAACTTATTTTTTTCTCCTAAAAGTCTTATGGTCAACAACATATAATGAATAATAACATAAAGGCATACTCAGTAATTGCCAAAAAAATGAAGAAAAAGTTGGTTATAGAGTACACAACTATAAGTCTTTGCTAGCAACACAATAAACATACAAAACATATGAAATAAAACATGGTTTGTCCTCCCGAAGCTACACTTTAAACCTTTGTTCATTAACTCTATAAAGAATTAGAAGCAACAAAGTTAGGAATCTCCTAAATAATGCAACTCAGAAAGAAGAAGATTAGAACCACAAGTGCTTACCAGAATTATAAAGAGCAGATTAATGGTTCCTACAACAATAAATAGGGATACATTTTCAATAATGAACAAGATCTGATTAGATTCGATATTTTTAAGAATATGCATATATGAGAAATTGAAGACATATTAAAATCAAAATTTACCTAGATTTTTTTGCAAAAAAACACTTGCTTGTACACACAAGAAGAGCTTATCGGACTTAAGAAAAGCAGATCTGGTGGTGGTTTTTGTAGATCTTAGTTGTGGATGTTAGCTTGTGTAGATCTGGAGTTGGTTTGTGAGGTTTGCGATCGTTTATGGCTACAAAAAGAAAGAAAGAAGAGAAGAAAGATGTGTATAAATAGAGGTTCTTTTTCAAGAAAGGAAGAGGTTTGTGAAGAGATGAAGATGTGGATGCTGAGAATAGTCGTTTCACTAGTTATCAGAAGAGTAGGGAGGAGAAGATAAGATTGAGTATTTTGGTAAACAAATAATTGAACGATCTTCTGGCTATGCGTACAAGAATGAAAAAAAAGCAGATATGGTTGCTTTTTGTTGAACCTATGATTGGACAACAGACATTTATGGGTCCCACTTTATTAAACATGTGGTTTCATCTTTACCAAACGAAATAAAACGTATAATCTACCATAAAAACAAATACCCTCTATATATGTATGGTAGAGTATTAATCTTCCATGTGATTCAAGCATAAAAAAATATTAAATTATAATTATAACTTTATAACAAAAAAAAAAGACTTTTTTTCTATTTTAATTGAATTAAAATTAGATATATTTAAAATAAAATAAAAACTCAATAAAACAAATTGGGAAAAATAACCTTGTTTTTAATCCTTTTAAAAAGTTTTAGAGATCAACCTGACTAAGTCTTAGCACGTGTGTATTCCGGGTAGGGTTTTACATCTGTGATAAGTAGCAGATCTTTTCCCTGGTTTTGAGGCCCAACAGTCTTTGAAAGCAATAGAGATTAGAGACATATCCTAAAGTCAAAGATGTTCGGAACGAAGACTTCCAAGGAAATGATAATCCACCATCTCCTGTCGGGATGGAGTTTGAATCGTAATAATAATAATAACTAGAGCACAGCCACTCTACTTGAGAGAGCACGAAATTCAAAGTGGAGCCCACTGTAATTCCACCTTCTCCGAAAGAAGGGTCTGGTAGGAATTTAGCCGATAACTAAGGGGGTGTTTATTTCTCGAAAAGTAATTTTTAAAAAATTAATTTTTAAATTTTTTTGTGTTTATTTGTCATTAAAAAAGTTGGTCAACAGAAAATATTTTCTGGTCAACGGAAAAAACTTTCCAGTCAAAGAAAAATTTGGCTTGGTTTTCAGGAAAATGTTTTCATTTTATTTTGGGCGGAAAACACATTTTGAAAGTTGTGAAAAAATTTAGAAATGTCATATTATTTGCTGATTATATCAAATTTGGTCCTCAAACTTTTGATTGCTATATATATATATATATATATATATATATATATTTTGTTTTGAATATTTTTTTTTCAATTTCATCCCTTAAAATTTAATTTTATATTAAGTTTGGTCCTTATTTTTATAATTGTTATTTGCTTTTCTCTTATCATTTTTTAATTGAAATTTTTTATCTATCAAATTTGGTCCTTATTCTTTTGATTGTTACTTATTTTATTTGAAATAATTTATGAAAAGTTTATTATTATTATTTTAATTTCTTCATCTTTCAATTTTTTTATTTTTTAGATTTAATCTCTATTATTTTGATTATTGTTTATTTTATTTGAGATAATTTATGAAATTATATATTTTTTTCAATTTCATTCTCATTCAACTTTTTAATTTGTAAGATTTGTTTCTCATTATTTTAATAAATTTTAAAAAAATAAAAAATTAATAAGTAATTTTCCAGCTCATTTTTAATGACATAACCAAACACTGTAAAATGTTTTCCAACTTATTTTTCATGACACTACCAAACATCGGAAAATAATTCACTTTCCCGGAATTCACTTTCCAAAAAGAAACTACTTTCCAACAAACAAACAGGGCCTAAACACTTCTCCAGGAAGTCTTCCACTTTTCAATACAATTAAGAATAAAAACTTAGTGCTAAGGTCTTGTAAAAGAACTTTCATATGAATATACATTTCCATTTGGTTTTTAGCGCATGATTCCCCATAATATCAAAAGATTTAATGTTTTTATTTAAATTCTATTTATATAATACCGATAGAAGAATTAGAGTAGATCCTCACCATGATTTGTTTGAAATAAATAAAAGAAGGTAGACTTTCAACATCAATGATGTTTTTATTTTTTGCAAAACAATGCTAACAATTATATTATACATACATTTCTTCGTTTAGAAATGATCATAATATAGTTGATTGGTTATCCATTGTGAAAACCAAATCTAAAGTCGTGTCCAAGTTGTTGAAGATGATAACGATGAAGTAATTAGGGGAGACAATGTATTTTAAATGGATGAACTAGTTGATCCATATCAAGTTGCTCTATTTACCGAGTTAGAAAATCCATATTTTTGTGTCATTGAGAATATTTCTATTGATATTGATATTGATTAGTTAAATATAATATTGAGTACCGGTAGACATAGAGAAAACAATAATGATGATAAGATCGACATTGAATTCAACAAAGAAGATGATGTTGGACATGACAATGAAGAAAATGAAGAGGAAGATTCTAATTAAAAAGTGTTGAACTGATTTAGATGTGATATTTTATTGTATAATAAAATTAGAATTGTGTTAGATATTTATTGGTGCTTTATAATCCATTATATTTACACTTGTTGTGTAATTTTGGAGATGTGTTCATTGTTTCAATAATTATACAAGTATTTTTGTTGTTGTATGTGTGTTTAGGTGACAATAAGATTACAACAACTAACCAATAAATCTAATATTAATTTTTTTAACAATGTAAAATGTATCACTATAGCAAAAGTCAAGATCAGTAAGCAAGTAGTTAAAGACTTGTTATTAGAATGCAGAACGACCTTTGAGTCAAATTTCAATTGGATCCAAGGAGAAGATGTATTATATATGCATGGAAATCTTAAAGTGTATGAACATCAAAAACTGATTAAGCATTTTAACAATGCAAATAGTGAGATAAAAGTGTTGCTCGCATCAACTAGGGCTTGTTTTGAAGGGATAAATCTTTTTGACGCTCTAAGGATGCTGTAACAACCTCAATTATTTGGATTCAAATTTCCACATAATTTCCTTTTTAATAATGTCAAAAACAAGGAATTTTTCTTATGACAGTACACTGTCATTTTAACAGTCGACTGAATTAATTCAATATAAAAATTTGGTCGACCGGTTTTATCAACCGATTAAGACAATAGGAATTTTAACTGCCCATTCCATCAAGCAGTTAACCGAATCAATTGGTAAACTAAGTTAGTCGACCAGTTTAAGCATAATCATGTATTTTTACTTTTTATTTTTTGAAATGTATTCTCCACTGAAATTTTGGCAGAGTTTGCCCATAAATTCAAGATACAAGATTATCAACATTATGACCTATAATACCACATTCAAAATCCACAAACACAGACCGACCATCTTGGACCTTATTTTTTTATTCAACCAAAATCAACCACATATCCTTTTCACTCACCATAATCAATAATATAATATAATGGAAAGGAATGATTTGAATTAGATTAAACTATCATGCACCATCATGTAATTAAAAGAAACAAAATAGATAAGGAAATGCATTTAATAACTAAAGTCTTACTAATATTCCTAAACTTCCAACTTAATCAAATAAGGGTGAAATTAAGTAACATCTTAAAATCTTCTATTTATACAAATATTGTCCTATTACAGCCGAAATATGGTAATAAGTTATATTACAAAAATTTCACAAAATAATTAAGGGGAAATTTTACGCACAGGAAATAGTATACTAATGGGAAATTTCTGTGCATTTCTAAAGTCACATGATTTGTAGCGAGGATATTGAACATTTATGATTAGCTTTGATAAATGGTCGATCGTTGGAACCTCCAAAATATAATTCTGAATTAACTATTACAAACAAAATAAATTTGTAGTATGATCATGAAAATCAGGTCGAACCCAGAGGAAATTTCATTTAATCTTCCTACAATATATTGAAATGAAAAAGAACCAGGGATTTGAATGAAAAATTAAAGAAACAATAATTCTAAAAATAATAAATTGACATGTCGTTAAATTAGTTCAAGGGTTCACACATCCATTCCTATAAATTTGTTGATCATCGAAGTAAAATAAATTTTTTTTCATGTCAAGCAAATAAATTCAATATCCCTTAAAGCTAAGAGAAATTAATGAGATTATGAGTAAATTAATTAGACAAAGCTATCTAATCAATTTCTTACCATCAAACAAATTTAACATTGAAAGCAATTCTCATTCACTCGGCAGTACTCTTAGGAGTAAGGTCTGTGCATTTTTTCTAAGCAAACGCTCAAAAGCTTGACAATTTAACTTAGTTTATTCTTCCCTAATAAATCAAGATGAGAGTTGCATCAATCAAATTAATTATTTTGCTTCTTACTCTAGCCCTAACAACAATTACGGATTGAAAGAAATTAGAAAGTATACATGTCATCTCAAAACAATTCAATAAGCTTGAATAACAATCAATAAAATAATTCTAAACAAGGAAAAATAAATACTTGAATCTGAAAGAATTGTAATGATAACTTTACTTCTCACAACTTGCCAATAGAGATGGTGTGTATTCCTTTGAACTAAAATTAAGAATTAGTTCATAGTTGCTAGAAAATTGACAAAAGCAGAGAAAAAAAGAATGTTGTAGAGCCTTTATTTTAGCCGTGTTCTGCTCTATTTATTCTCTTCCTTGGCTGCCAAATTTCTTCATAATTCATAGGTTGATTAAAAGCCCTTATGCTACTTAACTCCTTCCTTTTTTTATCTAGTCTTTAAGGTTGGTTAAATCCCTCAGAATTTGTGTTGAAAATAGACTCTATTGCTGTCACAACTCTACTGCAACTTAAACTTTGTTTCTGATTTGATTTCTTGTAATATCCGACCATCCCACCTGTATTATTTCATTCATAACATGTTAAGGGCTTGATTTTCACCTTTCTTAGGTCCTAAGGCCCACCATTTCTATGTCAGACTCTCAGCCGTAGTGGTATGCTCGACATCATTAGTTTCCTCATCTGATCAGGAGACCAATCTCGTCCTTCAGATTGCGTCTATATTTTCACCTTCAAAATGATTTTATTTGACCTGGCATCCTTCATAAAAGTTGTATTCCTAGAAGTGTAGATGATTTTAGGATTTTGACTCCCATGATTTCAATGTCCGAGGCTCAGGATATGCCTGTTTGAATATGTAGTGTGAAAGCATAGAATCCTGCTGCAATGAGGATTTGGGCCCGATTTTGCAGGTTTGATTAGAGGTCCAAACGAACTTGGATTTCTTCCTATAATACCTTTCTGAAAAGCTTGATATGTGTACTTTAACTTTGATTTAGCCCACATTCATATTTTAAAATTATAACTCGGTGAAACACTTGTCACAAGAAGCAAGGTTCGAAACATAAAATGCAGAAATTCTTATCTTTTAGTAATTAATTCACAAGGTCTCCTAGGCATGCCACACTCATAAAAATAAATTCCAATAAGTTCAGATAAGCTCAAAATACATTAAAAAGTATAGTGCGAAGGGAATAAAAACATATGTATATTTTGTACTTATCAAATTCCCCCATACTTAACTTTTGCATGTCCTCGAGCAAAATTTCAATTTTACTTTTCCCATGTCAAAAATGTAATGCCATCAATGAACAACAATTAAACTCTCAAATCATCATAACATATCATGAATAACACTCTAAACAACTTAAAAATGCTCAACAAGTTTTTTTACTTGAAAATAAAGTAACCAAATGCATAGACCTCGCAGGAATAGTCACTCATTTCTCATGTTTTTGAAAGGTTAGTGTTTCACTCAATTTCGTTCCACTCGAAATGATCTACCATAAGTTTGCAAATATTCTCTTTCTCCACCACTTGAATTTCATGCATGACATAAATCATAAGGTCTTTATAAGGGTTGTAATGGGGCTCGGTTCAGGGTATGAAATCTTTAGTAGGATAGCTCAGAGGTGTAGGAACTAATGAAGAAAAATTACCCAAAACCAAATATAGAATATCAAACACTCCATCTAGACATTTTAAACTTGAAAATATTACAACCACATTAACCTCCTTCATTGATCGTTCAAAAGAACAATTTTCATTCAAACCAAGGAATGATATTTCACCTTCCAAATCTCCAACCCTTCACTAAAGTTAGAACAAGTTGTTCTTTTTTTTTTCTTTTTCTTTTTCTTTTCTTACATAAATTTATAAAACTCAAATAATTCAACATAACAACTTGTTCTATTGCCTCAATCCACAAATTAAGACACCCTCAAACTTATTCCATGTATTCCTATGCTTTGATAATGATGAATAATGCTCCACTACCTCTATGGCTTGGGAAAGACACTTTTGGTTTAAGACTTGTAGTGCAGGTTTATAATTTAAAGAAACAGTCTAATACGTTCTAAGCAAGGTCAGATTCAGATTTTGTCATAAAATTTCCTACTATCTAGTTTTACACTTTTGAGCATAACTAGAAATCCAATTGTTGGATCGAGATGAAACTTAACCTGAAGATCCCAAAGGTAGCTCTATGTTGGGGTAAAGTTTCAAGTGAATCGGAGTTCGGGAAGGACTTGTAAGAATAGGCTGTTCATATTTTGTTATTTACTTTCTTTTGACTTGTGGACTTCCTATTTGGCAAAGATCCTTTTCCTACTATATGTTGCGACAAACCGCGTCTCAACAGATCGCGCATGTACTACCTAGACTATGCTTGATTATGCTTGATTGACAAATATTTTAGACTACTAGTAGTGTTCACTATGTAAGAAATTTCCATGTGAATTTCATCAACAACAAAAAAAAAAAATATTCAAAGGCGAGCGTTTACCTCAGTAGTGGAACATTGCTGTGCCGCTAGACTGACTGTGGTGTTAAATCGTTTACCCCAGCAGTGGAACATTGCTGTGCCGCTAGACTGACTGTGGTATTAAATCGTTTACCTCAGCAGTGGAACGTTGCTGTCCGCTAGAATAGTGAAGTCAAGTAATACACTGCTTGCAGCTGTTATTCTTTTATTATATGTCAATTCGCATGCAATTGCTCGAATTTGCTTGTAGAAGCTCTGGATACAATATTCTGCGTGTTCTTTTCCTAAATTAGTGAAGTCAAGTTTACCTGTCTTTCTACCTTAACTGTATTTGTGGTTTCTTTATATTTTGAAATGTTTCTTGGTCTGTGTTTGTGATAATGACTTATTCTCATGGGGTT
>Ga0307513_10007628_pt1 | contig 13982 bp, 16 predicted proteins | sample 15_EM_MG_FD_202174 | JGI IMG/M metagenome (GOLD analysis project Ga0307513, IMG submission 202174) | Populus trichocarpa ectomycorrhiza microbial communities from riparian zone in the Pacific Northwest, United States - 15_EM | ecosystem: Host-associated > Plants > Roots > Unclassified | place... | reverse complement strand
TTCTCGCGGGGGTCGGAAGGGCCGCGATGCTAGCACAGCGTGCTTTCCGGCAACCGCGGCCCGCTACAATCTGACCCCATGGCCAGGACCCACGACTCGACCCCGCTCGCCGACGGCTTTTCCATGCCCGCCGAGTACGCGCCGCACGCCGGATGCTGGATGCTCTGGCCGGAGCGGCCCGACAACTGGCGCGCGGGAGCGCAGCCGGCGCAACGGGCCTTTGCGGAAGTCGCCGGGGCGATTGCGCGATTCGAGCCGGTGAGCGTCGGCGTCTCGGCGCCGCACTACGAATACGCCCGCGCGCAGCTCGCCGCCCACATCCGCGTCGTCGAGATCTCGCATGACGACTCCTGGATGCGCGACGTCGGCCCCACGTTCGTCACCAACAAACAGGGTGCCCGGCGTGGCGTCGACTGGCGTTTCAATGCCTGGGGCGGGCTGCACAGTGGCCTGTACTTCCCCTGGGACGAGGACGATGCGGTGGCCCGCAAGGTGCTCGAGATCGAAAGCTGCGACCGCTATCGCGCTCCGCTGATCAACGAGGGCGGGGCGATCCATGTGGATGGTCAGGGAACCGCTCTGGTCACGGAACAATGTTTGCTGAATCCCAACCGCAATCCTGACCTCAGCAGAGCGCAGATCGAGGACTACCTCAAGTCATACCTCGGCGTGCGCGCGGTGATCTGGCTGGGTCAGGGCGTCGTCGAGGATGAAACCGGCGGCCACATCGACAATCTCGCCTGCTTCGTGCGTCCGGGCGTGGTGGCCCTGCATTGGACCGACAACGTGCGCGATCCGCAGCATGCCGTGTCGCTCGATGCGCTCGAGCGGCTGAAAATCGCCCGCGACGCGCGCGGTCGGGCAATCAACGTGATCAAGCTGCCGATGCCCGGTCCCCTCAAGCTCACCGACAGCGAAGCTGCCGGCATCCTGTCACGCGAGACCTCGCAAAGGCGCGAGGCAGGGGCGCGGCTGGCGGGCAGCTACGTCAATTTCTACATTGCGAATCGCGGGATCGTCATGCCGCTGCTCGACCCCAAAACTGACAAGCTCGCTGCCGCACGCATCAAGCGCGCCTTCCCGACGCGCAAGGTGGTGGGCGTGCCGGCGCGCGAAATCCTGTTAGGCGGCGGCAACATTCATTGCATAACCCAGCAGGTCCCTAAATGAGCCAACGGCCCGTACCGCGACGCGACATTCCCGACCGGCTCCGGGTCCGTCCGGGCTCGCGCATCAAGCTGGTCGATTCGGACGCGGACCGTTGTTATGGCTGGGACAAGGACAAGGCGATGGCCGCCACGGCCGAGAACCTGACTCGCCTCGAAGAGCTGCAGTACAAGATGTACGCCGATCAGCGCTTCGCCATGCTGGTCGCGCTGCAGGCCATCGATGGAGGCGGCAAGGACAGCACGATCCGGCGCGTGTTTGGCACTTTCAACCCGCAGGGATGCACGGTCACCGCTTTCAAGGGTCCGAGCGCCGAGGAACTACGCCACGACTATTTGTGGCGCATCCACAAACATGCACCTCCGCGGGGCGAAATCGCGGTGTTCAATCGCTCGCATTACGAAGACGTGCTCATCGTGCGCGTCAACGACCTCGTGCCCGAGGATGTTTGGAGCCGCCGTTATGAACAGATCAACGAATTCGAGCGTTTGCTCGACGCCTGCGGCACCCGCGTTGTAAAAATTTTCCTGCAGATCAGCAAGGACGAGCAGCTCGCGCGCTTTCAGGAGCGCCTGGCGGACCGGCGCAAGAACTGGAAATTTGATACCGGCGATCTGGAGAAGCGGCAGCAGTGGCCCGCCTACACGCGGGCCTTCGAGGCAATGTTTGCCCGCTGCTCCACCGAACATGCGCCCTGGTACGTAGTGCCCGCAAACCGCAAATGGTTCCGCGATTTCGCGGTCTCACAGCTGCTTATTTACGAATTCGAACAGCTGCCGCTGCGTTTCCCCGCTCCTAACTTCGATCCGAAGACTATTAAGCTCGTCTGAGGGCCTCTTTGTGAGGACCGGTGAGAGGTTGATAGGCGCCGGTTATCTGACGTGTCGGCATCCGGCGACGATTGACTCCAACCCGGGCAATTGTTGTTAGACTACGGCACTCAAATTCCTACCACACGAATGAGAGGACTCCGGAATGGCCAAGAAGACGAAAGGTGCCCGGCACATGCGCGAATGGTCGGCGGGCGACATGAAGAAGTTGCGCCAGTTCGCCAAGCAGAAAGTGTCGGCGCGCGTCGCCGCACAGAAGCTGGGTCGCTCACCCGGTGCGGTGCGCTACAAGGCCATGATGGAAGGCGTGTCTTTCCGCTCCATCAACCGCAAGAAGTAACTAACGGCTCTGCAGCTCGCGGTGCGCTTCGTCCAGCCACTCTCGCTGGGCCTTGCGATAGTGAGCTGGAGCATATTTGGCCCTGTCCAGCAGCGCTTTCAGCGTTTGCTGGGCGAGCGGCCGCTGATCTGACCGATTCAGCAATTTCGCATAACGCACACCTGCTTCGGCGCCCGGGAAATACTCCGCCAGCGCTGCGTATTCCGATAACGCCTTCGCCATATCGCCCTCGGCTTCGAGCGCACGCGCATACAGCAGGTGTCCGTCCGGAGACTTGAAGTCCGGACTCTTCTGGATCAGATCGTCGAGCGTCTTGCGCGCGCCCGTGGCATCCCCGGCCGCGAACTGTGCATGCGCGTAACCCAACAGCAGCTTGGGATCTTCGGCGAAGACTCCTGTCAGACAAGTCTGATAGATAGGAAGCGCTTCGGCGGCGCGACCCAGGTTCACGAGCTCGTCGGCATATTTCTGGCGCGCCGCCACATTGCCCGTAACCTTCACTTCGTTTTCGAACTTGCGCAGGTTCCCTTCCGGATCGAGCGTGGTGCGAATGCCGCGCATGGCGCGACGACTGGTGCGCGACTGCAGGAGTCCGGGAAGGATCTCGACGCCGATGTACAGCGCCGCTCCGACGAATGGCAGCCACATGAGCACGATCAGCAGGTACACCCAGATCGTTCTACGTCCGGTCTTGAGGCAATGAACGACGAGGCCTAACGAGATCGCACCGGAAATGATTTGGAGGGGATTCATCGGGATCCTGGAGCCTCAGTTGCTGGTGTAGTCGATGGACAGGAACGCGGCGCGTTCGCGCGCCGGGAAATAGCGATAGTCGCCGAACGCGAAGTCTGCGCGGTCGGCGTAACGCTTGTCGAAAAGATTATCGATGTGCAGCGCGAGGCGTACCGGACGCACGTCCCAGTTGAGGCGCAGGTTGGCAACCGTGTGTCCCGGGTAGGTGGCGGTGTTGGCCGCGTCCAGAAAATACATGCCTACTCGCGAGATATCGACGGCGAGGCGCAGGTCGTCGGTGTTGAGCAAGCTTCCCAGGTCGACATCGACGCTCATCGAATGAATGTTGCGGGGGGCCGTGTCGACGTCGTTGCCCTTGACGATGTTCTCGCCGCCTTCGACCGAACGCGAGAACGCATATTCGTGACGTGCGACGGTGCCGTTCATAGTCAGCCTGGTATGCGCGAAATCCCAGCGAAGTTCGTATTCGAAGCCGCGATGGCGCGTCGCACCGTTGCTGACGTTGAAGCCGTTGGTTTCGCGAAGGATCACGTCGCGCTTGTTCATGGCGAAGACCGCGGTGTTCGCCGTGAAAAGATTGCCGCGGTACTTCCAGCCGAACTCGACGGAATCGAGGCTCTCGCTATTCAGATCCGCCACCGATTGCTGTCGCTGCAGGCGGTAAAGCTCCGTCATTTCCGGCGGACGGAAGCCGGTGGACGCATTCACGTACAGAAGATTCGCCCATGTAGGTTGCCAGCCCAGCGTCAGGCTCGGCGACAGGTTGTCGAAGCTATCGCTGCGATCGGCCGGACGCGAATACAGGCAACCGCCGGCGCCGCAAGGCGTGCCGTCCTCGCGCGTGTTGCCGACGATCATGTGGTTGTCGTAGTCGTAGTTGGTCTCATCGGCGCGCAGAGCGGCGGTGGCCGTGAGGCGATTGTTGATGCGGTACTCGAGCGCGAGCGTACCGCCCAGCGTCCACGAATCCACGGTGTAGTCATAGTGAAAGCCGGCGGGACGGATGGCGTTCGCGGCCGGTGCGCCGTCGGTGGCAGGTCCGGGCTGGAACTCCGTGAGCTCCGAGCTCGCCGATTCGGCGTCGAGCGCAAACCGCGCGGTGAAGCTGCCGAACGGAATCGCTGCCGTACCGCTCAGCATGTAGCTGGTCTGCGCGTTGTGTTCCAGCGGCTTGCCGATCAGGAAGTGCTGCAGGAAGTCCATGCGCGAGCGCCGGTAGATTGCCGCGAGATCGAGATTGCTGCCGTCTCCGAACACTCCGCTTTCATCGTAGTGGGCCGACACCCGCGCGCTCGAGGCATCGCGAAATGCCTCGGGATTCGGGTTGGTGCGCGCGATGGCTTCGTCGCGATAGCTGTTGTACCCCTGGATGAATCCTGCCGTCTCCTGATTGAGCACCGATCCCGCGGCACGCAACCGCAGGCGGCCGTCGCCGACGTCGAGGTCGCCAAGTAGATTGAGCTTGGCCTCATCGACGCCCGAGTTGTCACGCCAGCCCGGCGCGCGCGTCGCCACGCCATACATTCCGATGCCGTGCGACTCGTCCTCGGACATGCGCGAGGCACCCACGGTGATGCGCTTGAACGAATCCGAGCCGCCTTCGAAGCCGACGGAGTAGTCGGGCAGGGAGCGCACGCTCGGCGTGAGCAGATTGACGACGCCGTGCACCGCGCTCGCGCCAAACACCGACGAGCCGGGACCGCGCAATATTTCCACCTGCCCGGTCTGTTCGTAGTTGAGCTCGAACATTTCGTTGAGATTGCAGAAACCCACCGGACGTATCGGCAAGCTGTCTTCGGCGACCAGGAACGCTCCACAGGCACCGGCGCCGGTGAGCACGGGCGAGCGAATGGCACCGAGACTCTCCGCACCACTGCCACGCTGGATGTAAACGCCGGCGCTCCGATTCAGCAGGTCGGCCTGGTGTTTGGAGCCGACGTCCGCGATGGTTTGTTCGTCGATGCGCGTGATGCTGGCGGGAGTCTGAAAGGCCGAGCGTTTGTCGCGGGTGGCCGTGACCACGATGTCCTCGGGGCCGGAAGATTCCATGGACTCGTCGGCCGCACTTGCGGCGAGCGGAGCCAGGGCCGCAAGGATGAGAGTGATGCGCATGATTGGATGGGCGATTATCTGCGCGAAAGACTATCCTTGCCACGCTACCGATGACCAATAAAGCAAGAAAATCAGCGTTGTTCGCCGTGTTCTGCCTCGGGGTCAGCGCATCTTTGCCCGCGCAGGAAGCGCCGCGACAGGTCGAAGGCTCCCGACCCCGCATCGGCCTGGTGTTGTCAGGCGGCGGCGCGCGCGGCGCGGCGCACATCGGCGTGCTCAAGGTGCTCGAAGAAAATCACATCGCGGTGGATGCCATCGCCGGCACCAGCATGGGCGCGGTGGTCGGCGGCTTGTACGCCTCCGGTCTTTCCGCCAAGGACATCGAGCGCATCATGACCTCGGTCGACTGGCAGGACGCGTTTCGCGACCGGCCCTCACGTGCCGATCTCAATTTCCGCCGCAAGCTCGAAGACCAGAATTTCCTGGTCAAATTTCCGCTCGGGCTCAAGGGCCGGAAGTTCCGGCTGCCGCGTGGTCTCGTGCAGGGACAGAAGCTCACGCAAATCCTGCGCAGCCTCACGCTGCCGGTGGCGCAGATCCAGAATTTCGACGATCTCGCCATCCCTTTCCGGGCAATCGCCACGGACATCGTCACCGGCGACCGCGTCGTTCTCGATCACGGCGACCTGACTACCGCCATGCGCGCCAGCCTGTCAGCGCCCGGCGTGTTCTCGCCCGTGGACAGCGAGGGCCGCATGCTCGTGGACGGCGGTCTGTCGTCCAATCTCCCCATCGACGTCGCGCGCCAGATGGGCGTGGACATCCTCATCGTGGTGGATTGCGGGTTCCCGTTGATCGAGCGCGGCAAGCTGGTGTCCGTGGCCACCGTCTCCAACCAGATGCTGGCCATCCTGATCCGCCACAACACCGACGAGCAACGCAAGACGCTCAAGGCCACCGACGTAGTCATCGATCCGGCGCTCGGCGATTTCTCCACGTTCGATTTCACCGAGCACGAGAAAGCGATGCGCATCGGCGAAGAAGCGGCGCGCGGCCAGGTGCAGCGCCTCGCGGCGCTGTCGCTGCCACCGGAGGAGTTCCAGCGCATCGTCGATGCACGAGCGACAAAACGCAGCGGCCTGCCCGAGATCAAGTTCCTGCGCATCGAGCCGGGTTCGGAGGGTTACGCCGGCGCCATCGATGCGCTGTTCGGCGACCAGGTGGGCAAGGTCGTCAATCCGCCGAAGCTGGCGCGGCGAGCTGCCGAGCTCTACGGGCAGGGGAATCTCGAGATTCTCGACTACCGCCTGGTTCCCAGCGACGAGCCCGATCCGGAATATGGTCTCGCGTTGACGACGCGCCGCAATTCCTGGGGTCCTAACTATCTGCGCTTCGGCTTGCAGCTGCAGAACGACTTCGAAGGCAATTCCTCGTTCAACGCCGCGGCGCGCGGCACGCTCGCCGAGATCACCAAGTACGGCGGCGAGTGGGTGTGGGACCTGCAGGTGGGTGAGACGCCGCGAGTCGCCACGGAGCTCTATCTGCCGGTCGGCTATCGCTCGCGCTGGTTCGTCGCGCCGCACGCACAGTTTCAGATCCGCACGTTGCCGCTCGCCGATGCGAACGAACGCATCCTCGCCGAATACCGCGTGCGCACCGCCGACTTCGGCATCGACCTCGGGCGCGAGCTCGGCAACTTCGGCGAGATTCGCGTGGGCGCAGGCCGCACCGTCGGATCGGCTCGCGTGCGCATCGGCGATCCACTGCTGCCGCCCTCGGAGTTCGACACGCACAATTTCTTCAGCGAGTTCCGCTACGACACGCTCGACGACGTGAATTTTCCGCACCACGGTGGGTCGTTCCAGATCGGCTGGCAGGGCGAGCGTGAAGGTGGCGGCGACTCCGAGAGCGCGGACCTCATGGTGTTCGACCAGCTCTACGCGCATTCCTGGGGTCGCAATACCGCCATCCTCTGGACCTCGGCGGGCACGCGACTCGATTCCGATGTCAGTATCGTGCGGTCGTTCTTTTCGCTGGGTGGGTTCCTCAACATGTCGGGCATCGCGCCCGAGACGCTCGTCGGCCCGCATTTCGCCATCGCACGCGGCATCTACTACCGGCAGGTCGGGCAGGGCGGGCAGGGGTTTCTCAACGTGCCCGTGTATATCGGCGCGTCGATCGAGAAGGGCAACGTGTGGAGCACGCGCAGCGAAATCTCATTCAACAGCGCGAAGACCAACGGCAGCCTGTTCCTCGGATTGGATACGTTGTTAGGCCCGGTATACATCGCGACCGGGTTCGATGACAGCGGCAGCTCCGCGTACTACCTGTTCCTGGGCCGCACCTTTTAATGGGGTCAGACCCCATTTGCTGGCAAAAGGGGCCGGACCTCAGGAGGCTTGTTCATGCGAATCGAATTGTTTCTGCGTGCACTGTTTTGCAGTGCCATCGCGAGTGACGCATCGGCCGGCTTGGTGAATACTTCCCGGCCGGTCGAATTGCGCGCTTGGATGACCTGCCGCTGGGCGAAGCACTTGCCGGTCTCAAACGCCTCGACGTCGCGTTCGCCGCTGCACTAGCGAATAGTCAGCTCTGGCCCCTTTTGCTAGCAAATGGGGTCTGACCCCATTAGAGGCCGCGCGACTCGTGCAACTTCTCGACCTTGTCGAATTTCAACGCCGGCTTGTCGCCCGCGCGCGAGTATTCATGCCTCCGTGACATCTCGACGAGCGCCGCGTCACGCTCGGCGGCCGTGCCGTACCAATGCGTCTTGTTCCAGTCCGCGCCGAGCAATTTGCGGAACGGATCGCCCATCTTGAGCGTGATGCGCACGCCGAACGGACGCTGGATACCCGCGTCGGGCCGGCGCAAATTGTGAGGAGCGGCAATACCCATGAATTCTCCGAAACGTTGTCTGGAAGACCGAAATCGGCGTAAGGGTACGAACGGGATAGCGGGCGTGCAAGACAATAACCCGTAAGTTGAAGAAGAATCGTTGCCTGTGGACACGTGCGGCCAATAACATCCGGACAACGATCAATTCGGGGGGCGGGAGATGCGTATCGCACCATGGCTGGTGGCGGGCTTGGCCCTTGCGATGGCGGCTGATGCGCAGAACGTCAAACGGCGTTTTGACTACCGTCTTGACTACCAGGAGTACCAGCGGCAGCGGGAATTCAAATCGAGGGTTTTCGCTCGCGCCTACGAACTCCGCCCGAAGCGGCGCGATGAGCCGATGCGCTATATCAATATTTCCGACAACGAGATGCGCGAGATTCAGCTGGTGGCGGCGCAGTACATGCCCCGCGCGCTGGTGAACGTCTCTCCTGTGGTGACCGGATGCCCGTGCGAAGAGGGGCCGAGCTGCACCGATGAGGTCTATGTCCTCGCCAGTGCTTCCAAGACGACAGTCGGCCTGCAGCTCGTGCACATCAAGAACGTGTGGTCGGTTGGGACAGTACAGAAATGGTGGTTCAAGCACGATTCGCTCGTGGCACGCAGGAACCAGATGACCGATGAGCAATACGACGCGGCGGAGTGGGAACTGGTCAGCGAGTTTCCCTCCTGCCTCAGTCAGACCTTAGCGACCGAAGGGAAGAAATGACGAAGAAGCGAGCGCACGTCACAGTCCGCGCGGTGACACCACAAGACCACGACGCATGGAAACTGCTCTGGGACGAGTACAACGCCTTCTACGAACGAACTGGCCCGACCGCGCTTCCCGACGAAGTGCACGACACCACGTGGCGGCGGTTTTTCGACGCCAGCGAGCCGGTGCACTGCATCGTTGCCGAGCGAGACGGGAAGTTGGTTGGCATCTGCCACTTCCTCTATCACCGCAGCACGTCGCGGCTGGAGCTGCTGTGCTACCTCCAGGATCTGTTCACCGCGCCTGACTACCGCGGCCATGGAATCGGCCGCGCGCTCATCGAAAAGGTGTACGTGATCGCCAAGGACGCCGGTTGCAAGCGCGTGTACTGGCAGACACACACCACCAACACTCCGGGGCGCACGCTGTACGACAAGGTGGCGAAGAATTTCGGCTTCATCGTTTACGCCAAGGACCTGTGATGATGCAGCGTCGAACGCCCACGCCCGGATTCCTCGACGCGCTCGCGGCGCCGGCGCGACGCGCACTCGAGGGAGCGGGTCTGACGACGCTTGCGAAGCTCTCCAGGAAGAGCGAAACCGATGAGAATGGCTGAAAACAAGACCAAGCCCACCACAGTGAGCGTCGCGTCGTTCCTGGCAAGAGTCTCGAACGAGCAGCAACGCAAGGACGCCAAGGAGCTGGTGAAGCTGTTCAAGGAGCTCACCGGCAAGTCCGCGAAGATGTGGGGCCCGACCATCGTCGGCTTCGGCTCCTATCACTACGTCTATGAAAGCGGGCGCGAGGGCGACGCACCGCTCATCGGCTTCTCGCCGCGCAAGCCCGAGATCGTGTTGTATATCCCGCGCTATCCGGATGACGAGGCTCTGCGAGCCAGGCTCGGCAAACACAAGGCCAGCGCCGGATGCATGTACGTCAAGAAGCTCGAAAACATCGATCTCGACGTGCTGAAGAAGCTGGCTAAGAAGGGAATCGAGACGCTGCGCAAGCGATATCCGCCCGTGTGACGTAGTTCTCTCGACAGTGACCCGCCAAGTGTATTAATGTCTCAATACACAAGGTCACTGGGGTTCGAGTGTTCATCCTCAATCCGCAATCCGGCGTTCCAATCTACCGGCAGATCCTCGAGCAGGTGAGGCGCATGGTCGCGAGCGGCCAGCTGCCGCCGGGCACTGCGCTGCCGTCGGTGCGCGATCTGGCGCTGCGCCACACGATCAACCCGATGACGATATCCAGGGCCTACAGCATCCTGGAGACGGAAGGGTTACTCGAACGCAATCGCGGCAAGCCCATGACCGTGGCGAGCCAGGCCCGAAATCACTCGCAGCTGCCCAAGCGGCTCGAGCAGGTGGGCCCGCTGGTCCAGCAAACCGTCGTCGCCGCCAAACAACTTCACTTGACCGAAGCGGAATTGGTGAAAGCCATCCGCCGCGAATGGGAGCAGAACGATGAATAGCGCCACCGTCGAAGCGTCGAAGCTCAGCAAGGCCTTCGGAGAGAAGCAGGTACTGCAGGACTTGTCATTCGGCGTCTCACCCGGCGACGTGATCGGTGTATTGGGCAAGAACGGCGCGGGCAAGACCACATTGCTCGAGCTCATGCTGGGATTCACGCCGCCCACCAGCGGCGCGGTGCGCGTGTTCGGTCACGAGAGCTACAACCTGCCGGGCAGCATCAAGGCGCGCGTCGGGTTCGTGCCGCAGCAGGATGAATTGCTGGACCAGCTCACGGTCGCAGAACAGCTGCGCGTCATTGCTTCGTTCTATCCGCACTGGGATTCGGCACTCATCGAGCGTCTGTGCGCCGAATGGGGTGTCAATGCGCAGGCGCGCATCAAGAGCATGTCCGTCGGCGAGCGTCAGAAGCTCTCGATTCTGCTGGCGTTCGGCCACAAGCCCGAGCTGCTCATCCTCGATGAGCCGGTGGCGAGTCTCGATCCAATTGCGCGCCGGCAATTTCTCGAACAGCTGCTGACGATTTCGACCGATGGGCAACGTGCCATCGTGTTTTCTTCGCACATCGTCTCGGACATCGAGCGACTCGCGAACCGCATCTGGATTCTCAAGGAAGGCCGGTTCGACTGGCAGGGCGATCTCGATTCGTTGAAGGAGTCCATCGTGCGCCTGCACATTCGCGGCACGGGCGCGGAACTGCCTGCCTTCAAGATTCCTGGCCTGCTCAATATTCGTCGCGACGGTGCGTTCGCCACTGCGGTGGTTCGCAACTGGACGGTGGAAGCCCAGGAGGCGCTGGAGAAGGACGCCGCCGCACAGGTGGAAGTGGAAACACTCGCGCTCGAGGAAATCTTCGTGGAGCTGCATCGATGAGAGCGGTCGCGCGGCTGGTGTGGTCGTATTTCACGGGAACGCTGTTGAGCCGCGCGTTCACGGCGGGCGGCCTCGTGTTGTTCCTGATCGCATTTTACGTCCTCAGCACGCGGGCCAAGGCGGGCGACATGGTATGGCTCGCGGCGTTGGGCCAAATCGCGATCTTCATCGGTGGATCGCTGATGGCGCTGATGTTCGGCCGGCTCGCGAGCAGCCACGCGATCCGCGTTCTGCCGTACGGCCGCGTCAAGCTGCTGCTGAGCGCGTTCATCACGGTGGTGCTCGTATCGACGCCCGCGGCGCTGATCACACCGCTCGCGCTCGTGGCCGGGAATTCCGGCGGTCCCGGGGACCTCCTCAAGTACCCGAAGCTCCTCGACTACAGCATCCAGATGGCGCTGGGACTCTGGACGGGAGCGATCCTGCTGACGGGATGGCTCTGTCTGGCCATCTGGTTCATCACCAGTCAGCGCAACATGGTGGGCTTTTTCAAAGGGCTGCTGGTGGTGGTCGTCCTGATGTCGGTGCCGCCGCGCGAGATCGACGATCTGCGCCTGCTGATCGCCTGGCAGGTACTGCAGATCGCGGTCGTGTGGCTGGTCTTCAGCTGCGGCTTTCTGCTCTGGCCGCGGCTCAAAGCCGCGTTCGCGCGGCGCAGACATCTGCGATTCGCGCGCGCCGGAAACACGACGCGGAACGTCGCCGGACATGAATTCCACCTGATGTTAGGCACTGGCAACCCGTGGTTGCTCGTGGGCGCGCTGGCGTTGCCGGTCTTCTTCGCCGCGCGCTTCGTGAATCAGTCGCCGGCGATCTGGCTGTACTTCCTCACGATGTTCAGCACCGTCGCCGGCGCGTTCGCGGGCCAGGCGGCGGAGCGCAGCCGCGCGCTCTGGTTGCGCGGCGACTGGTCGCGGGAGGCGCTCTTCGCGCAGGTCGAGCGGTCGTACTGGCGTCACAACGGCTACGGGCTCGCCGCGCTGCTATTGCTCATGATCGCGATCGGCCTCTACACGAACTTCCCGGGCCGGCTCCTGGCGATCGGATTGCCGTTGCTCGTGCTCGGCACGGTTCTGAGCACCTATCTGGGTTTCATGATCACGCGCGGATTGCGCTGGTTCGAAGCGGTGCTCGGCCTCGTCGTGATGGTGGGGCTCATGGCCGTCGCGGTGCTGGCTGCGCGCCAGCGGGTCGGCGTCACGACGGTCGTTGGAATCGAAGCCGCGCTCGCAGTGCTGGCGTTGGTGCTGCGCGCCGAGACGCGAAGAAGATGGGCGCGTATCGACTGGATGCTTTGCCGGACTGAAAGGGTGATGGCGCAGCGCGGAGCGTGAGCGGCCATTGCGCGTCAACCGCGATCCCCCGCACCCTCGCGGTCGCGCCAGCGCAGGATCCTGCGCGTGACGAATAGATAGACCTTCTTGCCGCTGGCCATCCAGGCGCGGGAGACGATTGACTGCGTGGCGAGGATTCGCTTTTCGCGTGCGGTGAGGTTGTCCGGGAGATAGGTGCGCTTGTGTTTGAGCAGGTGGCGCAGGTCGTCGTGTCCGAGCGCGCGGGCGAGGGCGCCGCGTTTGCTCAACGTCATCGCGAGCTGGAAGTCGACCAGCGCCGGCAGGCCCGCGGGCGTCACCAGCCAATTGGTTTCCTTGGCGAGATCGTTGTGAATCACGTTGGCGGCGTGCAGGCGGCGCAACAGCCGGAGCGCGGCGCGGAAATACGCGGGGTCGCGCGGCTGCGCGAGGTGCATGGGCGCGCCCTCGATCCAGCTGCGCGTGAGCTGCGCCTTCTCGAGACCAAGCGCGCGAGGAATGCCGTCGATGCCATCGCCGAGTGAGAGGCGTGTCAGCGCGCGATACTCGCGATGCATGAGGTGCCGGGCGAGGCGTCGCGCCCAGGGACGCGCGTGGTCCGCTTCGCGCACGACCATGTTGCCCACGCGGCGCACGCGGCCGAACACATCGGACTTGAGTAGTAGCTCTTGTTCCAGGTCTGGCCCCTTTTGCTGGCAAATGGGGTCTGACCCCATTACTGCCACTCGCCGCGCAGGCCGGCGACGATCTTCTGCAAGCCAGTGGCGCTGGCGTCGTCGCCCGGCACCGGCGCGGTGACGACGACTTCGATGCGCGACCAGAAGCGCCGCGGCGCCTTCGTCATCGGCGCGTTGCCGCCGCGACGGCTGAAGAAGCTGCCATAAAGCCCGCGCAGCGCCATGGGTACGACCGGCACGGGCCTCCGCTCGAGGATCTTCTCCACGCCTTTCTTGAACTCGTTGAGCTCGCCATGCTTGGTGAGCTTGCCCTCCGGAAAGATGCAGACGACTTCTCCCTCCGCGAGTTCCGCGTCGATCTGGTCGAATGCCTTCTGCAACGCCTGCGGATCTTCATGCGCGGGGGCAATCGGAATGGCGCGCGCGGTGCGGAAGATGAAGCTCAGCACCGGAACGTTGAAGATGTGGTGGTCCATGACGAAACGCACTGGTCGGCGAATGCTTCCGCCAATGACCAGCGGATCCATGAAGCTCACGTGGTTGCTCACCAGCAGCACGGGTCCCGTCTCGGGGATTAGTTCGAGCCCGCGCACCTTGATGCGATACATGATGTTGACGAGGATCCACGACAGGAACCGCATCAGGAATTCAGGTACCAGCGTGTAGATGTACGCCGCGACGATGGCGTTCAGCACCGCCGCGAGAATGAAGAGCTGCGGGATGGTGAAGTGCAAGACCTCGAGCCACACGATGGCCAACAACGCGGCGATGACCATGAACCCGGCGTTCATGATGTTGTTGCAGGCGATGATGCGCGCGCGATGGCTCTCGGCACTGCGCTGCAGGATCAACGCATACAGCGGCACGATGAAGAGGCCGCCGAACATGCCGATCAATGCGCAATCGAGCGCGA
>Ga0307513_10007627_pt1 | contig 13984 bp, 6 predicted proteins | sample 15_EM_MG_FD_202174 | JGI IMG/M metagenome (GOLD analysis project Ga0307513, IMG submission 202174) | Populus trichocarpa ectomycorrhiza microbial communities from riparian zone in the Pacific Northwest, United States - 15_EM | ecosystem: Host-associated > Plants > Roots > Unclassified | place... | reverse complement strand
GAACTTTAGAGTAACCTTCAATTGCCTTCAAAATAGCACTGTTTGATGCACAAAATCCAAACCTGTGCCAAGGGATAAGATCAACGTACACGGCAAGCTCGGTGACAGACATGTTCCTCCTCCGAATTGTGCTGCTACCATCAAAATTCATCGCGGTAGGACAAACCTTGGATGCCCTGGAGATAAGTGCCCTAAGAAACCAAGAAGTGAGCCTTTGGTTAGGGTCACCAACCAAAGAAGCAACATTGTTGAGCACCCACATCACTTGTTGAGCCAAAGTCCCATCATTGTGTTCTAAGGCACTAGCACAATGAAGTAGAAGCTTCTCTATACAGGCTCCATCAAGGCTACCAAGACACCCATTAAGTGCACCGGAGAGAGAGCTTTGAGGGTTGTTGAAGAGACTAGGATTTTGTAGAGAAATGGAGGTATTACTGTTTCCTCTCAGTTCAGTTTTCATGGCTAACAAAAGGAGATCTAAAAAAGAAGAAGTGTTAGGGTTTTTGTTGATTTTAATTAACGTGCATGGAAGGTGTGGTAGCTTCAAAAGAAAACTAAGAGGATGCTAGAGAGGAAAGCCCTTTGGATTTGTTCATTTTTTACACTTGTCTGATGAATATTGGTAGTTGGGATTGAAGAGCTAGGGTTTTATCTATTTGTGGATCCAAAGTTCTTCAAGAAAAATGAGGTCTGTGTTTAGCAAATCCATCTATAGCTAACTTTAGTGCTCTAAACTTGTTGGGATTTGCAGAGGGACAGAGAGAGAGGGGAGTTAAGAGCTAGATTATCTGCTATATATATATATATATATATGGAGCCGAAAAATCACACATAAATGAACCTTGAGTCATTAAAATGACAACAGATAGCCAGGGTTAAGTAGAATGCAGACAAACACTGCACTTTCACTTTCACTTTCTTTTAGTTTTTACCATCTTTTCCTTACTGAAATCAAAGACATGGCTGAAAATGAAAGGTATCCATGAGGGCATAAGCACACATGCATAATTTTTACCATCAATTTATGTAGACTACTGGTCTAAACCCTTGTTCCATTAATTCATCATAAAGGATATCTGCATGTAGTATATACATGTAGCTGAGATCAAGCTAAACTAGCTAACAAAGAAGAGATAAATTAATCATCTATGCCGGGTCAAGGACACCTAGGATTATCTATATTATGCCTCATGTGGGTTACTTAACGTTTGTTAAACTCCCATTAAGAAGGATATATAATTACGGTCTAATTTGGATTGATATTGTAGCTTATATAAGCTATTTTGGCCTGTTGCTAATTATCCTCCTCACTCATTTTCTCTAATCTAGTGAGATTGTTGTGATTTCTTACTACATAGGCAGAGCATAGGTTAAGAAAGTTGTCTTAGCCGGCCACTCTTTTGTCGAATTTAAGGCAATGGAATGCCAATTAAGACAAAATCCGTTGATTAATTAATAGGTTTAATTAATATGTTTTTTTTTTTTTATTGCCATTGAGTTTAGTGATTGATGGCTACCTTTCATTTCCATTCTTTCAAGTATACAATGATGCATATGAGATAAACTTTGTTTCTTGTACCGTGTAATGCCGCAACTAAAGACAAACTAGACCTCTTCCCACAACAATGAATTTAGGGTGTTATAAAACGTGACTCCATGCCCATCACCATAAAACTTTCCCACGAACTTTTCAGATATGAGATTCAGGTTGTGCCAAAAATTGACCCTAGGAAGATGCGTGTGGAACGATACATATGGTGTTGGAAAAAGAGAAATTTTAACAAAAACTAAATGAGGGTGCATTAAACTTTACCATGAACTTTTTTTTTGTTTATTTTTTTAAATTATGTTTATTTTTTTAAAAAAAATTATCTACCAACATTTGATTTATTAAAAATTAAACTTGATTTGTTTTAGTTTATTCTTTACGTTATATATTTTAAATAAAAAATATTTTAAAAATAATGATTACAGCACCATTAATTAAAGACAGGAAAATCCCACTGAATGGCGTTTATAAATATGAATGGATGTATATACACCAGAAAAGAAAATTGCTTGGACTTCTCGTGCTTTATTTGGTCTATCATTTGGAACAAATTTCAAGAAATTAATTCTTGTCCGTATGACCCTGGCCAACAAAGTTGTACCAAAGACAGTTTATGATTTGACAAAGCTGAGAAATTATGGCGGTTTTTGGATGTCACAGAATATGATCAAATGATTTGATTATTCTGTTTGATGGATTCAATTTCTGGCCTCCTCCTCCTCTATCATCATGTCTTAGCTCGAAGTTTTTTCTTGTAATCGAGTGCGTCTTTCGAATAAAGCAAGAAATAATTTCCTGCGTAACTTGGTGCAAATCAAACATGACAACAAGCTGTACTTCGTATTGCTGTATGAACATTTCTAGCTTTCATGACATAACCTGACCAGTCATAACTTCTGCTGTAATTTTACACGAGATGGGGAAGAAGATAACTTTTAAAATATTTTTTATTTTAAAATATATTAAAATGTTAATTTATTTTTATATTGTTATATTAAAAATATGAAACTGAATTTAAAAAAAAAACATGATTAGACCGGAGAGAGAGAGTAAAGCATGAAAAAACGATAGATAGATGCTATGATTCTGATTTGAAATTACATAACTTGTCTCGTTAACATTTCGAATGAATAATCTGTTTCAGCAAAGCTGTAGTGCTTTGCCACACATGAGGATACGTCTTTGTCACTTTTACAAGAAAATCCAATAAGAATCCTTTGATTTCGATGGAGCTTTCCATCACTGGCAAAGGGAAGCTTTTGCTTTGTTTGTTCTACAGTCATGTCTCCGATTTTCCTTTGATAAAATTACTAATTACTGCTAGTTGAAATATAAACTCACTAGCAGAAAATCACATGAACGTCGACCGATCGAGTCCCTAGTTTCTTGGCCTCGTCTGAATTTGAGATCAGCAAACCATTAATGACATTTGTAGGTTATTAAAACAATGTAATCACCATTGCTAATTAAAGAAAAGAACAACATGTGACCTTGTGACTTAGATCTTATTATCTTATGTCGAGAGGATCTAAATTTTGAATATTCTCGATTTATTTTAAATAATTATGATGATTTGAATACTGTTTATTTCTATTTTAATATATTATTTTGTATTCACCGTAGTTATGCTTATGTTTATAAAAAAAAATAAAGAAATTTATCATAGTTATTCCTCGATTTATTGAGGAGCTAAACTCAAGTACGTCGTTAGATATGTAACACTAGAGGCTCAAACAAAAGGTAATGGCATTCCTCTTTCTTTAAATTTTCATTTACTTGTTAAATAGTTATATTATAATAGTGATTATAAACAGGTTTTAAAAGCCCGTTTGATATTGTGGTAGCAGTTATTTTTCAAAGTGTTTTTGACTTAAAAATATATTAAAATAATATTTTTTTTATTTTTTAAAATTTATTTTTGATATCAACACGTCAAAATGATCTAAAAATATATATAAAAATAATTTAAAATAAAAAATATTAAAATTATTTCAAAAACATTTTTACACCCAAAAACAAACTAACTGTCACTAAAGGTTTTAAACTATATCACAGCTCTTCAATTAATGCTTAACAGATCATTGCAATTAATAAACGATCGAGCATGTCCTCGCTATTTCCAAACATATGGGAACTCGGAAAGAACAAAACCAAAAACCTTGAACTCTATTTTGTTCTTTATTAAAGGTATGTGGTCAAAGGAGGTTTTTTTTTTCTTTTCAGAGAATGTGTTCTAAGGAATTATGCATGAATAACTAGTGCATTATTTGAAGGATCTGCCTCAAAAAAAAAAAAAACAAAAATCAATCGGACAATGAAAGCACCTCTTCCACTTGATAGAAGAGTACCTTTTTGGAATATTGTCATAAGCTGACTTGAATCGACAATATAAAATCGGCAAGAACATAGTGATTTCCACCCAAACTTTAATTACTTCCAAGAATTTATCATTCCATATGCTTTGTCATTACATATAATTGGAAACCAAAACAGAAAGTGTATATATATATATATATATATATATATATATATATATATATAGAGAGAGAGAGAGAGAGAGAGAGAGAGGCTTGCTATTTTCAGTATTTGAATTTCTTGAGTCAAATGCCGTACTTCTCCTATTGGGATTTACAATGATATAACTTGTAATGGTTGTCTTAAACGTAAGGGCTTCGTGATATTAGAAATTGTTTGGAAACGTGGTGAAAATTGTGTTTTTAAAAATTTTAATTTTTTTGTTAAAATTTAATATGTTTTGTATATTTTGGATCGTTTTGATGTACTGATGTTAAAAATAATTTTTAAAAAATAAAAAATATTATTAGCTTGCTTTTCGATATGAAAAATTATTTGAAAAACAACCGCAACTACATTACCAAAAATTATTAGACTTTGATAAAATTGATTTTTTTGAATGGAGGTATTAACTCTTAGTGATTGACGACTTGATGCTCTTAATTATGCTTTGACAACTTCCAAATTAATTTACATGTCTTTAGCTAGTGACATGGACGACACCTTATGCATGCACGCTTTAATTTGAGGTATTATTTATATATATAGTTCTGTCAAATGCTGTATAAAAGTTTAAATCATGCTGATATTTATTGATGTAGAAAATATTTGTATAGTACCAACCTGTACCAAGAGAAATGGTAAAAGGAATAGCAAAGGGGGGTAAATATATATCCCATGTAACCCTAATCCAATCCATATATTCCTATGTTCTGGTGGAACTAATACAATTATTTTAATAATGGTGGCACTAATTAATTACAAATTACACGATTTGATTGAATTAATTCGGATCTTAAATCCATTTTTGTGTTAATCATCCTTGATTTTATAAACTCTTCTCCTTGAATTAATCATCTTTCGCACCAGTTTGCTAGTGCTGTTTGAAATGGAGAGATTATTGTGTACAGTAATAAAGAATTCTCTTATCGAGAAAATTTGATGATCTTCTTCATGCTCAAGTATTTGGGCCGATTCTAATGCTATTACATGTTGGAAAATTTTCTAAAATAGGGTTAATGTGCATGCTTGCAGTCAAATTAAAAAAGAAATCCACTCACTTTTTAGTTAAGATCTTGTTAGAATTTAATCTTAAATACAAGTTTTTTAACAATGAACATTAAACACGTTTTAAACAAGGTGAATGTAAAATTGATTTTAAAGAATTCTTTGTTGATATATTTTGGTGAAACTCAAAATTCTTAAAAAAAACTCTATCCTATATATAAAATATACAAAACTTTATTAATATTTATAAAGTGGTAGTTAAAAGTTAAAATAAGACTTAAATACACTCAAGCTTTTACAGGGAAAAGGTCTTAGGCAAAATAGACTTTAGGCTTAAGCTCATATAAATATAGGGTCGGGTCTGGAATAACTTTGAGTTTATTGTAAAATAATATTTTGAATCATAAAAAATTATTTTTTATCAATTAAAATTCAGAATTAAACCTGGTACATGAAGAACTATATATTTCTTTTAACACATTTTATGTTTAGTCCATCCCATAAATATTAATAGTCTCTTCCATGAACTTTTATTGCAAGTATGAATAATTTTTTCAGCTAAAAAAAATATATTTATGACAACTTGGAAAGCTAACTTAATGGAAAACAATTCTTGTGTTTGTTACTTCACCTAGGCCAGCTTTCATCAAAGAGTCAATTAGATTATAAGTCGACAACACATAATCAACTAATAACTATTTAAATAAATGAGTCAATTTATAAATTAAATTAGATAAATTTAGGTAACTTGACTGGTCTATCCACGACTTAGTTGACCTAACTAAATCTTGATAAGATCTGATTTAGTCAATTTGAAAAAATTATTTTAAATTTTTGTTCAATATACATATATTTTTTAAAAAATATGATTTTTTTTATACAAACAACAACGTCGTTTTATTTCAAATCAATTTTTTAACATTTTCAAGTTAGCCCGTGAGTTTACCCGACCAATTCACCATACAAGTTTTAGGTCAAATCAAATCTTGATACAGGTGTGATGACTATGAAAATAACCAAATCTGTCGAATATTCTACTAATCAATGGCTTCGCTAAATTGTCTGAATGTGCAAGTATGATGCCTCTCAAGCCCAACAAATATAAATGAAGTGAAAGCAACCAGACAACAGAGAGTCTTCGTCGTCCATTGTTTTGCCACACATTTCGAGATGGACTTGCTGTCATCTTCTAGTTTGTGAGAATGCATCCTCTGGATTCTTCATGGGCCAATGCCATTGGTATTTTGCATGCCTAGCTGGGAGAGCAAGTTCTCCCTCTAGCTTTGATTGTCGGAAAGAATTCTGTGGACAAGATATTGAGGCCACAAATTCCATACTTTGATTGTAGCGCAAAATTGACAAGTAAATAGATATTCCATCATTACAGTTCTGGCAACTTAAATGCACAGATATTTGCCTCTGCAACAATCCTTGCACATTCTTCCTCAATGTTTGGACTGAATTTATGTCCCATAGTAATAAATGGACCCATGAAATACTAATTTAAGGACGGTAGGGAACTGCAAAAACATCTGTTAAAATTTTATTTTTAAAGAACATGGATAATAGGTATATTTGAGCTCAAAGATTCGACTCAAGCAGCTGTCTTTCTTTCGTTCGGTTTCCATGAAGTTTTGAAACAACAACATTCCTCTCCGTTTATTTTAAAAGAAAAAAGAAAGTATGGTTTTAAGGTAAAAAAACTATTAGGTTTTAATATTTTTTTACAGGGATATTAATTAAGATAAAAGAATTATAGTAAGAGTATTCTCATGTCAAAATTAAATAAAAAATTATATATAAATAGATTGTACGTAGTACCAATAAATAAGTATGTTCTCACCTATCTTTCATAAAATTCAAATCATCCATCCATAATAATAATGTGGGAATCAAATTCATTGATTACCCAAACTAAGGCTGATCACAGGACACAAATGATTCCACCGAATTCAGGGCATATGAAGGCTCCACATGATGTATAAAGCCAAATGACAAAACCACCACAAGATGAAGGCATGTACATCTCTTACCCTTTCATCTCCGGCAGGCCATGTATTTCCCTCTTCAATACGCCACATATTGATGTATGGTGGTACGTACCTGATATATATATATATATATATATCAGATACGTACCACCATACATCAATATGGTCTCTATCAACATTTTAAAACCAAATAGCCAGCATGGAAGTGATATTTTGTCATGTATCATCATGATCTTTCCTCCAAAAAAAATAAATAAAAGAAAGATTCTATTGAAGTCATGAATCACATGGTATGATTTGATGAATTTACACAACGGTTTTAACATGAATTTGTTTGGTAGTGTTATAAAAATTATTTTAAAAGTTTTTTTAAATTAGAAATATATTAAAATAATATATATTTTTTATTTTTTAAAATTTTTATTTTTTTAGTTTAACGTGGGTGTCCGGGCCAGCTTGCGTGCATCTCGATTAATCCCACGGGCCCTGAAGTTAACGACCATGTAAGCTTCCAGTGGCCATCATATGAGCAACCACAAGGCTTGAACCTGAGACCACAGAGGAAGCAAACCTCTTAGTCTCAAGCTCTTATCACTAGGTCACCACCTAGATGATTAAAATTTATTTTTAAGATCATCAAATCAAAATGATCTAAAAACACTAAAAATAACTAATTTAAAACTAAAATATTTTAAATTTTAATAAAAAAAACAGGTTAAATTTCAATTCCGAAACATTAGTGAAATTGTTTAATTTAATTAAATGATCAAAGAGCATATAATTAAGGGTTTCTTATATATATGTTACAATAAATAAAAAAAGATTTTGTAATCTAGTGGTCACATTGTTTACTCGTTAATTAATTAATTTATTTTTATAATTAGTTTACTCGTTAGATCATTTTCCCCAAACATTGAAGAAATAATTTTCACATGTAAGCCTTTACATTTCAATAATAAAACCAATATTATTTTTATGCTATCAAAATCTTTTTATGGCTATAAAAATTGGGCTGATCATTTCTTTTGGATTTAGATGTATGTAAATATTATATAAGCTTATAATAAACATTTTTTTTTATGATACTCAAATTGTAATTACCGGATATTTACAATATTGAAAAGTTTTAAATATATTTTCTTAAAAGCAAATCCACATCGTATAAATTGATCCAATAATATGTATACACACAACACACACAGATGCTAACAAATATAATAATTATATATTAATTAACATGGGTTGTAAGAAAGAAAGAAAAAGAATGCGTAAAGCGTTGGTTGATGAAAGGAACAGCACTGATGAAATTTATTGCTCCTATAAAACGAAAGGGTAGGACAAGCACTGCTCTCCTACACATCCTGCCTATAAATTGTAGTAGTTGAGCACCATTATAGACGTCTCCAAGCTCATCTCTTGCAAGAAACCAACATACGATAGAAACCATGAAGTTCTTAGCACGCTTGGGTTCATGTTGCTTCTCAACCACGGCAATAGCAGCAGCTCCTGCGGTGGAGGATGTGGATGTGGTGGAGCAGGCAGCAGCAGCAGCTACCACCGTGATTAATGGTGATGTTACACTGCTAGCGCAGGGGAGTGGAAGGAGAAGCAAATCAAGAGGACGTGGATCATGGCGTCCGGCCCTCTCGGCTATATCGGAAGACGGGAGGATCTCATTTAGACGGAGAAAACCAGCTGAGACTACTGAGAAGAAAGCAGTCAAAGCACTGGCTAGCAAAGTGATGAAAAAACCAGAGGCTCAAAATCTTACTGCGCAGATGTCATTTTCCGGGTTCTCTCCGACACCGTTTATGTTTTGATCGAGTTTTTAATTAGTTTCGTGTTGCAGTTATCGTGGGAAAAGTTGCATCATCCATGGATAATTGTATATTATTGAAGAGGCAACATGGTTAGATGCTCTTGCATGCTGGAAGTTTCTTTTTTTAAAAAAAAAAAACTCTAGCACAGCACAGTATTAAATCCGGCCTGATCCGACAAATAACATGAAAAACTCAAGCTTAGAGCTTAACCCAAACTAAGTTTTTTTCCTCCTGGCCTTTTCTCGAGTGAGTTTTCGTAAAAAAAGAGTGCATGATCCAAACCCAGTATGTGGTTAAGCAATCTCAGGATCAGATTCACCCATTTTCCCCTCTTGATATCAAGAAAATGTTTCAAGGTCTTGGATGTTTAGTTACATAAGGGAGAAATGGGAAAAGGAAGCAGTGAAATAAAAATAAATTAAAGAGAAAACTAAAAATTGGTTGCAATTTAATCATATGCTAATATAGGCAGCAGCATTAATGTTGTCACTCAACAATTGATAATATTACAGGGGCGTTGTGCTCCTGGTATATAGTCTGTCAAGCTCACTTGAAAGCCCTTCAAATGAAAACGATGCCTGATGCCAAGAAACCACGACCAGGCGACTGATTCAGTGCCCCAATTGTTTAGATCCAACCCAATAACCAAAATCTAATCTCTGTCATTCAGTAACCATTTATCCAATGTCGTGTGGTTGGCTCTGTGGTTGGTGCTGGGTGATGCTCACGGGTGTCTGTCAGTCTTGAAAAGGGCTGATCATTACCTGCAGGCGCGCCTCTGTGAGAAGAAGGTATATTCTGCCTCTTTGGATCTGAGGCTGACTTTGAGAAAGCCTGAGCTAGCTCCAAGGCAGATGATACTTTACCAGGGCGGTTTCCTGCAGTGTCAGATGAAGTTGTTTTTGGTTCTTCATTAGGTTTGCGCCAGGTTTCAGGTTCAGGTCGCTGGTCTTTGGCATCCTTGCTGCTTTTCCATTTATCATTCCTCCAGTTCTTCCTTTCCATATCAGTTTTCTCATGGTCCATCTGTTGATCTTTCTTCTCAGAATCCCTCCCGTTTCTTCGGCTGGTAGCCCCACGGTTGTCAATTTTCTGACTCTGATGAGCGGTTGCAGCCACATGTTCTGATGTGATTTCATTCTTGGGAGAATTCACCCTTCATGCACAAGAATTCAACCATCATTAGCAATTACTTATCTTTAGATCTATTTTCAGTCACGCCTACATATGCAGATATTAATAGACATCACGAGTAAGAGATAATCGATTAAAATGCATGAGGAATGGTGCCATTACATGGAATGAAAGACATCGATAATATAACGGGGAGAACTAGACATAAAATCAGTTCATGAAACTCAATTAATGACACCAGATAATCAATAATTGGAAGTAGAAATGCATCCAATATAAAAGAAAAGCAAGTTTGACCAAGCAAAATAGCAGTCTCTCTGAAACTGTGGAGAGAATGACCACCTGTTGGGTGAAAGATTCATGTCAAGGTTATTAATTGCTATGTCATCTACACCTCGTTCCTTGAGAACCTGAGAGAAATATGCAAGGTTATTTCGTGAACTTAATACATATTACTGAACAACACCATCTTAAAGGGTAAAATACATGGGGCCAATTTAGAGAACCAAGCTGATAATGAAGATGAATAAAAATCTATAAGCTCATCTTAAAAAGATAAATGAAAATAATGGGAGGGGGAGCATCGGTGCGGATATGAAAAACATAAAAATTGAAAAAGAATGGTATAAATGCATAAAGAAATTCATGAAAAACAAATATCCATAACTCTGGAATAATCATATGATAAATAACAGAATTCATACCAATTCCCGTGGACGAGCACCGCCAAACAATGAACTCCTGCATCAGTCAAAGAAGACATCAGATGTATAAATGATACTTGGCAGATAACTACCCACCACCTACCCAGCAAAAGGGCAGAGTTGGTGTATATTGCAATATGCGAAAGAAACATGGCAGAAAGTGCCTGATACAAGACGCTGAAGTGCACTTAGCAGCGTACAAACTCTAAAACAGTACGTACAGCTAACACAAAAGGCTGATTTGATGATGAAAGTCAAATTACTGATCAAAGATTAGGCTGGCATCTCAGACCAGAACAGCTAGCACAGTTACAGAAATACAAGGCAACAGGCCTCTGTTTGCAGAAAGCATGGTTTAGTTATCTTTTCAATACAACTGAGGCAGCTATATAGATCCATGGGTGTCAAGAGGAAAAACACTTGAGGGCTGCCTGCAGCTTTTGGGAGATTGTAGTCAACTAACAAACGATCCACCAACCTGCCAATTCCAACCAATCTTCCAATCCCCTCACTTTAGTATGAAAATAACTTTTCCCGAAGTAAAAATAAAATAAAATGAAGCTACATAACCGATCCCTTTGTCTCTTAGAAAATAAAGCATGCATGTATTATCCCACCACACTAGGGGAGGCGTGACATATTTGAAGTGGTAAAACATAAACATAAATTACTGTTTCTGTCAGGATATGGGTAAAAACAGTCCATATTAAGCACAATGCCAACCACAGCCATGCACCACTTCCTCCCTATGGCAGTGAGGACCAGGGCCACCGTGCTTCAAAAAGTTCCAAATACCCCTTTGGTTCAATACCCACAGACCCTCTCTCTACATTAATCAAACAACCTTTATCCCCTTTTCTTTGCCTTGCCCATTCTTGGAAAAAATCCTAGCTCTGCCACCGCTTCCTCAGGAACTTATAACTAGGTTAGCAATAACAGTTGATCATTGAACAGAATCAACAGACTGAAAGCAGACACAACAATAACAAGCAAAGTTGACCACAGTTAAGGATGGCACTCCATTCAGGCAAGCTGGATAAGGGCGGCTAAGACCATAGCATGGGCTATTAGAGTTAGGGAGGATTATAAATTCAGACAATCCACTCATGTTTTAACAAAGTTTAAAAAAAAAATAGAAAATTTTAGCAACTACTAAAAGTGAATGAAGTTTTAGAGCCACATTTATCTTTTTGACGTTTGACTACAGATCAACAGCGAGTATCTCGCCTGTTAATTCTAAAAGGATAACTTAATTTCACATAAAAAAGGAGGAATTAATCAGGCATCAACCAAAATTAGGCCACATCTTTAAAACAAATGTATTCACAAAGAGAAGGTGGACCAGCTGCTAAAACTCATAGAGGTGATCAATTTAGACATCAACCTCTGAGCAACGAGAAGAATATATATCAGCCATGAAAAGAAAAGGATAAGCAAAACAAGTTGAACAAATCGTTGTCAACAAGCTTCCAAGACATTTACTTATTAGACTAGCTATTTGACACAACAAGGGATGCATATGTAATGTGGAGACTGGAGCATGAAAATAATTTGTCACGGGAACAGACCAGGAAAAAAGAAAGAAAAATACATGTATTAATTAGTACTATATGCTCAAAACTCATTTCAGTCTAAATATATTCCAAGTTCTCATCTTGAACTAAGACAAGGACCAACACCCAGGCGCTAATCCTCAGCTAGGTGCAGTTACTTAGCAAAAGTCAGAAGCTTGCTTAGATATTAGTTTGTTTTGAGAAAATACATTTTCCTTCAAACCAAGCATCATGCTATTTTCAGTAATGACTTTGTACTCGACAAAAGAATAAGAAAATTCCAATGTAAAATATATCAAGAAAAAAGAAACATGCATCTACATCTGATTAAAAAGAAAAAACAAATCCCACAAACCTTTCTCTTTCAAGGCTTCCATCAGATTGTTCAACAGGTTGTGAGCGAGGCTTCAAATTCAATTTGGGACGTTCAAGTGGTCTCTCAGCTGGCTGACTACCACTCTTGGTATCAGCCAACCCTGGCTTTGAAGGATTTCCATTTCCATACAATTCCTGGGCAATTTCAATCTTCCCAGATACTACAGGTTGCTGGTACCCCTAAATTAACAAATAAAAAAAATAAAAATAGAGAGACCATCATAATCAACAAACAATCAACTTGAAGAAAGCATTAAAACATCTCCTGAAAAACAATGTTATACCTGTCTGAAGTCATTTTCTGGTCTCTCTAATGCTTTAGTTCTTGCAAGAACATTCAGCTTAGGTCGTTCTGATACTTCCGGGGGCATTGCTGGTCGAGTTTGCGAGCTGACAATACCTCCACTATGAAACTCTTCTGAGTGCATTTGAGGTTGATCCCTCCTATGATTCGGCAATGTCCTCCCCCCACCCTGATTCCTATCTCCTGCGACCCTACCACTTTCAGCTTGACCTCCCCTTGAATTATCATAATCACCCCTCTCCCTACCCACATCCACACTATGACTTGCATTACTCTCCTGTGAATAAATCAAATGTGGTAAAAGTTCACCAGGACTCTTTGACTGCCACATTCCTGAAGATACCTTTTCAAGCGCACTTGCTTGAGCAAACTTTGACACCGGATTCGACCCCGGCGACACAGATGAAACCCTCGAGGCATTAACACCCATCACATCCCTCCTCATCCCCCAAGCATTCGGAGGATTATTATTCACACCCTGACCGTTACCACCACTTGTTATCGCTGAATTACCCCCCCAACCACCCGAATTCTGCGAACTAACTACAACCGAACCCCCTCCCGGTCTCAACGGAGATAAACTCGCTCCCAAACTCATAGACTGTGGTACCGGACTTGTCACCGGTCTATCCGGCACCCTAACAGACGAACCAGAAACATACTCCGGCTTCAACTCTTGAGGAACCAAAGCCGAAGCACGAACATTTTCATCACTAATAGTACGACGAGGAGCAGATGAACCATCTAACGGCTTACGCTCATCCTCATCAAAGTTTCTACCTATAGGCGCCTGGTGAGATAAAAACGAAGCTTTCTCATCAAAACCACGAGCAGCTCCTGACGACTTCGGCCGCATCAAATTATTTCCCCAATTTGCCGACGCATTTCGGTCCGAACCAGGCTTCATCATACTGACAAACCAAACAAACAAACAAATCTAATTAGCTTAAGAATTTACGATCTAAAATTTGAAAATTAATTAAGTAAAATACAAATAATTTAGATCAAAATCACAAACAAGTAAGCAAAAAA
>Ga0307513_10007626_pt1 | contig 13985 bp, 17 predicted proteins | sample 15_EM_MG_FD_202174 | JGI IMG/M metagenome (GOLD analysis project Ga0307513, IMG submission 202174) | Populus trichocarpa ectomycorrhiza microbial communities from riparian zone in the Pacific Northwest, United States - 15_EM | ecosystem: Host-associated > Plants > Roots > Unclassified | place... | reverse complement strand
TATACGTTTACGATCTTCATCTCTTGGGCTCCGTATTGCAGGCTCAGTATGCCCGACCTTCCTTTCTCTATTACCTCGAATTGGATGTTCTGCGGTGTCCCCGCTGATTCATTTATAACAAGCATACCTTATATTGGATAATAAGCAAAACAACACATGACATAGTGTGTGATGTGGAAAATATTCCTGTACCCTGTCAGTAGCTCCTGTTTCACTCTTTAGTATTCCTAAGTTGGACATCGACACCTGATGAGCAACACACTAATACAAAGTCGGACTATGACGGAAGTAATGGTATCCTACTAATCTTGTGCTATAGGTGATTGTGTTCATAATGGCGTCCGCGGCCACTAGTGTGCGGATGGCCGAGCAACCGTGCAATATCGGCTCAATAGTTTACCGTAATGCGGCACAACAGTAACCACCAATTCAAGATCTAAAAGGTTACAACATAGCTAATGGCCGGGACGGGTCGCGACAATGGAAGTACTAATCCACAGCGCTGGTTGATGTGGAATTGGGAAGCTAGGCAGGCTCAGAAGTCCGTTCCCAAGGTCACGACCAATTAAGCGCACTATATAAATGCTATCAGCCGGCGAGCTTGTCTAGGAAATCACGTTGGGGTTGTCTGTGGCTGGCCACCGAGGTACTACATAGTGGCATACTGTTTGTGACGATCGCCAGGGTGAGCATTCTGTGTCACATGTTATCTTCCACGCAGCACTCAGAACTCGTATTTATACATGGCCTTAGTACTCGGTGCAGAGTTCATCTTCCAATAGTTGGCGAAAAGTGGATCTGGGCGTCGACATACCTGGAGAAGGGTAATGTGAATGGGCAAAATTATATTATACGCATAATAAGAATTTACTCCTGTTAATGGCGTAACACTTCTACGGGGCAGATTGGCGGACCCAATAATAGGCGTAGCCAACGCAAAAGAAATGGCGGGTGTGATTGGGGTGATGTAAGGAATCGGGTTGATCAACTGACTGTCTGCACTTGTGAGCGATAGGACCAGAAGAACGGAACGAGGCAAGAGGGAAGCCGGTTCTGATGGATCTGAAAGCGCTGATGGAAGAAGCTAATGTTCTAATGCAAACACCAGCTTACGTATAGATTGACGGTCAAGGAACACCTTCCTAAACAGAAACTTCGTCACTAGTGGTTCAGAACCCACGCCAATGCACAGGTAGTATGACATAGACCGCGCTACCACAAAGCAGGTGCATTGTCCAACATGTCGTAGCGTTGGCCGATTTCCATTACCACCCACTAAACCTACGCCCTGGATGAAACGTCCAGAATATCTCAGTTGGGTTAAAGGAGTGCCAGTCCATTTACGCTTGTTCGTGATTCAAAAATGCATTCCATTCGACACCTTTATGTGAGTTCAACCAACAGCGATAAGAAAAAGGACCGTGACCAGCGTCCAACTCATGACGTAAAATACGAGACAGAAGACAGGCATTCAGATAAAGTAACGATGGACGAGCATTAATGGGACCTGGATGTGCGAGACACGGTGAGTCGATGAAGATAAGAGATGCGTGGATCCATGGTATGTGAGCGGCAATGTATCCTAGAGATGGTGCCAGACTAACGAGGTATCGGGAAGATGGGAATTGCTGAGAAACGGAATGCGCTGCAGACTACAACTATCTTCTATTGCTCTTCCATAGGGTCGAAACCTTGTGGAGGTGCATGTCGGCCGGCTAACCATCCAACACGTGAGATCCAGTCGTCTTTGACTTCCTTCATTTGTCCCATGAGGTCTTTGTTGTGCGCGTTTGATGACGCTTGAGGGGATACCGAGGGTGCAACTGCTGATCCAAATCCAAAACCGAGTCCGCCAGGCGAAGCAAGTGGGGTTCCCCACTCACCATTGGACATAGTTGGAGTACCCCATCCACTGCGGCTCCCGCCCAACCAATTCGTCCCAAAGGCAAGGCCGCTACCCAGAGCATGCCCCGTGCTGGCTGGTTTGCCAACAGAGAAGGCCTCGAGTGCAGCAACCCAGCTTTGCGCCATATCACGCCCAAAGATTCCTCCTTCGCGGTTGACATAACCGTCAAGAGAGTCTAACCAAGCTTTCCATTCAGTAACGACACGTGAATGCAAGTCTGACTGTTGTTTTAGGGCTTGAGCGGCGGCAGGCGGAAGCGTCAGGAGTGAGGACGTCAAGGTCGACAGAACAGTAAATGTTTCCGAGTGCGAGGGACGTTTACTATTCATGTGTGATTGTTGTGGTTGTCGGTTTTGTTGTTGGAGCGATGCCAGAGTGACCGGGGTAGGGACAAGGGAAAAGTAGGGAAGATAAGAAGCTACAGTGGTGGTAAAGGTTTGTACGGCTGGACGGAGGCGGTTGAGGATGTACGAGTCACGTTGTTGCGGAGTGGGCGAAGGTCGTACAGATGCAACCCCAAAGGCGGAATTTGCCGTGGATGCAGTGGCAGCACCGAATGCAAATCCGAGACCGAGGCTATTGCCGGAGGTGCCGATTGGTGTGCCTGGTATCTGAGGGGTGGACGGGGACGATGTTGAGAGAGTGGCACTGTACGGAACGGCTTCCCGTAACTTCTTGACGGCATCTAGGATAGCGTCACGCGTCGTTTCAGCAGTGGGTCGGGGTATCAGGGAAAGTAGTGTGGGCTTGATTTGGGGCATTTGAGCGAGAAGAGCTTGTAGTAGAGGGAGGTGAGAGGACGAAGGGAGGCCGGCTGGAGGAAATAAGGCATGGGAGCCACGCGAACCGATAAGCGAGGGACCACCAACGGTAACTGAGATATTGACATACCGAGAAGTACGCCTGCGTCTACTTCATCCTCTGCCGTGTCATCTTCTTTCTTCTCCTCCGCCCCCTTCGGCCTATTCCCGCCTGGAGACTCGCCGCTGATGGTTTCTACCCGTAAGCGCTTTATGGAAGCAATCTTTCGGCTTTTGGCCGAAGCCAGTACGCGCCTATCGGCAGGCGTAGGACTGCCATCCATGGCGTCGTCTTCATCATCAGAGCGGGCACGCTTGAGGGAGGGTCTCTGAGGGGCGGTCGACGAAGAAGAATTTGGGAGCTGGTGGTGTATCAACGACTGAGCTAGGAAGGGTGTTGGGGAATGGAGGTGGTGTGGGGATGGCTGATGGCCGAGGGGCGAGTTGAAGGGCCTACTCTTCGTCGTAAACACGGGCCCTGTTGGGGGCATGTGCGAGTATATATCCGCCATTGAATCACGGTTCCTGGGCTAAGGTTTCCTCGTGGTCTTCGACGGGGGGCTTACGAGTCGGACGGGTGCCAAACTAAGCGGACTTGATTGGGGTGCGTTGGAGTCGAGTGCTGAGCTCGTACTCAGTAACCACTAGCCAATATAGACCGTTTGGTGTGGTTAGTGCGCGCGTGGAGGATGACGACTGGCGACGTTGGCTCCAAGATGGAAGGGGTTTGGTCTTTGGTTGGCGTCTCTCTTTGTCCGATCCACCGCAAGTCCAGGAATGTCTTCATCAACGCTAGCAACCGCAACGAGACCTATTGTCTTTATGGACATCAATATTGGCGAGACGCCTATCGGCCGGCTCAAAATGGAGCTTTTCAGTGATATCTGTCCAAAGTAATTTCCCCAACACGAAACAACGCGTAGTTTTGTGGTCTGATGTAACTCAGAACTGCAGAGAACTTCAGACAGCTGTGCACTGGGGAGCACAGGTAGGTTTGGTTCGGTCTCGGCGGGCAATCTTCTGACTCAGACGTTCAGAGTGAACGGTCGTCCCCAAGGTTACAAGAACGCCACCTTCCATCGGTACGTACGGTCTCAATACGATCTATTTGTCTTTAACAATTGCCTCTAGAGTGTAAGCGCTACCCCCATTTGTACTTTCCTTTTGATGGATTGAACCCCTAGCTCATAGGGTCCCCAACTTCATGTGCCAAGGTATGAACCGTTGTACACGCGAACTACAGGCGTTAATCCCGTCATAGGCGGTGACTTCATCAATCACGACGGCACTGGTTCCTTCTCGATCTACGGCGACAAGTTCCCCGTAAGCTCCTGTTGAAGAAAGATGTCTTTTGGTCATTTGTTTAGGCGTTTTAGGATGAGAACTTTATTATGAAGCACGACGCCCCAGGTCTCCTCTCAATGGTCCGCCATCCGCGTGGTCTCCTCCACCGCCCTCACTTACCTGTTATTTTACAGGCGAACTCGGGACCGAACACGAATGGTTGCCAAGTGAGTCCATGTTTTGTCAACTCAGGGCACCACGAATTCACGCAACAAAGATCTTTATTACCACCGCACCGGCACCTTTCTTGGACGGAAAACATACCGTCTTTGGACGCGTGACAGAAGGCATGCTTACTCTGAGGAAGATTGAGAATGTCGCTACTGGGAATAACAACCGACCGAAATTGGCGGTGAAAATAACAGGTACGTTTTGTCATTTCCCAGCGGTGTTGTCACTCTGTCATAACAATGGTTCTCTGTAGAGTGCGGAGAAATGTAATTCGAATATCGTTTACTTGCTCGAATATCAACGATTTTTTTGGTGGCCTCGATCTATTCGCTATTTTACAGAACGAGGTTTCGTCATGAGATGCGACACTGTAGATACTATCATTCAACGCAACTCTAAACCATATCGGCTGAGCATTGTACACCTTTTGTTCTCAAACAGTAATGTTCCAAGCAAGTGACGCACCGGTCCTCTACGACCTAGCGAGATACATAGGAGGCTTTCCAGCAAAGTTTACATCAATGGACTCTCTAGGATATGCGAGGCCCCAGAGTTACAGGGCAAGTCACCTATCGATAAGACTCAGAGATAATAGTAGTCTGAATTGCATCAACGAAGTCAACATTAAAGTGGGCCGGAGAGTCAGGCGATGTGATATGAAGTGGTCAAAGTGGGTAGTGAGAAGAGCGAGTCAGCGTAAATGAGAGAACATAGCCAGGCCATCGAGTATAGTCATTTGAGTAGCGAAGCCATCGGTGAGGTTGGGGTTTGTAGACCCACTTTCATTAGGAACCTGCGATCCGGCCTCATGTTACTCTTTGCGGCAGCTTTGGTACTTTGGAGCCACGCCCGAAAGCTGAAACACAGAGTGTTGTTGCCCTGAAGCGATGGGCAAACCACAAGGATATATGTGAAAGGTGACTTTTGAGATGTCCAAGTTCATTCCCTTCATATCTCCAAGTTTCTATGTCTGCAGCTTTACCCCAAGGCGGGACATTGCTACCTATAATCGATGCATGCGACAATTATAAAATGGACCATCTGCTTGCACAAAAGGCATTCTGTCCATTCTTCCTCTCACGATCGCAACGCGTTCTCCTCGGCCTCGTCAACGAAGCCGTAATCATAGAACTAAAACGCTATAATACGTCCAATATATTCGATAAAGGCCCGATATGGGACATAATCGCGGATGGAGAGGCTGTTGCATTCGCAGAGTGGCTAGACACACCAGAGAGCAGATCGGCAGCTATGCAAATAATGTGTATAGAGTGGAGGGATAAAGGGGTCTTTGAAGATATTGTAAGTGGGAGGTGAGCGACCCTACATTTACTTTATCGGGACCATCCCGCGCTTCTCAATTTGGTGACATTCCAGCAACTTATTAACCCCATACTTCGTTAGGATGTGGAGAAATGAACTATACCCAGTTTATTTGAATCCCTATCGCCCTATACGGTCGGAGCTGGCCTTCGAAATGGAACGCGCCGCATCCCCCCTGTTCGGAGTCGTGACATACGGTGTGCACTTAACAATATACATGACAGAGGGGCCAGAGTGGAGGGTATGGGTACCAACAAGGAGCGCAACGAAGCAAACGTAGGCACTACGATCCAATGTTCAGGCCCTCAGGCGGAACTGATGTACCAGAGGACAGCTGGCCAGGGAAACTTGACAATTCGGTGGCTGGAGGGCTTCCTTCCGGTATGACCCCCCTAGAGTCGATGATCAAGGAATGCATGGAAGAGGGAAGCCTGGCTGAGGACATAGTCGCCCCACTCATAAAGCCCACCGGAGCCGTCAGTTACCGTTACCGGTACTTGGTTTGGTTCCTCATCATTCTTGGTTTGCGAGCTTAAATTTTCTCCAGAACTACCAAAGGGTGGTTACAACCTGAAGTCCAGTAAGTTCTGCCAATCGGATAAAAGCGTCTCACCCGGTTACTAAGTAACCTCAAGATATGTATTTGATCTAGAGGTTCCCCGCGGGGAAGAACTCTCCGACAAGTACACCCCGAAGCCTTTGGATGGCGAAGTAGAATCGTTCGATGTAAAACTATTCGAGTTAGTAACGAAGCATTGTGGCTGATGCACCATTCCGTAGTTGCTGCCACTGTCCTTGGTGAAAGAGAAGATGCTCACAGGCGATTTCAAACCAAATTGTGCACTGGGTACGTCACGATATTCTCTCACTAAGCCCTCAAATAATATTAGTATTAACTGTACTGTCGCTTTTAGTTCTCCTTGACTTCTTGGTTCGACATGGGAAAGTTAATGCGGAAAATGAGCCCAATTTGTTAGAGATTCTGAACCGTATGCATGTCTCCTTCTGGTGAGGGAGAGCGAAAGAGTATTAGTAATGTACCGGAAAGGGTTGGGTGTTAATCTAGAGGAACGAGGCCCAGTCAAATCAATATGCAAGCAGAAGTGTCGAGATAAACCAGAGGCCCACGCCATCGCCATCGTCGGCCGTGAGACGCGAGACTGCCTTCTGATTTACGACTTGGGTGGAACGCCACGCTCTGACAGGGACGGAAGGCGGAGCTCCGTACAGCTGACGTGTCTACCTCACGTGACAGCAGGAGACAACGCATACTGACTCGACCTCGTATGTACAGACCTCGAATATTGGCCCCCACCGCGCGCGTATCCTTACCATGGACCAGACACCACCAGACACCAACGGTACTAGCAACTCTAATAACAACGTGCCTCCACTAGCGCGAGTGCGGCGATATAAAGATCGCGCATCTTATTCGTCAGAAGCCCTCAAAGAAATCTTCAAAGCCCAGCCATTAGCGCACGTTGCGTTTGTACATTCCGGAAAGGATTTAGAGGGAACGGATGGGGAGGAGCGCTCAAGGATCCTGAATATGCCGACCCTGGTCGTTTTGGAGGAGTGGCGTCCAACCGAAGGCGAAGACGATCCAGATGGGCCTGAACAAGGAGAATTGATTGTTTATCTCCATTCGTGAGCCTTACTGTTGTGAAACACCTTCGTATCCAAAACTGATTTCACCCCTTATGTAGGAGCCCCTATTCCCGCTTGATACAAGCAGTCAAAGAAGGTTGTGACGCGCTCACGATTACGACTTCCATAATCGACGGCTTAATCTTCGCACCAACGACGCATGATCACTCTGTTAACTATCGTTCCGCCACAATTCACGCCTACGCGCCGCGCGTGCTGTCCAACTCCTCCCCAGGCGAATTCGCAGAAAAGTCCAATGCATTGGCGAAAACGACGGATACAATGACCGGGTACGAGCGCACGGCGCGCCTTGGGGGAATGATCGACAAAGAGGTGCAACGCACAGGCGTAGTGCGGGCGCGGATCGAGGTCGCAAGCTGCAAACAGCGGCTTGGTGGAAGGTATGTTGACCGACCGCCTATTGAGCGCGAAGAGGAGGAGAACCTGCCCCAGGGGCATGCGTTTGTCGGTGTCGTGCCTTGCTGGACTGAGTTTGGCGAACCGAAAGGACTTGGTGCAGAGCCCGAGAATGACAAGATTGGTGAGGTCGTAAAGACGCGGTCGAGGGTGAATAAGGAATATGCCCTGAAGGTGGCAATGGCGGAGACATGGATTGACGGGAGGCCGAAGCCAGGAAAGTGAGAGTTGGATCACACTTTGATGGAACTTAGAACCTTTATATGTATTGTGGCGTTCGCGCGCAAATGGCCTGACATCTGGCAGGAGAAGGAGATATGTTGCAGATTAGGCTATTCAAGGCATAAATAATACAGCACTAAAGCCACAGACGCAAGTTAACATATCAAGCACAATTTCAAAATGGAATTTGCCCATACATCGTACTACGGTTTGGGTCGGCTCGACCATTGGAAGATGGCCCGCGTATGTTCGTTCCACTTTTGCTTGACCAAGCTAATAAATGGTTCTGGTGCTATTCTTTCCGCGGCAGGCGCAGGGATTTTGATGCCGCTGTTGGGGTTCATCATCCGCTCGGACAACGTATGCAGCCTGCCGGCACGCGTCAGGACTCTTATTGTTTGAGAAAGGATGAGATCACGTACTGTCGCTTATATTCGAGTGTTCCATTACGCATCCCATAAGAAAACGAGTAGTAAATCTGTAGGCACAAGTTTCGTTGGCTCAAAGCGTCCCAATAGGAGCCAGATATTGCGAGGACATACACCACCCGCAAGCAGACTACCAGCTAAGAGGCCATTTATGAAGCTCATGGGTGATTCTATTCCGCGGCAGACAGAGTCAAGGACAAGTGCAGCTTGGACTCTACACCCCGCGAGGCGGTCCGCAGCGTTTCCCTACTGGCCACCACCATCGCCGGTGAACTCGACTACAATGGCACAGTCTCCAACAATCGCAATACCAAAGAAATCAACAGACGAGGTCGACTGGACGTCGCCGATCCGTAACATCATCGCTCAATCGTACGGCGAGAGCCCAGACAATTATGCCTCGGAATGTGCTGCTCTTCAACGATGCCGACAGGACGCCGTTCGTGGTGCCGGTAGTGATCTCACAGGTCAGCGCTCTCGTGCTTGCGGGCTACGAAAGCTGACGTGTTCTGTGCGCAGCATCCTCCCTTTTGACAAAGTACTTTGGACAACTTGAGCTGCTTGAGCTGCGATTCTCAGAAATCCGCGTCTCATTTCCCTGGAAAGACGCCTTTACTAATAAACTCACCACCCAAACCTCACTCGCATTCGAGAAGGCCTCCATCATCTTCCAGATTGCTGCAACGCATTCCTCTATTGCTAATTCACAGAACCGATCTGATCCTGAGGGTCTCAAACGCGCATATTACTATTTCCGCACCTGTGCGGGTATGTTAACCTATATCAACGACAACTTCTTGCATGCACCTTCGACAGATCTCAGTCGTGAAGTGGTCAAGTTCTTGGTCGGAATTACCATGGCGCAGGCAAACGAGACGTTCTATGAAACGTGCGTTGATCAGCGGAAGACACCATCGCTAGTGGCCAAAATCGCAGCACATACTGCGTTCCTATATGCTGGACTCGTAGAAGAAGTAAAAGAGTTTATGGGCAAGGGAATATTCGATCGGAATTGGGTGACCCTCCTCCAAGTATGTCCTAAACAATGGCCTATCCCGGTAGCGGCCTCTAACACCACCTATAGATCAAAGCGAAATACTTCGCCTCTCTAACGCAGTACCACCGATCGCTGGCAGACACCGCAGCCAACAAGCACGGTGAAGCCCTCGCACGATTGATGGTAGCAGAATCAAACGCGAAGGAAGCGCACCGCACAGCATCCTCCTTCTCCCCCTACTTCGTGACCACCCTCTCCCCAACCCTCCCCTCTGACACCGGCCAAGCAATCCTCGACCTGACCAAAGCCCACCTCGCTCTCTGTACAGAGAAGAAGACCCAAGGACAAAAGGATAATGACCTGATCTACAACGCGCATGTGCCCTCTGAGGCCATGCTCCCGCCCGTGGACAAGATCGCCGCGGCGACCCCCATCCCGATCCAGGAAGTGTATGGCACACCCGAGGTGCAGAAGACCATCGGCCCTGATTTGTTCGCGAAGCTCATACCGCTAAGCGTGCACGAGAGCGCGAGCGTGTACTCGGAGGAGAAAGCCAAAATTGTCCGTGCAGAGGTAGAGAAGGCTGAGAATATCGAGGGCGAGATTCGGGTTGGTCTGGAGAGCTTGGGTGTTAAGGCAGGTCTGAGCCGATTCAAGGAGATTGCGGAGGGCACGGTGGATGATGGGGTACCGCCTACGGTTACTGTCTGGCAGGAGGAAATTCGGAGGAAGGAACAGGTAGAGAGTGTTGAAGCGCTGTTGAATAGGCTCGAGGGGCTCAAGTCGGATGTCAAGACTCAGCTTGATTCTGCTGGGAGGGATTTGGATACGGAGACGCGGGAATGTGAGGCTATGAGGGTAAGTTCGCTATTGATAGCTATAGAATATGAATTTACTGACTCTACTCTCGTAGGTGAAGTACGAGCATCTGTGGGCGCAGGAACCTTCCGCTGGCCCGGCGAAGACATTAAGACGAGACCTAAAATCACACATCTCCTCTCTTGATGCGGCAGCACCATCAGATCAGCAGATTTATGCGCTCTGGGGCTCAATAACAAGCGACATTCGACTCTTGTTGTCAGGTCAACTAGAAGGGATGTTTGCTGCCGCGATTGGAGGCAGCCAAGGGAACCTACTCGAAGTCGAACCAACTGCAGATGATGATGAGAGGGTTGCCATTGCGAAGATGGTAGATGAGATCGAAGAGCGATTAGGCAAACTGAACAAGATCACGCATGAACGCGGGGAAGTGCTCAAAGATCTGAAGGAAAAGGTACCTTATTTTCCTATGATGACTCCTGAGCCCATGATAACCTATATATGATCAGGTCCAAAATGACGACGTCTCACATCTCTTGCTCGTCAATCGACGTAATACTGGTGTCGAACCCACCTTATTCGCCACAGAGCTGGAGAAGTTCCGACCGTATCAGAGCCGGCTCGCCGCGACTATACACGCACAGCAAGCGACGCTACAGGAGATCGCTCAGTTGTGGAAGACACTTAAAATGAAGGGCGGGACTGGGAAGGGAGTCAAGAGGTGGGAGGAGAGGCAGAAGCGGACCAATGATCTAATCAAGCGCTTTGCTTTGGGGAGGGAGGGGTATCTCGAGGTTCGAGACGGTATCCAGTAGGTGTCTGTTGTTGGAAAGATAAATGGAATCTCTAATCCTCTTACAGGAAGGGACTGCAGTTTTATAAGGATCTCAATGGGTTGACAAAAGATTTACGCAACAACACCACAAATTTCGTCAACGCCAGAACGAAGGAGCGAGAGACGCTGAGTTCAAAGTTAGAAATCGAGCAAAGGCTCAAATCTCCTGCCTCTACTGCTCCAACGCAGGCACCTGCCCTGCCTCCGCCACCACCCAGGCCATTAGAGGCGTCGTTTGCATCTATGTCGATAAGCGGTCCCACAAGTACACCTACGCCGCCCTCGTGGCAACGTCCTTCACTTCCCCCAACATCTCTTCCACCTCCTACGGCCTCACCTTACTCTCAGCCACAGCAGCCCCCTCCACCGCGCTCATATACTCTGGGTTTCCCCCCACCTGGTACACCCTCTTCCCCATATGGCTCACAATCGCAGCCTCAACACTCGAAGTTACCTCCCCCTCCCCCAACACAACAGAGCACGAGCTACGGCGCTCTACCGCCCCCACCTCCCCTCCCTGCTCCCCCAGCTGCGTCGAACCCTTATACAGACATGTTCTCCAACTCAGCACTTTCTTCTGTGTTCTCCATGTCTTCAGCTGCTAGCCTGCCACCCCCCGCACCAAACACGTTCAACGCATATTCGCATCAGCCTTCTGCACCTCCGCTACCGTCACAGCCGCAATACCAAATTTCTCAGCCACAGCCACAACCACAGTGGAAAGGTTATCCCCAGCCCCAAGTTCCCCACCAACCCTCACCATATCCGCCCCCACAACCACAACCACACCAGTCCGGCGCTCCTTCCCAACAGATGCCCCATGGTCAGCCTCAGCCAATCCACCAGCAGCCACAATATGGACAATACTCTTCCCCTCCTCCGCAACCTCAGCAATACACTGGTTTCCCTCCTCCGCCTCCCGGGTCCTATCAATACCCTCGATGATTTCAAAGGCACCCCCTAGCTTCTTGTCTGTTGTATCGATAGGAGAATGTTTAAATTATTATTCTTTCATTCATATGCTCCTGGGTTTGTTTGGGGCTTGCGAATCTGTGCTTGAACCCAACCTCAGCAAGGCTGAGGAGGCCTGTTGGGGTGTGTTGCATGAATTGGTTGGCTTGAGTAGGCAAGCAATTTGCAGTTGGTGTCCGTATGAACATGGTTGCATATTACTGAAGAATGAGGTGTATAAATGAGGATGTAGGTTCATAAGAAAATGGTATACATTGTGAATTCCTGGTAATTTGATTCTATACCTTGGATGCCTCGTGCAATGTTCGTTTGATGTTAACCACATATTGTCGTATCTATTAGTGAGGCACCAAATTCAACAGGATTACCATGAGTATCCTAGGCGTTAAGGGTGCTGTTCCAGCCTTCTGACAAAATGCTGACTCCAAATTTCTCAACGCTACTGCCTCAATCAGCGGCGTCGACAGTTTAGTCCCGATCATGAGCATATACACAGTTACGGATGAAATCATCCAGTTTTCAACTCTACTGTCTTTCTCGGTGATCGAGTCGTCAGCATTTCTCCAGCTGCAATGTATCTGCGTGATTGGCCAATTCGGTCGACACTATCAGTACCTCGTACTTGAGGTCCTTGAGAGCAAGGATGGGGCAACGAAGTCTGGCAGGCTTGGGGAACCAGAGACGGCCCGATTATATGCAAACGCCGTACCACAGGTGTTATAGCCGTAATTGGTTTTGGTAGAGATAGTGATCTCTGCCATCAAGACCGTGGTGACCGCCACTCCCGGCAGTGGCGGAGGAGCAGTGATTAAGGCATACACTCAGTATCACCAATACAGGGAGAATTAGCCACATCCGGGGCATGCCCGCCATTCAAACATTGGCGCAAATCGTACAAAGAACTCATTTTTGTTGAAGTGGGAGTACTCACAGCAAAGCTAAATGCGGATATCTGATACGTCTTCGGATTGTCAGGCTCTTCACATGTATCTACATTGGATGACCGTGATAGGATACCACTCATCTTACCACTACCTCCCTTCTTGTAAATACTTTGAGGCCCTCTCAAAAGGTCATTTATAGGCAACCCTGGCACAGTTACCAGGGCTATAGGTGCATTTATATTGACCTCAGAGGTATGCAAACGAAAAAAGTATGATGTCTGATGAGCTGCATATGATTTATTTCCAACCCTTGTCCGGCCATCATCCCACCTTTATTTCAACCCAAATTCTTCATATCCCTCAACCACCTTCGATGTCATGGGAGGTCTTTGTCAGGGGAACAGAGGCCGGATGTGCAGGATTCAGATCAACCAGACAAGCCAGGAGTATGGAATTACAATAAGAAATAAGATGAGATAGCATCTCACGATACAGTGATTAAACTAATTCTAGGCACATATCTGGGGTATAAATGCGCAACATGTAAACCATACCAAGCAGGGGTATCCCCACCTTCCACCTAACTATGACGCTCTCTAGCCCTCGTAGGTCATCGCCTCGCGATCATCCGCCCACAGCCGTGCCCACTCAATGCACAGTCGGTACACATACGCTAGAGGTCAAACAGTCGATAAGTACAAATCCAATGAGCATGAGAAAAATGAGCTATGACTCACTCTCCATATCAACCCGCCGTCCGATGGTCATCTTCCACTGCCTCCCCGCCTTTGCAATCCGCCTCAGTTGGGCATCCCCATCAAGAGGCTTAGGTTTTGCCCTCTTTATGATCATTGGGTTCGTAGCGTTGGCAGCGGCGGTCATGTAATCCGACGGCGGCGTAAAGTACGCGTGGATGTTGTAAATCTCCTTGTACGATTGGGAGAGCGGGATGTAGTGTAGCCTAACTCATAATCATCAGACCAGGAAATAACGGGCGAAATGGAGGAGACACACCAGGGTTGAATCCAATCGGAGAAATACTCGCGATAAACCGTGCTCTTGAGGACCGCACTATCGCTCGCCAAGAACGCGAAGAACCGTGCAGAGTATCCCATACCGTCGAAGTCTATCAGGTATTTGTGACGCCAGTGTTCACCCAGAGGCACTGCATCGGCAAATCGGTGGTCGCGCTGCAAACCCTCACACCCTCCACGGGTGTA
>Ga0307513_10007625_pt1 | contig 13985 bp, 5 predicted proteins | sample 15_EM_MG_FD_202174 | JGI IMG/M metagenome (GOLD analysis project Ga0307513, IMG submission 202174) | Populus trichocarpa ectomycorrhiza microbial communities from riparian zone in the Pacific Northwest, United States - 15_EM | ecosystem: Host-associated > Plants > Roots > Unclassified | place... | reverse complement strand
CAAGATTTCTCACACTTAACAGTAAAGGATTCCTTCTTCCTGCAAAGTTGCACGAAACATTACTAGGATTACAGGTGTTTTCTGTATATAAAAAGTAAAACCTACCGCACACAGAGAGAGTACTTACTGATGGAAAGACAGGAGAGTGAAGGGAGAAGAGGAGTGAGGGAAGGAAGGGGAGGAGGAGGTGCGAAAGAGACGAGTGAACTAGTGAAGCCTAATAAACTCATGATAGTGGGCATATAATAGCAGCGTGGGTAATGTTTTTGGATTAGCTTTAGCTTACAAAGGTATCATGTTCAGATTCCAAGCCCAATTTTTCAAATGAAATATGCCCTTTCTTATTTTAACTCTTTCGATGATTCTTTTATTATATTATTTTGGCTTTCAATGCTTCTTTTACATCTTATAAGAGGAATCCCAAGTAAAACGTTATTTTACGATTTTTTTTATAAAAAAAAGTTTTTCCTACGGATCTTGTAAAAATACTATATTTATTGTAATAATATTTTTTTCATTAGCTTTTTTTTATTTTTCTAAAATCTATAGTTTTTTATTTGTTTTTTATAAGATTATCATGGTCTTATAACTCATATCATGAGTTTGGCGAGTTCACCCGGGTTGACTTGGATTATTTTTTTAATTAATTTTTTTTAATTACTTCATTTAATATTGGGTTAATTAAGAATCGTCCAAGTTACTTTTAAACTCGTCAAGCCAATCAGGTCATATTAAGTTGTTAAAATAATTGTGTATCAAATATATTAAAATACATTTAATTTCTCTAAATGACTTTTTATTATTGGAATGCACATAAAAAGAAACCATATTTATATTATTTAAAAAATCATATTATTAAATTAGCTCTTTTAAATAGCATATCCTTTTAGAGATGCTCTAACACCCTACATATGTCTTTTCTTCTTGTTATTATTCTTATTCTTAATTTTGATCTTTTGTATGAAAAGACTATTAGGCATATTTAACGAAAGAGTTAGAAGAAAAGCTAAAAGAAAAGGAAATAAATCTTGGCTTTCATCTCTTATTTTTATAGCTTCGAGGGAAGAGCTGTATTAGAGAGCCAAAATAACATTTATAAATTAAAAAGTTATTCCTACTTGTTGGTCATAAGAATTAAAAATAGGGATGAGCAAAAAAACTAAAAAACCGATTAAACTTAGAAAATTGGAAAAAAAATAATGAAAAAAACCAAACCGTAAAAAAAATCAATTAAACTAATTAAAATTTTGAAAAAACCGACCGGTTTGGTTTTGGTTTTATAAGCCTGAAACCGAAAAAACCGAATCGAACCGAACTCAAACCGAAAAAAACCGAGCCAAAACCAAGCCAAACCGAAAAAACCGAGCCAAACCGGTTTGAACCGGTTGTTGTTCTAAAAAACCGAACCAAAACCGGTCGGTTTGAACCGGTTTCAGTTTTTTAAAAAAAAAATTGGTTTGGTTACTTTTTTTTAATAAAAACCGAACCGAATCGAAAATGATCACTCCTAATTAAAAGTTTGTTTAATATATTTTTATGCAAAAATAAAAAAGGTTTTGATTAAAGTTGCATTAGTTAGTTACTATTAATAAATAGCTTTATCAATATCAAATATATTAAAATACAATTAATTTTTCTAATTGATTTTTTCTATTGAAGTGCATATATATAAATATAAAAATACTATATTAACACTATTTAAAAAGCTATATTACCAGTTTAGTTCTTCCAAATAACTTCTCACCTTGGATAAGTTTACTATACCAAATAAAATTTAATGGTTGTTGTCACTATTATTATAATGGTTCAAATACTTGAACTCTGGACCCTTGGTTTCAAACCATAATATCAAACCATGAGATTCAAAATTAGAAGCCCATACCATGCTATGGATTTGATAAAAAAAAATTAAACATGAAAAACAATATCTAGGCCACATGAAACTATTTAGTATTGTTATTTAATTCGATCTAATAGATTAACCTTAAAACCTCCCAACTCGACTGCTTGTCTGACTTATATTTAAAATTAATCGGTATAAAAGTTATATTGACATGACTCAGTCAACTTGATAGATCTAAAAACAACCTAAATGATTAGTAAAAAAGTGGTCTGGCTTTAAAAAAAATCAAGATGATATTTTTTTATTTTAATATTAAAATAACAGCATATCAAATCACCTCGAGTTTCGCGACTTAACTGGTTAAACCGCAACCTAGATCATGGATTCCATTGGGTCTGACAATTTTATTTTTTAAACTATTTTTTTTACTTAATGATATGATAACAAATATAGACACTCGTAAAATTAAGTACTAATCAAAAACTGGGACATTTATTTGAGAATGGATAACTTCATAGAAAGTAAACTAAAACAAATTACGAAGATCAGTTCAAAATGAAGTTGAATGATGTTAATGGAAAAAGAAAACACAATAAAGGATTCAATCAAAATGAAAGATGGAATTCAAAAAGAAAAAAGGAAAAAAAAAAAACAAGACCCTAACCTAGTAGGTCAAGCTTGAAATCTCTCAATCCATTTCATTACTTAACATGAGTTTAAAATTAACTCATGTGAGAGTTGCCCGCAATATGACCCAATTGACTTGTAAAGTTTAAAGACAACTCGGACAACCGGTAAAAAGCACAATTTAACTTAAAAAAAACAAGATGACATATTTTTTTAATATTGAAATGATGACATATTGAATCGATTCAGGTTTCGCTGTTTAACATGTAAAACCTGTTATCCAAATCTGGATGCCCTGAGTTTAACAACTCTATTTTTTTTGTTAATTATCTTTTACTTAATGATATGATAACAAAAATAGATACTCATAAAATTAAATATAAATAAAATATCAGGATGTTTATTTGAGTATGTGATAAGAAGCCAACATAATATTGAATTCTGTTTGAGAACTTTGAATATTTTTTAACTATTGTTTTACTTAATGATATGATAATATAGGTGCTCACAAATTAAGTATCAACCAAATATCGAGATATTTATTTGAAATTGTGATAACCTTATAAAAACAATCATAAATAAATTATGAAGACCAAATCAAAATCAACATATCATTAAATGATAAAAAAAAAAGATATACTTTTTGTAAAGAAAAATGGGGGCAACAGGAGTTAGGGTTTATCCCAATTTGTTTAGTATAGTAGATAATAATGTTATTGTCCATGTTACGCTACTTGTTTCTATCTTAATCTATTAAGTATTATTCTAAAAGGCATGAGTTTTTCACTGTACAAGGCTTCACTGTTCATCATCTCAAATATTATTGTGGATAGGTTATGCAAAATTTTAAGTTTTTTCAATTTGGTCCTCAAACATTTTTTTGGTGATTTGGTCCTAATTGAAAACCAATTGATTTTGATTTCTTATGAAAAGGTGAGATTGAAAGTAGAGTGACCAAAATGAAAAGGATACCAAACATGGATGTCATGCTATAAGTTTTTCAAAAGATGCACTTTGATCCTTGAACTTTAAAAATCACGCAAATTATACAATTTTAGTACCTCAATATTTTTCCTATTTAATTTTGGTATAAAATTTTATTTTTGTTTTTTTAGTCCTTGGTTGAGAGAGAAAAGAGAGGTCACCGAATTTCATTGGTAGTTAGAGAAAAGTGTTATTGACACCGATTTAGGCCACCAAAACAGATGATATTTGTGTCAAATCGTTCCATTTGATGAAAAGAGTTCATATTAAGTATTTCTTTTTATTCTTAAAGTTCATGAAAAAACATATATGAACTCAGGTTGATTTTTGGATTTAGGATGATTTTGGTTTTTGAGGCGGTTTTATAGGTTTTTTGAGGTCATAGATAGATTTATCACAGTTTCTACAATGTTTTATAAGTGTTTTAAGTCAAAAATAGATTGAAAATGAGTTTTTTGAGTAAAAAAACTTAAACCCTGATTTTTTAGCCACCACAGTGGCCGGAATTAGGATAAATCAAACAAGTTATTTGATTTTTTTTCTAAAACATTTAGGGGTTGCAAAAAAAATTAAGGGCCCAATCGCACGGGTCTTGACAAAATGACTCAGGCAACCAGGTCCAACAACGCCTGCTTTTTGCTACTTTTTTTTCTAATTCTTTTTTTTTAAATCATGATTCTTTTTATGGTTTTTTCTCTATTTTTTAAATTTATATTTAAATCAGTACCCCTTCTCTCTTTCATTTTGTTTGGAGAACATTTTTAAATGGCTATTATTTTTTTAGTTATGCATTTAAATTTGAAGAGTTTTTCAGATTCATTTATAATTTTTTTTTATATTTTGAATAGATGAACATTATTTTTTTAAAATACTTTTTTTATTCTCAAATAATATTTCTAATATGTACAACCTTGCATAATATGTTTTTCTTCTATTATCATTTGCTTAAATAAAAAAAATTTAATAAACAAATTTAGGAAACACAACCGGGTAAAAGTCCTGTCTTTCAAAATTAAATATCTTGATCTATACCTGTTTCTCGGTTTTTAAAGTTTTATTTTTAGCTATCGCTAATGATTTTTTATTTTTTATTCGCACACATAATTCTTTATTTATTTGATTACATGCATGCATAAAATTTTTAATTTGAAATTAGATATTTTAAACTATAGAAATGTTTTGAAAAAACCTATATATACAAATGTTTTTATAAAAAATAAAAATATTTGAGCGAGGAATACTAGTGAATATATAGAAGAAGTAAATGAAAAAAATGACAGTGTTTCTTTAATTTAGATTTTTCATCGGAAAAAAATTGATGTATGTGTATTTTTTTTTACTTTATTTACTTGGAAAGTTAATTACAGTACATATGACAATTTCTTTTATGACAGAGTAAGTAAGAAAACATCTTTCACATAAAAAAGACCTTTCTTTTCAAGAAACTATGGAGACATCATTATGTCAGACAATTTTTATTTTTTATGATTTTTTCTTGCTAAAATTCTATCTAGTAAAAAACACCTTTCCTTGTTTATGTATTTTTTCTTATTAAAAAAAAAATACCCTTTTTACTCATAATATGATTTTTTGAATACAAATTTATAATGATTTGAAAAACAATTCTTAATAAAAAAGAAAACAAAATATGTCTTGATAATTTTTATGTCACAATGTGAGAAAATAATGAATAATTAAATTGAGAGAATTGTAATAAACATCACAATTAAAAATAAAAAAATAAATATTTTATTCTAATTGAATATGTATGAATCTTTTTTTTAAAAAATACACATATTAAATTCATTTATGATATCATTATATGATTATTATATGACTATTAAAATATCATTATAATTATTTTATTTAAAAATAATTTGATTTTAAAATATAAAAAATAAAACAATTATAAGAGGGAAGGCCCAAGAGAGACCAGCCAAGCCCTATTTAAACCACTTTACTTAAGAAAATTATTTTCTATGAACATTTTTTCATCCAGAAATTAGTTTACAGTAGACATGAAAATATTTGAGAAAATTATTTTCTACTGACATATTTATGAGAAACACATGGGATGTGATTGTCTCCTCCCTCTCTGCTCACTCGATCTCCCCCGCCCGCTGCCCACCCTCCCTCTCCGCCTCTCTGATACCAGTTCTCTACTCTATCTGCTCTCTCCCGCAGCTGTCTCCTCTCTCAGGCAAGTCTCTATTTCTCTCTCTTCTATTTTTTTATCGCACTGGATGCATGTGCACGGGTCTGTTTGTTTGAGCTACTGTTTTTAGATTCGATACCTTTTGCTTTATTTTCTTATATCCCTCTCTATTATTCCTCCGTTTCCAAAAAAGACCGTTGGTTAGGGTTTCGAATTTCTCGACTTTTGTTTGAAGCAATGTTACTCCTTTAGTGACATAGGGTTTAAATGTTTTATTGTATTTGGATTATTAGGTTTTAATAAATACATTTATTAAGATTTTCACATGGACTAGAGTGGAAAATTTGTAATTATTTAATGAGTTTTGGCTTCCGAAGAAGCTGTTAGTAATTCATGATATAGCACTGCTTTGTGTGCGTGGTGAAGTTGCAATCTTGTTAGTTTTTAAGTTAACTTAGAGTGCTGATTGATCACACCTTGAGTATTTTGCTTATGCTGAATTAGATGGATTCCTAGAATTGGGGAAAGTAGATCCCTGCAAGAATTGGGCTCCATATAATGCATTTTTTTCGATGACGAGGAGTGTGTTTTCAGCTGAATGCGTTCTGTTTTTTCAAGATTGTTTCTTGTACGCTATCATTATTAAATTTCTAGCCTCAATGAAAACCATGGATAATAGGATTGTTAGTCAAAGTTTTGATTCTTTGGATGTTCATACAGCGTATTTTCCTTTGACCCATCAATAAAGAAAGATGAGTGATTACCTATCAACAACGCTGCTTACAAAGAAGAAAGAGATCGACTGCGTTATCAGAGATGCCATCGACAAGGTCCTTGTCCTCCGCTTTGGCCGCGCCTCTGATCCCGTTTGTCTCCATCTCGATGACATTGTATGATCCCCCTCTCCCTTGCTTTTAGCACTCCGCTCTTTGTCCCTCTCACACAAATTAAACTATTGTTTCCAAGTTGCAGTTATCGAAATCAGCTCGTGAAGTTTCAAAATTCGCAACAATAGCCTTGGTAGACATTGATTCCGAGGATGTTCAAGTTTACGTCAACTATTTTGACATAACTTTGGTTCCTTCTACTGTTTTCTTCTTCAACGCTCATCATATGAAAATGGATTCTGGGTATAATTTCCCCCCTCCCTATAAGGGAAATTTAAATTTCATTTCCATTTTGTAATGATAATTAGTGTATCTTCATGTGGATTCAGGACTGCAGATCACACTAAATGGGTTGGTGCTTTTCACAGAAAACAAGATTTCATTGATGTAGTTGAGGTATGCTTGTTTTCTTATTTAATTTCCCTTTATTTTTTCATCACTTTGAGTTTGTGTATCCAGCATGCACTTGTGAGAACTGAAAGTCATGCACCGGTATAAATATTTTGATTTAAACTAATAATGAAATAGCTGATTTAATCTCCACTCGAGGACATACCATGGAATTTGATTTACCTTTCAGTTGCGCTTGCTAGTTTCTTGTATTGGATCTTTTGATTATTATAGGTTGTAGATTATGATTGATGATTGTCAGTTGGTATTGGACTAGGTTAGGGGCAAACCAACGCCAATTGTTCCCACCTGGTTGTAACCCATTTACTGCTGCACAATTTTTACCCCTTGGCAAAAGTTGTGAATTTATTACTGTGTGAAAACGGATACTAATTGATTTCTACAAGGACTTTGTCGCTGTTGGACATAAGTGCTTGCTGGTTAGACATAGAAGACTAGGGTTGAATGAAGCGGTTGCAAGGGAAAAAAAAAGGCAAGACAGTGTCAGCAATGGCTACTGGATAAAAAAATGAAGATTCAGACAGAATCTCGTCAAGTAATCGAGTTAGGACCCTTGGCCTAAAGCTATGATACCAAATTGAAAAATAGAATTAGGTTGGATGATTTTTTTCCCATATCACCAAGGGGTCTTTATACAAGATACATTTCAATCATTTAGATAAGTCAACTATACAATTGAATAGGCTACAACCTAGGAGCTAAAAGTTAGGCTAAAAATCAACTAACTAATTGACAGCTATATACAACTAATATACGTCAACTCAACTAACGCTCTTTATCCTCAAATCAATAGATGAACTGAAGTTGTTAATTGAAGCCTTGGAATTCTATTACGAGGCCTAATTATGATCATCTAGCATCATGAGACAGAATCCTACGACAAGCTGAATTTGCTTTTAATAGCTCCTTTAACTGCTTTACTAGAAGAACAACTCAGGTTATGAATTGGTTAAAACCAAGACAGCCTATAGACCTTCTTTGCCTACATTTTCTCCTATTAGTGAAGATGGTGACTCCTTTGCTAAGCACATTCAAGAGATACATGCTGATGTGTGGAAAAGGATACAAGACAACAATGAAAGGTATAAAATGGCAGTTGATTTTCGTAGAAGATTTGTTGAATTTAAAGAGTGATTTAGTTATGGTTCCACCAAGGGGTACATATCAATAGCTTCATTTGAGAAAGCCAAGGGCATTTCAAGTATTTAAGTAGTTAGGTGAGAATGTTTATCTCTTGGATCTTCCCTTGGAATTACACATCAACCCTATATTCAATTTTTGTGGATCTAAGTATTTATCATGGACATCAAGATGGTGGTGGTGAAACTTCTAATCGTTCATCCTCAAGAAACTGAGCGTGTTATTCAAGACCAGCATGTACATGGGGGATACCAAAAATACTTGTTTAAATGGAGAGGTATACTGGTATTTTGAAGCATTTGGATTACTGCTCAAGAATTCCAAAAGATGAATTGAGTACTTTGCACAATGCACCAATCAATGAACTTGTTGGAGCTGAGTTTTTCAAAGTCAAGGGGAATTGATGAAGAATAGTCCCTTTACAGGTGCATTTCTGTCATTTTACAGAGCAAAGATTTTTAGCAGTAGTTATTGATTAGTAGTCTTTTCCTTGATAGTTTAGGAGTTCGCTTTAGTTTTTCTAGTGCTAGTTGGTTTTCCTTCTTAGATTAGGATTTCTCTAAAGTCTATAGATATAAGCATTGTCATACCTTTCTTTTCAGGACCATTTCTATTATAAAGGTATTAAGCTTGATGCTTGGCGCTTTTGTGGAGAACAATCCTAAGGTCTTTCTTGATAGTTTACCTGGTCTGGAAAGTTTCTTTAAATGGTATCACTTGAGGGATGGGCAATTTTTTTTTTTTTGTGGAGCTGAAAGGAACAACTAATGTTTGGTGGGAAATATTTCAACCGTTGTGTAGTTGACACGTACACTAACATTTTTTTCTGCTTAACAATGTTAGAACTTCAACTGGAATGAAGATGTCATGATTTCTATTGTATCTAGAAGGACAATATTTCACAAATTCTTTCAGTTTAGCTACTTGTAGGCTTTTATTCAATGGCTGAAGCAGCTCAAGTTGCTTTTAAGATTGAGGAAGAAGACTTCCATGAGATTCCAGCCACGTCCCTGGTAGGAATGAAAAGGTAGCTATTGGCTTCATTGCGGAGAATTATGTTGATAAATCTCAAGGAATTTCCCACTCTATTCACAAGTCCACTCATCCTAATACCTCTTCATCTCAAGGAAGCAGTTGATCAAATTCCAAGGGAAAGAAAGAAGGTTGATGTTTCAAGTGTAGGGGCTTCAGCTGCTTTTCTTTTGAATGTCCTGGTAAGGCTCTTTCACTTCCTAATGAAGGACAAGCCTTAGAAGCCGTCAACGAGGAAGAATTTGAAGAAGTTATTTGTTGAGATGGATACAGATAAACATTCAAAATTGGAAATCAGATTCCAATGTTGAAGAAGATGACAATCAAAGTTGGAAATCGGTTTCCAATGTTTAGTGTTTTGACCCATGCTTGCAACTTATGAGGTTGTTGAAGATGATGACAATTGTAGACATATTTCTACATTCAACTCAAGAGTTAACTCTATGATCATGGATTTGGGTACTTGTGCTAACATCATATCTGAAAGGCTGTCAAGAAGTTATAGGTTTGAAGACAGAACCTCACCCTCAACCATATAAAGTCGCTTGGGTGGATAACACAAATTGGAAAATTGGAAAAAAGATGCTTGGTTACTCATAAACCTGGTGGATTAGTCGATGAAGTGCAATGTGATGTCCTTCCTCTAAGGGTTTGCCATATTCTTTTGGTTCATCCATGGTGATTTCATAGAAGGATGGAGCATGATGCCTTTGAAAATATATATTCCCTATTAAATCAAAAGAAATTTAAGCTCAGGCCACAAAATGATCTTTTGTTGTCAAAGTTGAAGAGGTTGCCTGGTCATTCATTCTTCGTCATGTGTGTAGATTTATGGGTGATGTATTCCTAGGTCCTGCCCCAAACTCAACGGAGTTGAGGTTTTCAAAGACAACTGTGGAGTAGCTATGCTATACTTGGAGAAACACTCCACTTTTGAAACTCAACATTAAGTGATTTTTAATTAAGCAAGAAGTCTTTTTGGTAAAAAAATTAAGTGTCCTTGTGGATTTTTAATGTTTGGTTTTTATAGCTTTGAGTCATCAGTTATTTTGTAAGCAGGATTACTCAAAGTCTATTCTTATTTAGGAAGTTGGTGTGTTAGTTTTTATTAGTTTATTTCTGTTTTTCTTTCCTATTCAAGTAAGGATCAGTAATACTAGTCTTTTAAGGAGTCCCAATCTCTACATAGAAATGCTATTTTTTTTTAGCATAGTCGAGTTATTATGAAATAAATTGAGAATTTGAAGGCATGCCTAAGGTTTGTTGGTTTCTTCTCCTATCTCTTGTTTATCTATTTTCTCATAATTCTTCTCCATTGCTTTGAAGTTCTGCCGCTATAGTGCTGCAACCTGCGGTTCACATCTTGATTTCTCATTATTTCTTTCTAAACAAGCTCTATTCTACTCTAATTTTACAAATAACAAACCATAGCTCACCACCATGAATCCTTTGTAGGACACAAATACCAAATCTGTCATACATTATTAGGTTATGATATATTAAGAATAATAGGTAACTTAGTTACCAAATCAAAAGACCAATAAAGTTAATGTAATGCAACTAGCAGGAAGAAAAAAAAAACTGAGTGGCCGAGGTTTCTTCAGGGTTTGTGTAGTTGTCTTCCCAAATTTTAAGAACCTTGCGCGTGAAGAGTACTGAGAACCGATATTATTTTCTAAGGTTTTGTTAATCAATTCCTTGGTTTTAATTTGGTGTGAAGTGATGCAAATATTAGATGTTTTACATGGATGATCTAGCAGCTATTTTGACAAGACTCTTTAATTAATGATGCTCTCTCCTCCTTGGATGTGTCGGAGTTTGTTAATTGATGGGAGACTGTTTTCAAGTATTGAAACTTTGAGGAATAAATGTTCCGATACAGAGGAGACCTACATAATGAAATTACAATGGAGGCAACGGACTAGTCCCCAAACTTGGTTATTGTCAAGCTATACTGCAATTGCACCGTGTCCGCTGCAGTGTGCTGTATTCATTTTTATGTCTGTACAAGTTCTCCTGCAGTTGGTCACACATGAAACCGGTTTCGTTTTTCAGAAATGATATTTTATCTATAAATCTTTTCTTGTATATGATGGGATCAGTTGCAGACTGTACTTGATATTATCTTATAAAAACTTGTTTCCTGCTCATACAGGCCATATTCAGAGCAGCCATGAAAGGCAAGCTGATCGCTAATTGCCCCCTGCCACCAGAGCGGATACCAAAATATGAGTTGTTGTACAAAAACTTGTAAAGGTGGCCTCTTTAGGTCTTGTATAATTTCTATACTCTTACTATCCTGCCACTCTAATGTTTTAACAGCCAGTGAAATGCTGTAAATGATAGTAGGCTTTTATCATGGAAGGATTTTTCTACTATTCGCTGTTCACTGTCCTCTATTTCTCATGTGGCTCCCTTGACAATAAAGGTGACCTTCAGGCAAAAGGACTTCGAACTGTACGAGGAAAGCTACCTATAAAATAGAGTAACCTTCTTTTGAACCGAGAATCATGAACCTCAACTGCTTGTCTGAAAAACTGTTAAATAACGACGTAGAGGAAGTTATTAAAAGATGAAAACCAATCATCAGCTGGTCAACACACTCAACCAAGTAATTATTTATGGCTCCAATTTGACAGTGAAAACCATCGTCGAAAATAACCGGAGAAGCGAGAATTTGAGGTTTTTTCAAGTAAAGACACAATGGAAAGCAGAAACTGAAACTATTGCACTCCTAGGAGTGTTTAGTGTTTCAGTTTATCATCATTACAACTACCATTTTTATTCCCACTTTTGTTAGTAACCAAATACCAGCATGTTTCTATCATAGTAAGCATCTAGTCCAAAATGCAGAAACGCAGTTCTCCAATGGGGTTGCTAAAAAGTCTGCCACATCATAGCAATACTGCAGGTCACCCATCAAATAATTACAACTTGGAGGATTAGGGATTGCTTCGGTTGATCCCCAAAAATGGATTGGGATGCAAGAGCATGAGAGCATGTTTTAGCTTGGAAGATGGGATCGATGCAGCACTTTTTAAGAGCAGCTTGCACACACACCTGAAGGAAGAATGGATCTTGTTTGAGAAATAGAAGCATCACTGACTTGTTTTTTCATTAACCTATCTCTGTTACAGAACTCATTCAGCATGAGTTACGTTGTTTGTACCCCCAGAATTCCTTTTTGTAGAACAGGACAGGAAGCGGATTCCTTTTTCTTTAAGCACGCAAGATTTTTTTTTTTCATTATCATCACATTTATTTGATGAGGAAGTTAACAAAAATCTTATGATATAATCTAGATAAATAATGGTTCCCTTCCTAAAACTGAAGGATCAAATTGACTATTTTTATGTCATTGAATTTGAATAAAATAGTAAAAAGAGATTTAATGGATTCAAATCCAATGGCCATCAAAACACAGGCAATGCACAGATGCAGAAAAAAACAAAAAGGGTAGGGCAGCAACCCTGAAATTGCGAGCAAAGTTGAGCAGAGTGACATCAAGCTGAATCTGATGCCTTGTTGCTTAGGTGAAGTCTTCAAACGTCAGCATGTATCATTATCCGAATGTGTGGAACAGCTAGAAAGTCTTAAAATCTCTGGAGTTTTAGTCAGATTCTAGCTTTACACAGAGAAAAAAAAGAGAGGGGAATATGATCCCTCACCATCACATCATTTTGAAAATTCCAGAAAGTTGTTTGTCTTTCTAATTGATAGGAATCTTTGGTTGTAATGCCCCCCATCAAATAATCTAACAAGCACAGCTGATTTTCACAGTAGATCACAGGGATGGGCTCTAAATATTATTATTTGCAGACCAAAATAAAGTGCTTCGGGCCCTAGATTTCTCCTCCATATTCCAGTTTATGCTAAAATAAAATCCAAGCCCTTCAGCCCCCCTGAATTACAGTTGCATCAAGATATTTTCACTCATATCTCTGAACAGAAAGAAACCATATTCTTCATTTGGTATCTTTCACCATGGAAAGGAATAGCAGTAGCTACCCCAAGGATGTGTGTGAAAAAATCTACAAAGTATTTTCTGTCTCTCCAGCTTTCCGAGCAATTCGCCGCGTCTCAACTCGCCCACAAGATCCTAGGCCTGCTAGACCTGCTCCAAATTCATCACAACCACCCTCTCGTTCTAAGAAAATCATTGATACCCAATCCCAAACATATTCTCCAAGAAAACATCGCAAGTCTGCAGAGGGTGCCAAAAGCCATGACACTCTTAGGAATAGAGAAGCAGCAGAAATGGTTCCTGTCATCTTCGATTTTTCAAGCCAGGGTGTTCCAGAAAATGGTAAATCCAAGTTAGCTACTACTCCACTTCCTTCCATTCCAAAGAACACCCAAGTTGCTTCCAGGATGGAACCTGAAGCTAAAGCATCAAGCATGGCTGTGCCGCAAAGTCCTAGCCAAGGAAACAAAGCCAATAATCCCAAGGTTGAATCACCTCAGCATAACAAGTTGGAAGAAGGTAGCAACAAGCTAGGGATGCACATTGAAGATATATTCACTGACTACATCAATCGTACAAAGATTAAGCTTAAGAGGACTTTGTCAGGTGCTGGACATGAAAACCAACATGCTAGCTCAGGAAAAGATAAGTTTACGGATTACGTTGACTGTGCCAAGGTTAAGCTTAGAACTACTTCAAGTATTGGCGGTGGAAAGTCTTTAACTCCTTTCAAGTGAAGATCAAGAGGGAACTTGGGCAACTCGACTTTCGTTTAAAAGTATAGTTTGGATGAATAAATGCAATTGCTTTTCGTCATTGTGAGAGACCTATATATGTTGTGGAGCTTCTTCTTTTTTGCATATTTATCCTATGTATGCCATGTTTATTATTTATTTTACAATTAAAGACTGAATTTTTCATTAACTTCTTGTTTCTACTTTC
>Ga0307513_10007624_pt1 | contig 13985 bp, 11 predicted proteins | sample 15_EM_MG_FD_202174 | JGI IMG/M metagenome (GOLD analysis project Ga0307513, IMG submission 202174) | Populus trichocarpa ectomycorrhiza microbial communities from riparian zone in the Pacific Northwest, United States - 15_EM | ecosystem: Host-associated > Plants > Roots > Unclassified | place... | reverse complement strand
GCAGCACCCCGATCCCAACCCCTCATCCCCCCCCCCCCATCTACCGGTACGTATCTTTACAGCACGGTACTTGTGTCCCATACCGCTCCATCACACCCCGCACTCATCCCATCCCAGTCCATCCCAGCCCATCCATCCATCCATCCCATCCCCCAATTTCACCAACTCATTCACCCACTCATTTATTCATCCATTCATTCATTCATTCACCCCCGTTCCCAAGCGGGGGAAAATAGCCCACTTATACATACATACAATGTAAGGCAACGCAACGCAAAGCGGGGGTAAATTATGGCGGAGGGGGGGGCATGATATTATTTGCGCGATTTTGTCTTGACATCGGTACCTGAAGACGGACGTAGGGTTAGATACCGTATCGCGAGTATAGGAGATGAATCGAGAGGAAATAAAGGGGAACGCACGGAATCTAGCGATCTGTGGGGTTTATATCGTTGCCATCATATAACCTATCGGGTCGGTTCGGCTTGGTTTGGTCTGGTTTGGTCTGGTTTGCGGAAGTGGGTGTTCATCGAACGATTTGGGCAGTCTCGGGGGGATGTATATATATATTTTTTCCGTCTAGTGGGCCGTTGGAAGGGGTGGGGCGGCGGTCCCTCGAGTTTGGCTTACGGTGCTTTACCACACACGCCCGCACAGAACGCTGCACCCACGATGCAGCAATATATCAACTACCTAAAGAGCCCAAAAGGATAAGAAAGGAAAACAAAGTCAGATGACAACTACTATATTACTCGAGCGCAATAACAATAATGCGGCAGCACCCAAACCGCCTTCCAAAAATGATCCGATCCGATACCGATTCATTGTAATAGCGTTCGATAGATTTATGCACCCAGGTATGATACTTTACTTATTTGTTTATCCCTTGGGTTATCTGAAACAGTCAAATTCGTAGGCAACACGCTAAGGCCAGATTCAGCCCCAGCATGCCAGACTTGGTCAGAAGATACGATTTTCAGCCCCTTCGCAACCCAAATGACTCAGCGCTATTGCCAAGTTAAATATTCTCAGCAAATCACAACTCTTAGTGTGCCTGGCTCCGAATTTGACTGTCTCAGATACCCCAAGGGATAACCCTTTTGCGTATTCCTCTCCCAAGACGGCACAAGTAACCTAAGGGTTAAAAAAAAAAGCCAGAACCAACCCGAGATCCAACAATCCGATGGAATGAAACAAATGAGCCACTGACCCTCACTTCACCTCCCTCAAACGCCCAGTACCAGTATGATACGATAGAAAAAATGGCATATATAAACATGATGGGTAGACGATGTATGATATCAAGAAAAAAATATCTCATATGAAGGTAGCGGAATGGTGAAAAAAGTTAAACCCACTTTCTTTAAGTTGATGAGAAATTTCAATTTGTTTCCCACCCCCTTACCCCCCGTTCCCGAAAGATGCCAAAGTGAATTTGTATAGGGGAAAAAAACAAGAAAAAGTATAGTTTATCCACAAGTGCCCTGAACCGAACCCATACCATAAAATATTACCAACTCCGATTCCAGCCCAAGATTGGTTTGGTCCACCGCCACTAGCTACCGCTATAAGCAAACCCCTATTAATCCGGGCGCACAAGGAATAAGTAAAAGCAGAGTCGGAAGGAGAAAGAAGCTAATGCTAAAAATAATAAAAAAGCCACCTTTCGGAAACAAAACTACCACGTCATTATCGTAACAAGCAATCGAACCCACCAGCCAGATGATCCTCGACGGCCGTGTAAAAAAGATAGGAACCCGGCCACGAGATTGTAAATAAAAAAGGAGCCAAAGGGAACATGAGAACGAAAATGCAAAAATGTGAACAGAGAACTGAAGAAAAAAAACTGAATGTGAAAAAAAATAGGAATCAGTCTAAAAAGGAAGAAAAATACAGAAAATCACCCAAACAGAAAAGAAAAGAATGATCGTAAATAAAGTAAAAGTAAAAGGAAGGGTACCAAGTAAAAACCGAGAAAATAGCACTACCAGTAAAGAAGAAACCCCAACCCTATGACCCATTTTCCTTTTCCATCGTAAAACAAATGAATACTGAACACTACTCGAACCCAGTCAGACTGATGAGAACAGGGAAAACGACATCCCTTGGGAGGAATTAAAGAAAGAAGTAAACGCAACCCATCTTCCCTTTTAACATATAGTTCAAGAAAAAAACAAAAGGAAAACAAAGTACAGGTATGTCCGGCAGATATAAAAACAAGAAGAATACTGAAGTTAGCAAAAAGCCGGGACAAACAGCGAACAAAAGGCAAAAAATAAAGCATGCATCCATTGTTTCTAGCGGTTGACGATCAGAAAGACCAACTTTTATATAGTGAAGTTCGCCAGGAAGAAATATTTTTGAAGCAATCACCAAACCATGCAAACTCAACGAAAAGAAAAAAGCAAAGGAAAAAGGACTCAGGCGGTGACGGGTTGGCAAAAGTTCGCCATCATGTACCCATCAGGTCTTTGGCAAACAGAACAGCCACAGGGATGTCCGCCAGGCCAGGCACGGTGAGAGTGGTGATAATTTGTTAATGCCGGAAGCTGATATGTGGATGATCGGGTATGAGGCGCAAAAGCGCCAGGCCACCCATAAGCATATCCCTCAGGAGTTGTAGGGCCAGTCTCCGGGGCTGATGGAGGAGAATATTCTCCGGGGTTCATGTACCAGTACGAACCCTCAGGCTGAGATTGCTGAGGACGAGGTAGGTGCAAAGCCGGATCATTCAGCACACTCAAGGGGTGGTATGCCTGTGAAGGCGGATACAAGGGTGAAAATGCCGTCGACTCGGTGCGATGGTGATGAATATTAGTGTTGATGGGTGCAAGCGCCGGGATAGCCGCCTTTGTCCCATTTTTTCTAACCCACGTTTCCCACATTGTCGTGTACTGACTGAACCCTTTCGTTCCTTCGGGATCGACATGCAAATCCCACCCAATCTCCTTCAGCCAATCTTTCTCCAAAGTATTGAGCTCGTTCACAGGAAGGCCTGTGACTTCAGACCAAGACTTGTTCTGGAAGGTGTTATCATCGAGAAACTTGCTTGCGAGAAGAAGAGCGATAGTAATCATCCGATACACGTGGTCATGCCGCGACGCGGTAGGGAGGGGCTTGGTCATCCGTCTCTGCAGATACACTAGACCAAGCAAAATAGTGGAACTTGGCAATCTTGTTGAAGATAAAATTTGCAGAACAAATTTACGGAATTGCTGAGGCAGCGCACGGTCAGAAACTGAACGTTGATAAACACTAGAGGTAATATTAGTCAAAGAGCAAAATAGAACAAAAGGATAATCCTCAAATACTAACAGTTGTTGAGCCATAACCCCAACAAATTCCGTCATCTCCTCCATGTCATAATCTAAGTGCGCAGATACCCCACCAACTGGTTTCTCCTCCGGCTGATGAACAGGTTGCTCCTGCTTTCTCGGCTCCTGTCTGTGGCGATAGGACTCCTCAAGAGGCGGCAATTCCAATCGCCGGCCCGATGGCACAGGCATTGGCAGTGACAATGTCGGCACAGGAAAGTACCGACCAGCAGGGTGGGTCAAACCAGGTGGTGGTAGACCGGAATAATTGCCCTGTTGTTGTGAAACAGGGTAGGATTGTCCAGGAGCATGTGAATACGAAGGCATCTGCTTCCGACCATATGTTTCCATGGGACTAGGGTCATAGATGGCACCTTTCTCAGACATCGCCAGTCCTTGCGAGCCCATTGCGAACTGGTGAGAGTTAAGCTGGATGCCTCCATTACAGCCGCCATAGGGCGGAATATAATCGGGGGGAGTGAGCGGGAGGCGAGATTGAGGAGTAAACATGCAGGGCATGGTAATATTCGAAGTCTTGGGGTGGCGGAAAGGAGCCGCGTGGTCGAGAGTACGCCGACTTTCAAGAATCAACATAATCTCGTTAGCCATCTCCCGCTCGAAATTGGCGGGGCGAATCATCTAGCTAGATAACTCCAGGACAGCCTTCTGTCCTCAACTACTCACCAGTCTTTTCCACCTTCCTAAGAATGTGTAAACTACGACGGATCGTAGGTACACGGAACTAAGTTTGCGGTGTAAAACCTAAACTCGATTGCCCATTCAAGAATGCGGCTACTGAACACCAAGGGGCAGGGATGACAGTGCTTTCAAGTCGAAAAAAGTCCCTTGTTTATCGTGAGAGGAGCAGCAGGACTCAGATAACCGCAGACGAATATCGAAATGCTAAATCTTCCAGCTGACGTTTTTTGAATGTAAAAATAAAAAAGCTTTCGAGATGAGGAAGTTAGAATTCAAAAAAAGAAAGAGAAAGAGAAGAGGAAAAGGCAGAGTGGATGTGCGAGCGCCGGAGAGCGAAGACGAAATGCTAAGTTAATAGGTCCGCGATTCGCTTATGTTCTGAGGAAAAATCTATCGACAAGATGGAGCAGAGGCGGGATGTTCGTGGCGCTGATTATCAAAACCAAAGAAAAGTCGTGACGGGGAGTGAAGAAAAGCCGATGGTAGCCAGCAACGTGAATGTGACGACGCCCCGGAGAAAGACGGTAAAGGAGAAGCGTAAATATGTCCGAGGGGATAGTTGATTACCGGTAGTCGAGAGAGAGAGAGAGAGAGAGAAACCTTTGATCGTGGCTGTTGTTGCTGTTTACTTTTCTGCCGCCCAGAATCTCTTTCAATACTCCAACCGACCGTCAAGTAGGAAGGAGAAGAGGTTGTGAGAGGTTGGGGGTTGTGGAACGGTTTTTATTATTCGAGGAAGGGTTGACAGACAAGCGGATCCTGGCAGGGGCAATGATTCGACGCCGCAAGTTGTAAGATTTTCCCCCTACTCACAACAACCCAAATCAAGTAGACTTATTCAATGAAGAATACCGTCTGATAACTATTCTTTCTTTTACCTAAAGGGAAACAGGCTGAGAAGAGGGAAAAACAAAGAAAAGGAAAATCCTTTACTTTTTGTTTTTCTTCCTTTTTTGATTCGGAGAGAGAAGGAGAAAGGTTGAGAGGAAAGGGAGGGAGAGAGTGAGAAGCGAGAGAGGGGAAGGGGCTCAGAATGAGAAAAGAATGAAGCCGAAATTGGAACAGGGGCCCGGCACAAACAAGAGAGTGGCAGCGAGGGAGAGAGAGAGAGAAAGAGGAGGGAGGAGGGAGGAGGGAGAAGGGAGAAGGGAGGAGAGACAGCCAGGCAGGCAGGGAGGGAGGGAGGGAGGAAGAAGGGGAAAGCGAGAAGCGTTGCGTTGCGTTGCGTTGCAGTGCAACTTGCAAGGGCCAGTTGTGGGCGTGAGGCAACAAGAGAGAGGAAGGAAGAGCGCGCGATGGGGGGACGGAGGAGCAGCGCCGACCGGAGATGTCAAGATTTTTATTTTTATTTTTTTTCCCTCCTCTGAGGAAGGGAGAAAAAGAAATTGATGACTTGACTTTCTGACCGTTTGACCGTGGTGCATCGCACACAAACGTCCGGTCTACCCAAAAAGAGACTCGAATTGCAAGTCCCTCTCAACAGTGATTTAGTGCAACCTAGCCTCTCCGTTCGACTTGATACGGCTTGTGACCATAGGTAAAATAATTTCTACTCCATCCTTTCTATTTCCCTATTATCCGGGACTAGACAAGAGGGAAGAAGAGGAAAATTTTTTTAAAAAAAAACTATCCTGCTTGGTGAGGAAGGTGTACCAGTGCTATCGTACGGGCAGCATTATGGCGGTCTATTATGGCGGTGGCCTCCCTCCTCTCCCTCGGTACAGTAATCCGTGATGCCCACAGCACGGTGCGGTACCCATCCTCCATCCCCCCAGTTGTGTTGCCCATTCACCAGCACCACCACCTCCTCCTCCTCCTGCCTCGCCTTCCATTGTGTATACTACCGTAGTACCGTACTCGAGTACATGCTTGTGCTTAACCATCTGTCCACCGACCCGCTAACACTAACACTGACCGCTGCTCCTGCTTGCTACTGCCATTCCCAGGCAAAAGTCAGCCAGTCACTTTTTATTTTTTTCCTCCGCTCTCTCTCCACCCTTCCCAGTTTATTGGCTCTTCCCACCCTTCCCTACCACACTCATGCCCTCATTCACTCAATCATCCATCCCTCCTCCATACAACCCCACTCCTCCGCTCCTAACCATGCTGGTGCTTCCTGCTGCGGGTCCTTCACTGCTTTTCGCGCTTCCCAGTCCAAGCTCGCTGATGGGCACCACCTGGGAAGAGGGGGGTGACACTGCCACACGACAACCACTCAAATTTATTCCCCGCCCTCCCCAACCCCCTCTCTCCCTGCTCGCCATCCAAACCAACTCTTTCCTCTTCAGGAACAATATATTCCGCGATGATGTCTTGGCTAACCCAGTCTGCAGCTTCCGCCCCCTTTCTGTCAATTGTTTCTGCCCATCCACGCACACCTGCCACTCATGCTTCTTGTTCCTCTGCATGACAAGGATTTTCCCGCCCGACTTGGTGAGTGAAAGAAAAGAAGGAAAAACGAACGAACCAAAAAGAAGAGAGAAAGAGAGAAAGAGAGAAAGAAAAAGAAAAAGGAAAAGGAAAGAAAAAGAGAAGAAAAAAAGCGAGTGAAAGCATGGTTCAATCCGAGCCCATGACCCATTCAGCCAGTCAAACCCATTCTCCATCCTTCCCCTCTCTTCCAATGACTGGAGTCTTCCTCGCCACCCACAACCCGTCGGACACTACGGGGGCAGTGGATGAACCTGTACGAGTATCGAGGAAAATTTTTTTTATCTGTCCTCGCAGAGGCCCTGTATGTCCTGTAATGCCAATCCTATCGGACTCAAGCTCAAACGGCTGTTCGGCAATTGCATTGGCTAGTTCCTTCTCCCTTTCATGCTCTCAATTCTTCCTCCCCCCCTTCTTTCCCGTTCCTTCTCGTTTATTTCCTCCTCCATCCTCGCACTTCCTTTATTGGTAAACCTCTAACCAGGTCTAAACGCTTCTGCCTAGCACTCACGTTTTCACCCTCATCCACAATCTCTCATCTTCAACATTTATGACAGCGCTTCGCTTTAACTCCATGTTCTTCAGCTTAACGACTTGTGTTTTTGTTTTTTTCTTCTGGCAGCGCTAATCAACAAACGAGGACATGGTTGCCGACAAAACCGATACAAGTATTATTGCACCGACACCGGTATTCTGATCGCGCAGTCTCTGATCATCCACCCATCGTCAGCGAAAATCCCGAACATGGGAGGAATCAAAATTTAGCCCTCGCTTTAATCACCTTCCCCACATCCCCCAATGCGCTTATATCTTCGCTCCCCTTCGGTCTTTGCAGCTTAATATTTCCCCAAGATATTCAGAGTACGTTAATGAACCAAGCACGGCAAACATCGAGCTGGTCACCCTCCCTGACTGGATGACGCTTTGAATAAGAAATTATGACACCTCCCGGCGAAGAGAGGAAAGGAGAACGTGTGCTGACCGTGGCAAAACGAGCGGCCGAACGAACGACTGCTTGCACTCGCTCCGTCTGTCCCAAAGTGACCGAGATTCGATCTGAAAAGAGACACATGCAACTTCTATTTTTTATTTATTTCTTATTTCTTATTTTTTTATTTTTTGTTGCTTCCCTAAGGATCCAGCCGCCTGGCTTCTGAATCAATAATGCAGGTGAGGGAAACCAGACATTGGCCACTCTAGGGAAGCACACCCTCCCAGGCGACCCATCATTTCTGTCGTCTCTTGCTTCCGTCATCTGGCTTGCTCCAAAGTAAGAAACCAGAAACTGTGGGGCCCCCCAGACCTGCCCCCCCTCTCTCTCCTTCGGAAACCAAGTGTGCATCTGCCCAAGCCGGGCTCATCCCCAATAACCAGCTGGCTTGCTATCACACCGCTTAAGATTAAAGCCAAAGCAACATCCTGCATAAGGGCTTTATACTTCTTTGATTCTTTTCTCAAATTCCTTTCAGCCATGACCTACCGACAAGGTGAAAGTCTCTATCTTGACCTTTTTGACGAGCACGGTCGGTGCAGTGCCGGGCGACTGGAATCGACCCTCACCACGACCAGCCGACCCCAACAACAGGAACAAGGTTTTCGGAGAGAACTCTAGATAGAACTACTCAAAATTGGCTCCACTTTAATTGATAAAGTGAGTCTCCCCGAAAAAAAGTGAACCCACAAATTATGCCAAGGTGCTACTTTGGTATGTATGCAGTAAAAATAAAAATAAAAAAAGTCAACAAGAGCAGGCAGGCAGACCAAAGGCCACCCGTTAAAACTGCCCGAGTGCGGCAGAACAAAGAACGAGCATGGTGCGTATCTCTCAGAGTCATTCATCACGTGCTATTCAAAGGTTATCATCGTTGGATCTGGTATCCTGTCTTTGAAAGAGTGAGACAGGCGGGGGAGGAGGGGGGATATCCATACTTGCTCATAAGGTCTATTGTACCGGTACTGTACTCGTACTCTGGTAGGCATGAAAAAATCAGGAAAAAAGAGAAGATCAACAAGATCCTATGGGGCAGTGAGCCGACAGTCAGCATAAATAGAAAATAATGAGCTTTAGCAGACACAAACGACGTAGGGTGGATGCATTACACTTTTGTCTTGTCAACAAAGATATCCCAACCCAATAACTAAAAATTACCCCAGTACCAGTACAAACTGACCTTAGACAGACTGCTAAAAAGCGCCGAGAAGTCAGAATCCCCAAGAGTGATGTTCCAGAGAAAATTGGACACCGATGCAGCTAGCCTGGATTTTTGATTTCTACAATTCTGTATTCCCGTCCACATAGCTTATTCTCTGTTCAACACAAATCCCTACTTTTGGGCACGCCCGGATAGGTAGTCCCTCCTGTAACCTAGTTATGAATGAAAATACGGTATTGAATGGCACAACGAGTTTTCTGATTATTATTATTATTATTATTTTTATCCCTCCCAGGCACATATCATACCCAAGTCGTGACGTTTGCAAAACGGACTGCTATTGCATACAGCCAGAAATTAGTGAGAGCCTCATAATTTTAGCGGCTGCAACAGCAGTGCGTTTCCCAAGCGTCACCACATTACGAGTACCGGTACAGTCCTATCCTCGATTTCGAAAAGGTCGTCATGGTAGGTTTTCCCAAGGTTTCTCTTTCGTTCTTTTTTTTTTTCGAACGCAATTTTCGCACCTTCCCCTCTTCTAGTTGTTAACTTTTTCCTGTCCCGGTGAGGGAGCCAATCCGAACCTCCCGCGCCGTTCGATACAAGATGTCTTTCAAGGAAATTGAACTAGCCTAACAAATTGACGAGGTCTGAGAAAACCGCACGCGTGTGGCCGAGTTGAAGTTGGACGCCCGGGATGGAAATTGATTGCTGATAATTGGCCAATCAGGTGATGGGATCACCGATATCCCCTGCCTCTCTACCAGGCTCAGAAGTCGAGGGGTCGCCATAGTGCCAAAGGCCAGCCTGGCAGGGCGAGTGAGGTCGCACGGTACGAGCACAAGCAACCGCACTTAGGACGAAACCGGCCGGGTGAAAAATAGGTTTGGGGAGCCGAGAAGGGGAAATGGTCAAGGCAGGGTAACTTATCACTGGTGCTTGTTTGTCACAAGGCCAGTTTCGTCATTTGTACTCGGGTGTTTATGGTAGGGTGAAGGCGGCACCACTGGATTTCCTGCAGTCATATCCGTATTTCATATTTGAAGTCCCTGGGATGTTGCTAGTTCTGAAAATTAACCACACATTCAGGATGTAAACCAACCACAAATTTCCTCATCACTTAACACTATTTTCTTTTCCAGAAGACATCAATTTGGCTTAGCTAAAGAGAGCTATTTTGCCTAATTCATTTCGGTCGGGAAAGTCGCTTAAAAGTAGTTTCTGGCTCAAACAGTTGGATTTGGTTCCAAGTAAAGTATTCTAGCACAATCTTAAATCAAAACTGAGTTGGAATTTGCTCAAAATGTTAGGACTCACAGAAGAGTACCGTACCAAGTCCTTTACAAGTGCCATGGGTGATGTTTTCGTACTTGACAGGACTTATTTTACCTGTTAACCTAAATTAACTGTTCAAATACTTACGCCGGGGATATTGTTTTCAAGCCAGTAATTTAGATTAACATATAATATAAACCCTGTCTTGAACAAGTATCATATAGTCGCGTTCGAAAAGTTCCTATAATAACACAGATAGCTGTAGCTGTATTGCAACAAGTGCCATATATTACGACCATAGACATAATAGTCTTAGGAACTAGTTGATTCTTCAATAAACACTAACAACCATGACACCCCTGTATTTGAATGTAAATGATTCCTACTATGCAAAATAAGAGCACAACTGTAATATAGCTGAACTTGCTGATGCTGGCCAGGATGATAGAAGAATAGCAAGGCATATTGGAATACTGATTTCTATAGTAGGAGGAGTGGGTGGTTAACCACTATCAGGCACGAGATTCTATAAGTATATAATATTATGATACACTTAGCTCTGGCCATCCTACAAAGACATCTCTATCCATTAAGAACAAGGTTTAAGACTTAGTTGAAGAAAACTCTTAAGTGTTATTAAGTGAAATTAGAAAGCAGATACACATGTTAGGCTTGAGTATAGGAGGATCAACAGTTATCAAAGTTACCTAAAACCTTGGAGTCAAGCTTAAAATTCTGTAGAAAAGGACCTTTGTGAATGGTTTTCAGATAGTGAGACACAGGTATGTCCAAAAATTAAAGGAATAATTTATTCTACAAACAAACTAAAATACTGTATACAAGGTACTGGTGCTAGTATTAAAAGAAATAGAAGAAAAATAACTGGTAAATGTATATTGGGCTATATGAGGCTCACATATAGTATACTGCTTATTAACTAGGGCAAAAGGGACAAATCGAACCTGGGAAGGAACTCAAGGAGAAAATCATTACTTAGAGTTGTCGGTCCAGTTGGGTTGAAGTGGAATGTTGGTCAGCTTTAATCTTTAGTCAGTGGACACTCCCTATTTGAGTGCGAAGAAGGAGCTCTTCTAAGTGTATTATCCTCTAAGATAGTTTAGGCCTCAATGTATCTCAGTATGTTACTAAAATATATGATACATATCTTATCCAATTTCTTCTCTCCTCTTATACCCCTCTTACTAAGCTTTAAGCCATCGAAGGTAAAGCAAAATATCACATTTTCAGTCTTCATTGCACAATTACCTCTGCATTTAATATGTAAAGGTCTCTCCTTCCAGTGAGTTTGTCAGACTTAGATCACATCGGAAATATGTAGTACCTTCTGAGGGTCATGTGGTAGAGGTTTACTCGACATAAGTGAAAAAGACTAACTTTTAATCACATCAGCAAAAAAGATTTTGTTTTATGTTTATTACACTTTGATTCATAGAGCAGGTGGTACTACCAGGAAGCTCTATGCTTTGTATTTCTCATCAGACATTGGATATTGATTGAAATGTCTGGTGCCATCATGAGACAATTATAGTTTACTTATAATTCAGGGCTTTACTTCTTGGGTTAAGATCTGTGTAGTTAATATATGGGGTATTGTACTAACAACATAAGTTAGAAATGACTGCTGGGTGGTCAGGCACTGGCTGGAGTCCTACACTGCTTTTAGTAAAACCACCTGTGCCCATAAGCTCTTCCATTATAGACCGGTTTCATCTGAGTTTTTCTGTTGTGGACAGTAGACTCCTGGAGTCTCTTGGGGGACTTTGTTTGTACTAAAGTACCTATGTATTGGAGTACAATAGTCTCAAGATTTTCTGCCTTTATATTAATCAGATTTTACATTTGCGCTTAAGCTGTTCCACAAGATAGCTCTCACACATAGTAGAAAAAGACTTTGAAAGACCCCAATATCTCTTAGAAAGGCTCAAATGGGACTTTGAGAGGCTTACTTAATTTGTAAGTAATGCCTGGATTTTCAAATACACCACCTATTCCCCAGTCCGTTTATGCCTCTGAAAGGCCCCTGCAACTCTTTTCTACATATCATACTATGTTTTTTTTTTCAAGGCAACTACTTGTATCCCACCAGGTATCTCAGTCAACATACTTTCAGTTAAGACAGAAATACCACCATTGGATTCCCCTCAGCGTGAGCATTTATCGAAGCTGTTAAACCTCACATTTGCACTATTTTCAAGGTTACTTCTTTACACTTTTACACTAGAGTAGAAATTTGAACTTCTCTTTATCTTATATGTTTACTTAGGCTACAGGTATGCTATGGGTAAGTCGATACGTGAGTTGTATTCCCCTCATCACGAGCATTCATTTGAGCTGTTAAACGTCCCATTTGCACTAATTCCAAGGTCTCTTCTTTCTACTTTTATACTTGGGCTGATTGTGGAACGTCTGACTATCTCATATAAATACTCTAGCAGCAGAAATGCTATGATCAAGGAGATACCTTGGTTAGATTCCCCCCATTGATAGTGTCCTTTTGAGCTGTTAAATGTCCTATTTGTACTATTTTCAGGGTCATTCCTTCACACTTTTATACTTGGATGTATTTTTGAACCTCTCTCTATTTGATATATTTACTTAGGCCACAGGTATGCTATCTCTACATAAGTACTAGGGCTGCATTGCCCTAATTGAGAGCATTAATTTGAGCTATTAAACATACTATTTTCACTATTTCTAAGCTCCCTTCTTCATACTTTTACACTTGGGTGGATTTTTAAACTCTGACTATCTCATATTTTTGCTTGGGCTCTAGGTATATGATTGCCAAGTGGATACTTGTGTTGGATTCCCCTCATTGAGAGCATTCATTTGAGCCATTAAACCTCCTATTTGCACTTTTCTCAAGGTCACATCTTGACACTTTTACATTTGAGTGGAATTTTGAACCTCTTCCTATCTCATATATTTACTTAGGCTATATGCATTCTATTACTAAGCAGATAACAGGGTTAGATTCCCCATGTTGAGAGCAATCTTTACAGCCTTTAAACCTCCCATTTGCACTATTTTCAAGGTATATTCTTCACAGCTCCAAACATAGGCAAAATTTTGAACATCTAACTCTCTTACATATTCACTCGAGGTGCAGGTAGGGTATCCCTAAGTGGATGCCAGGGCTAGATTTTCCTTCTCGAAAGCAATCTTGGGAGCCTTTAATCATCTAATTTACACCATGTTCAAGGTATCTGCTTCACAGCTCCACACTTGGGTAGAATTTTGAACATTTAACTTTATCACAAATCCACTCTAGCTACAGGTCTGCAACCACCAGGAGGATACCAGGGCTAGATTTCCCATGTCAGAAGCAAAGTTTAGAGCCTGTAAACATCCCATTTGCACCATTTTCAGGGTCTTTTCTTTACACTTTTAGACTTAGACAAAGTTTTTCATCTCTGACTATTTAACCTTATTTTTTAGGCTACAGGCATTCTATCACTAAGCGGATATAAGAGCTAAATTCCCCTATTGAGAGCAAGCTTTAGAGCCTGTAAATGTCTCATTTGCCCAATTTTCAAAGTCTTTTTTTTACTCTGTTACACGGGGGCAGAATTTTCAATCTCGGACTATCTACTCGTGCCAAGGTTGCGGCCTGTGGCCTCAACTCCCGCATGTTCGCTGGCTCACAACCGGGGCCACTCTAAAGAGTGCCTGACAGCTCAACGCAAATTTACAGCTCAACGCAAATTTGTGGCTTACCATAGTAACTGTGTGGCACAACACAACTTTGTGGCTTGGTCCAGACACCTGAAAATACTCGTGTCTCCACTTCAAGAATAGGCACCTCTTTTGGAATAGCGCCCATTAGCCCATAAAAAGTATAGTGTTCGAGCTGTTTGAAAAAGTGAGGAAAAGTTCCGGTAAGGCCACATACCAAAACGACCCCAGGACGAACCACAGGGTTGGAAATTTTGTGAACTCTGGTGAACCAGTATTGATTATTCTTAAGAAGTACGTCTTCTGCGTTGTGAGAAACCTAAGAGTTTAAATAAATATAAAAAACAGAATGACAAAGGGATGTCTGAACCAAGCCACAAAGTTGTGTTGAGCCACACTGTTACTATGGTAAGCCACA
>Ga0307513_10007623_pt1 | contig 13986 bp, 15 predicted proteins | sample 15_EM_MG_FD_202174 | JGI IMG/M metagenome (GOLD analysis project Ga0307513, IMG submission 202174) | Populus trichocarpa ectomycorrhiza microbial communities from riparian zone in the Pacific Northwest, United States - 15_EM | ecosystem: Host-associated > Plants > Roots > Unclassified | place... | reverse complement strand
ATATCAATGCCATCGGCACGCCGCCCGACCCGATCGAGGCGGCGAAATGGTATGTGCTGTCGCGCCGGGCCGGGCTTGCCGATCCGGGGCTCGAGGATTTCTATCTCGGCATCGAGGACAGCCAGCAGAAGGCGGCGATCGAGGCGGCCAACAAGTTCCGACGACGATAGTGACAGCGTTGCGGCTTTGCCGACGATAGGCCGGCAGGCTCGTGTCCCGGCCTAGGAAGTGTGGACTCTTAGGATTCCCAAATCAGCGCTGCTATGATTCAAGGCTGTCTTTTGGAGGCAGTTATGGGTGTTCTGGACCGTTTGATCCTTCGGGATGATCAATGGGAGCGGATATCGCGACATATCATCGGAGATGGTCGCACGCGTGGCTCTTCGGGCCGCGACAATCGCATGTTCGTGGAGGCGGTGTTATGGATCGTGCGAACGGGCTCGCCCTGGCGCGATCTCCCGGAAGTGTTCGGCGATTGGAACAGTGTCTTTCGCCGCTTCAGCCGCTGGAGCCAGAAGGGCGTCTGGTGGCGTCTCTTCGAAGCGATGTCGAATGATACCGATTTCGAGTACCTGATCGTCGACAGTACCATCATCCGGGCCCACCAGCACGCTTCCGGTGCAAAAAAGGGGCTGAAGATCAGGCCCTTGGCCGTTCTCGGGGCGGTCTGAGCACCAAAATCCATCTGGCGGTCCGTGGTCTCGGATGCCCTGTGCGCTTCGTGCTCACCGCTGGTCAGAAGGGCGATGCACCGCAAGCCGATGCCTTGATCGAAGATCTGCCAGCCGATGTCGTCATGGCCGATACCGCCTACGACAGTGACCGGCTCCGAAAGGCTATCGCCGACAAAGGCGCGCAAGCCGTCATCCCGAACAACCCGTCTCGCGCCCAGAAATATCCGCTCGATAAGGAACTCTATACTCAGCGGTATCTGATCGAGTGCTGCTTCTCAAAGCTCAAACAGTTTCGACGCATCGCCACCCGATACGAGAAAACCGCTCGAAATTATCGAGCAATGATCGCTCTGGCAGCAACAATCCTGTGGCTCAAATAACTGTCCACACCTCCTAAGGCTTGTTCGTCGTCAGAATCGAAAAGACCCGCGAGGACTTCGTCCGCCGCGGGCCGTGGGCTGCGAAGCCTCCGGAGCTCTTCAGATGTTGTTCTGCAGGATGGTCCGCAACTTGCCGAAGAGTTCGTCGATGTGGTGCTTCTCGATGATCAGCGGCGGGGACAGGGCGATGATGTCGCCAGTGGTACGGATCAGCAGCCCGCTTTCATAGGCCTTCAGGAAGGCGGTGAAGGCGCGCTTGGTGGGCTCGCCGGCGATCGGATCGAGTTCGATCGCGCCGATCAGGCCGGTGTTCCTGATATCGATGACGTTGGGGCAGTCCTTCAGCGAATGCAGCGCATCGGCCCAGTAGTCGGAAAGCTCGGCAGCGCGGGTGAGCAGGCCTTCTTCCTTGTAGGTGTCGAGCGTGGCGAGTGCTGCGGCGGAAGCGATTGGGTTGCCGGAATAGGTATAGCCGTGGAAGAACTCTATCATGTGCTCCGGGCCGTTCATGAAGGCATCATGGATCTCGGAGGTGACGAAGACGGCGCCCATCGGGATGACGCCGTTGGTCAGCCCCTTGGCGGCGGTGATCATGTCGGGCTTGACGTCGTAATATTGCGCGGCGAAGGGGGCGCCGAGGCGACCGAAGCCGGTGATGACTTCGTCGAAGATCAGGAGAATGCCGTGCTTGGTGCAGATCTCGCGCAGCTTCTGCAAATAGCCCTTCGGCGGGATCAGAACGCCGGTGGAGCCGGCCACAGGCTCGACGATGACGGCCGCGACAGTTGAGGCGTCATGCAGGGTGACGATGCGCTCCAGCTCGGTGGCGATATCGCCGCCATGCTCGGGCTCGCCGCGGGTAAAGCTGTTCTTGCCGGGCTGGTGGGTGTGCGGCATATGGTCGACGCCGGTCAAAAGCGTGCCGAACATCTTGCGGTTGCTGACGATGCCGCCGACGGAGATGCCGCCGAAATTGACGCCGTGATAACCGCGCTCGCGGCCGATCAGGCGGAAGCGTGAGCCGTTGCCCTTCACGCGGTGATAGGCGAGCGCCACCTTGAGCGCGGTCTCGACGGATTCTGAACCGGAATTGGTGTAGAGAACGTGGTTCAGGCCTTCCGGGGCGATGTCGACCAGGCGGTTGGCCAGCTCGAAGGCCTTGGGATGGCCGAGCTGAAAGGCCGGCGCGTAATCGAGCTCGCCGGCCTGCTCGCGGATCGCCTCGGTGATCTTCGGACGGCAGTGGCCGGCATTGACGCACCAGAGGCCTGCCGTGCCGTCCAGCACCTGACGGCCGTCATGGGTGGTGTAGTACATGTCCTTGGCGCCGACGAACAACCGCGGCTCCTTCTTGAACTGGCGGTTTGCCGTAAACGGCATCCAGAAGGCGCGAAGATCGTTCGGTGCATTGAGGCGATTGGACATGCTGTTCTCCTGCCGCTGACGGCCCGTTCCCGGGGCTGTACGCCGATATTTTTACTGCCCGGTCAAATTATCAGGGCTCGTTGAGGCGTCAACGAGAAAAGTCCCCGGTAGCCGCCGCCTGACCACATCCGTAAGCTGCTTCGCCCGATCTTGAAATACCCCCAGACCGGTAGGCGGAAACACCCTTCGCCACGGAGCTTACGAGCCTAGCTGCATTGCCTTCAATTCCGGAAACCTGTTCGCTGATCTCCACCTCGAACGGCAGCAGCGGTTTCCTCTCGGTGCAGCATCCGGGCGAATTGGGCATGACCGACAAGGAGGATGCGACCTCGATGGAGAATGCCGGCACCACCTGGCCCGACTTCAAGCCCGGCATGCCGGCTCGCCCGTCGTCGGCAGCTAAAACGGACGGGGCAGTACCTCTCCCGTTCTCCCTTGCGGGAGGGGCGCAGAGGATAAAGATCGAAAAAGCATGACCGGAAAACCGCAGATTTGCCGGTCGTGCCGTCAAGGTTCAACGACTGAAATATCGCTGCCGTGCTTTCCGGGAACATCCCGGCGGCACGGCATCCACCAACGTCATGTCAGCGCTGTCATCAGGCTGCGGATCTGTTCCGGTTCTGCACGATGTAAATGTCTTCGAGTGTCGCGAGGATCTTCATGACCGGCTCGGAGCTGCTCGAATAATAGATCGTCTGTGCGTCGCGGCGGGTCTTGACCAGCTTTTGAGCGCGCAGTTTCGACAGGTGCTGAGAAAGAGCCGACTGGCTGAGACCGACCTGGGTCGCGAGCACCCCGACGGGCACTTCGCCCTTCACGAGGCTGCACAAAATCAGCAATCTCTTGGGGTTGGCCATGGCCGACAATAACGCGGCTGCCACATTCGTGTGATCGGCCAAATCAGAGGTTTCCATACTTTATCTTCCTAATGCGAAACGTACATCATCTGTGTTGGCACAGGCCGTCAGGCGGGATTTTGACTGACGCCGAAAACTAGCAATTAGGCCCGAAGATTGTATATACCTAAATTTAAGGTATCGAGTATGCTATTTTAGATATGTTTGAACAAATGTCATCTGAATCCGTAACGAGGGCATCGAATTCATATCGCAGCAGAAAATCACCGGAAATCATGTCGAAACCCGCGGCATCGATACCGCAGATGCGCCAGGACCCCATTTTTGGTGCTTTTAGGCGGATAGCGAGGGTTTCTGCCACATCGGGATGGCGTTCTATTAAATCTCGCACTGTTTCGGCCGCCTTGGCGGCGATTTCCTCATTCGCAGCCGACTCGATTATGAGGTCGCTCCCGGGCAGAATATAGGCCCGGCCGAAACCGCCGTTCAGACTTGCCTGCTGCGGCATAAGACTAAAGAAGTAGAAATCAGGAAAGTCGATATAGAGTTTCGCCTTGGCGTGGCGGTCGAGAAAGCGGGTGCGGATACGTTCGTGCAGCGTGCTGCCACGCTCGACTGATACCGCCAGGCACTGGGTCGTCAGACGGGCGTGGGCGAGGGGATCGCCCCCTCCCGGTTCGCCGGTCAGGAGCGAGGCGCGCGGATCCTTCGTCAGCGCCTTGGTATGGGCCGACAGAGCCGAAACGAGGATGACGGGCGTACCGTCGATATCGGTGGCGACAAGGACGCGGCTGGCGAAGGGGAAGCCGGTCTCGGGATCGAGAACGGCGATTGCCGCATGGCGGGCGGAGCGCAGCAGCACGCGGGCGAGCTTGCGGGCGTCGTCATCGGTTTCGCGAATGGGCGAGGGCTGATCTTTCATATCCGATTTGTCGCAAAGTGGAACGAAAGGATCAAGCCTCCTGCCTGCGCCGATGGCGGGTGAGGCCGGCGACGATATCCTGGGCCGAAATGGTGCCGACGATCGCGCCGTTCTCAACGATGCCGATGCTGCCCGGCTGGCGGGCGAGCGCGTCGAGGATATCGACGAGCGGCGTTGCCGCGCGGGCGGTGGCGCTGACGCTCATGCCGGCGGCTGTCTGGCCGAGGCCGGGCTGCATGACGTCGGCCGCCGTCAGCATGTTGATCGGATTGAGGTTCTGTACGAAATCGGCGACATACTGGTCGGCGGGGTTCTTGACGATGTCATGCGGCGTTCCGCACTGGATGATGCGACCGCCCTCCATGATGGCGATGCGGTTGCCAATGCGGAAGGCCTCGTCGAGATCGTGGCTGACGAAGAGGATGGTCTTCTTCAGCCGCCGCTGGAACTCCAGGAGCTCGTCCTGCAGGCGGGTGCGGATCAGCGGGTCGAGCGCCGAGAACGGCTCGTCCATGAGCAGGATCGGGGCGCCGGTGGCAAAGGCGCGGGCGAGGCCGACACGCTGCTGCATGCCGCCCGAGAGTTCGTTGACCTTGCGGCCCGCCCATTTCGTCAGGTTGACGAGTTCGAGCTGCTCGCCGACACGGAGCTTGCGTTCGGCTTCCGGCACGCCGGCAAGCTCGAGGCCGAAGCCGACATTCTCGGCGACGGTGCGCCAGGGCAGGAGGGCGAACTGCTGGAACACCATGGAGACGGTGTGGGTGCGAAGATCGCGCAGCGCCTTGGCATTGCAACTGTAGGGATTGACGGGGCCGGTGGTCGTGGAGACCGCGACATCGCCGCGCACGACAGGGGCAAGCGCGTTGACGGCGCGCAGCAGCGTCGACTTGCCGGAGCCGGAAAGGCCCATCAGCACGAGGATCTCGCCCTCCTCGATGGTCAGCGAGGCATTGGCGACGCCGAGCACGAGGCCGGTCTCGGCGCCGATCTCGTCGCGCGACTTGCCCTGGTCGACCATGGCAAGCGCGGTTTCCGGCCGGTTGCCGAAGATGATACTGACGTCCTTGAAGCTCACCGCGGTCATGCGCCGTCTCCTTCGCCCGCTACGCGGAACATGCGGTCGAGAATGATCGCCAGGATGACGATGCAGAGACCGGCTTCGAAGCCCTTGGCAACATTGACGGTGTTCAGCGCACGCACGACAGGCACGCCGAGACCATCGGCACCGACAAGGGCAGCGATGACGACCATCGAGAGCGAAAGCATGATGGTCTGAGTGAGCCCCGCCATGATCTGCGGTGTGGCGAAGGGAAGCTCGACCTTGCGCAGCACCTGGGTCGGGGTCGCTCCGAAGGCGATGGCGGCTTCGACGAGAGACGGCGGCGTCGAGATGATGCCGAGGCGCGTCAGCCGGATCGGGGCGGGGATCGCGAAGATGACGGTCGCGATCAGGCCTGGCACCATGCCGAGGCCGAAAAGGATGAGGGCGGGGATCAGATAGACGAATGTCGGAATGGTCTGCATCAGATCGAGCACCGGGCGCATGGCGGCATAGACCCAGGCGCGGCGGGCGGCCGCGATACCGAGCGGAATGCCGACCAACATGCTGACGAAGGTCGAGGCGAGCACGAGAGCGAGCGTCTCCGTCGTTTCCTTCCAGTAGCCCTGGTTCATGATGAGCAGCAGCCCGAGACAGGTGAAGAGGGTCACCCCGATCGACCGGCGCAGCCACCAGGCGATGGCGGCGATCACGGCGATGACGATCAGCGGGTGGGGCTTCTGCAGCACGAAGAGCAGGCCGTCGATGACGTGCGACAGCAGGAAGGCGAGCCGGTCGAAGAACCACTCGCCGTTCGAGGTCAGCCAGTCCACGAAGGACTTGGCCCATGGGCCGATGGGAATCTTAGCGTCGGTGATCCAATTCAAGGGGCACGCCTATCCGGAGAGAGCAACAATCAGATAAAAATGAACGGAGCGGTGAGCCGCCCCGTTCAAATCATCAGAGGCCGAGGCCAGTCTTGGCGGCCGCCAGGGCTTCGCCCTTGCCGTCGCGGGTCTTTACGCCCGCGAGCCAGGGCTCGAGTGCCGCAGGGTTCGCCTTCAGCCATTCGGAAGCCGCAGCGTCCGGCTCCTTGCCGTCGTCGAGGATCTTGCCCATGACCTGGTTCTCCATATCGAGGGAGAACACCAGGTTCTTCAGCATCGTGCCGACATTCGGGCATTCGTCGAGATAACCGGCGCGGACGTTGGTGAAGACTTTGGCGCCGCCGAAGTCCGGACCGAAGACGTCGTCACCGCCTGTGAGGTAGGTGAGCTTGAAGTTGGAGTTCATCGGATGGGGTTCCCAGCCGAGGAAGACCACGGGCTTGCCTGCCTTGTCAGCGCGGGCGACCTGGGCGAGCATGCCCTGTTCGGAAGATTCGACGAGTTGCAGATCCTTCATATCGAAGGTGTTCTTCTCGATCAGGTCCATGACGAGGCGGTTGCCGTCATTGCCGGGCTCGATGCCGTAGATCTTGCCGTCGAGATCGTCCTTGTGGGCGGCAATGTCCTTGAAGTCCTTGATGCCGAGCTCAGCACCTTTAGCATTGGTGGCGAGCGTGTACTTGGCGCCGACGAGGTTGGGGCCGAAGGATTCGACCGACTTATCGTCGATATAGGGACGGACGTCCTTTTCCTGCGTCGGCATCCAGTTGCCAAGGAAGATGTCGATGTCCTTGTTCTTCAGCGAGGTGTAGGTGACCGGGACCGAGAGAACCTTGACGTCGGTCTCATAGCCGATGCTCTTGAGGATGACGGATGCGGTGGCGGTGGTGGCGGTGATATCCGTCCAGCCGACGTCCGCAAAGTGGACGGTGGAGCAGCTGTCTGGGTCTGCGGCGAAGGCGGCGGTCGCAACGGAGAGGGCGGCGATGGCAGTTGCAGTGACGAGTTTGAATGTGCTTGTTGTTTTCATTTTAGACTCCCAGTCTTTAAGTTCCCAAGCCAACCATCAATAGCCGAGTTTGACAAGCGACCTCAGTGTGTTTGCGTCGTATCGCCCCATCCGATTGCGACGTTGGCCGATTTTTGCGCATCGCCTTGTTTTCAGGGCTTTCGGCGGGTTTCGAGCGTGGATTCCTGTGATTATCGCTTTCATGGGGCTTTTCTTTGCCATTCCGAGCTTTCAATAAGCTGATTGAGGAGAAATCGATGGCAAAACTCTATTTCAACTACTCGACGATGAATGCCGGCAAGTCGACAATGCTGCTGCAGGCCTCCTACAATTATCAGGAGCGCGGCATGCGCACGGTGCAGTTGATCGCCGCCTTCGACGACCGCACCGGTCGGGGCGTCATCGGCTCGCGGATCGGGCTGGAGGCGAGCGCCATTCCCTTCGAGCCGCACGAGGATCTGTTCCGGCTGATCAAGGGGCTGAGCGGCGAGGGGTCGCCGATTGCCTGCATCTTCGTCGACGAGGCGCATTTCATGACGCCGGTCCATGTCTGGCAGCTTGCCCGCGTCGTCGACAGGCTCGGCATCCCGGTCATGGTCTACGGCCTCAGGACGGATTTCCAGGGCAAGCTGTTTCCGGCCTCGCAGGAGCTGCTGGCGATCGCCGACGAGATGCGCGAGGTGCGCACGATCTGCCATTGCGGGCGCAAGGCGACGATGGTGGTGCGGCTCGACGCGGAGGGAAAGGTGCTGCACGAGGGCGCGCAGATCGACGTCGGCGGCAACGAGAAATATGTTTCGCTCTGCCGCAGGCACTGGGACGACGCGATGAACGGCGCCTGGATCGCCGAGCCGGTCTGAGGCCAAGCACGCCGCCTGTTTTCTTTGGCGCCGCAAGCGACTAGCTTGAGTGGAGAGATTCCCTGGAGAGATCAGGTGCGCAAACCTCCGCCGTTCGACAGCCAGTACGAAGCCGCAGGCGGCCTTGCCGAGAGGATTTCGGCCGAGGGGCAATATTGCGTGGCCGCGATCAGCGCTTTTGACGGCGACGAGACGCGTTCGGCCGATGAGGTCTTTGTCGAGCAGAATGGCCGCTTCCAGGCCCATTTCGCCGATGGCGTAGCACTCGACGCGCTGTTGGCCGAGCTGGTCTTTTCCCTCGACCGGCTGACGGCCGAGGTTTCGGCCGATCTCGATAGTTTCCGCGGGCTGACGCTGCGCGAGAAGATGGCCGGCTGGATGTCGCGCCAGCGGATGTGGCGCATGTATACCGAACGGGTGCGCGAGGCGCCCGTCGTCGAGCGGCTGCTCGATCTTCTGGCGAAATCGGACGCGCTCGCCAGGCTGATCGCCAGCCAGCGCGCCTCGATCACCGAACGGCACAAGGCGGCCGAACGCAACCTCGTCAATATCGTCGAACACAGGCGCCGGCTGGTCGATTCCATCGATATCGCCCGCCTCAAAATGAAGGAACTCAACGCCAAGGCGCTGACGACGCAAGGCCGTATCGGCGTCTATGGCAACAGGGCGCATTGGGAACAGATGGAGACGGAGCGGCGGGCGCTGAAGGCGGAGGCCGAGCGCATTTCCGCCGAAGAGCATGTGATGCGTGACGACAGCCAGAGGCGGGAGCGCTTCATCGGCCTGTTCCAGAGCTTCGTCGATTCGCTGAACGGCCGGATCGCCGCCTGCAACGTGCTGCTGCGCAAGCTGATGATCGACACCGAGGAGCGGTTGATCATCTACCAGGCGCAGGTCGATACAGACCGGCCGGGCGTGAAGGTGCGGATCAAACCGGAATTTTTCCCTGATATCGCCGCGCCGATCAGGCTGTTCGAGAAGGGCATGCTGGTCGCCCAGGATCTCGAGCGGCGCAAGAGCCGCGCCGATCTCGAATTCACCAGGAAATTTCCGACCTATGCCGAACAGGCGCCGGAAACGCCTGGCGCACCATTGATCGACACGGCACGCAGGTCCTTCCGTATCAGTCTGCCTTTCCTGCGTTCCTGATCATTCCCGCAAGGCTTTCGTTCCGAAAAATCCGCGGTCTCGTGTTGTGCTTGGCCGGCCTAGCGCATATGTGGAGGCAGCGGGGCGGCAATGCCCCGGTGTTCGCCTCGCCTGATAGGAGACGACGATGCTTGACCGGATAACCGGTTTCTTCAGGCTGATCGGCCAGATGATCGGCCGCTGGGCTCGACTGTTTGCCGCCTGGGCCTTCTGGCCCTTTCTTGCCGCACACGGCTGGTATCAGCGCCGGACCTGGATGATCCGGCTGCCGGTGATTGCCGCCCTGGTGCTGCTCGTCGGGCTCTATGGCTATTTCTTCTGGCAGACGCAGGTCTGGACGAATTTCAACCCCGCCTTCGTCGACCAATACCGGCTTTCCGAACGCAAGGTTGCGGCGGGGCAGGACGTGCCGGCCGCCGAGGGTGCGGCTGCGACGACGCCGAAGACCTGCCAGCGCTCGGCGATCGTCGATGTCGCCGCCGACCTGACCGACTTCAACGTCAACCAGAACGCGTGGATCTCCTCCATGGTGCTCTACAAGACGGGCTTCTTCGGCATCGACTGGGACCACACGCCCTTCTTCGACAACAAGGCGTCGTTCCAGCGTGGCGTCAACCAGGCCATCCGGCGTACCTCGATCGAGCTTGTCGACACGCTCGGGCGCGTGCGCGGCACATCGGGCATCAACAGTGACCTGCAGAACGCGCGCGGCAATCTGCAGTTTGACGAATACAGCTGGTATTTCGGGCTCAATCCGTTCGGGCCGAAGACGCCGACGCCTTCCTATTACCGCTCGGCGATCGGCAGCCTGCGCAAGTTCAACACCGATCTTGCCGCCTGCAACGCGATTTTCGACGGCCGCGCCGACAATCTGGTGCAGTTCGTCGATCGCATCGCCAATGATCTCGGCAGCACCTCCGACATGCTGGCCGAACGCTCTGAAAACCACAATCGCGGCTGGTTCGATACGCGCGCCGACGACCGGTTCTGGTTCGCCTACGGCCAGCTCTACGGCTATTACGCGATCATGGCGGCCGCTCAGGCGGATTTCTCGCAGGTGGTGTCGGAGCGCAATCTCGGAGCGATCTGGGGCGGCACGATGCGGCAGTTCCAGTCGGCGCTGCGCATCCAGCCTGCGATCATCTCGAACGGGCGCGAGGATGGCTGGATCATGCCGAGCCATCTCGCCACCATGGGCTTCTATATTCTGAGGGTGCGCTCGAACCTCGTGGAGATCCGTTCGGTGCTCGACCGGTAGAGCGTGGCGACGATTTAACGTCTTGGGATTCCCAAGAGCAAGCAAATCAGATTTGAACGCATTCACACCCGCTGTGCTGAAGATGTCGCTATCGGCGGCTGCAGCCGACGCCGGCACGATGAAAGATACGTCCAGAAGCAGCTCGGCCGAAATGACCCGCAGATACCAATGCCGGCGGGACCGGTTCCGCGTCAATGTCAATCTCAGTCGACCGTCTTCGCGTTGGGGACGGACTGCTATGGACAGGTCTCATCACTGGCGGCAATGTTGCTCCGGTTTCGATACGGGGAACTGGCATGGAGAATCTCGAACTCTTCGAACGCTTCGGGCTGGCGATCGCCATCGGTGCCATCGTCGGCGTGGAACGCCACTGGCGTGAACGCGATGAGGAGGAAGGAAAACGCACTGCTGGGCTGCGCACTTTCACGCTTGCTGGTATGTTGGGTGGGCTTGCCGGCTTCATCGAGCAGGCCGTTTCCGCCCCGTCAACGCCCCATGGGCTCGTCGTAACCGGCATCCTGATTATCTTTTCGGCCGTCTTCGCGCTCTATCAGTATCGGGAATCGGAGGCATCCGGCAGCTATAGCGTTACCTCCGTCATCGCCGGGATGGCCACTTTTTCGCTCGGGGCGCTGGCTGTGCTCGGGAGCCTGACGCTTGCGGCCGCAGGCGGTGTAGCGTTGGTGGCGATATTGGCCAGTCGCGAGGTGCTGCACGGCTTCATGCAAACGCTGACCTGGAATGAATTGCGTTCGGCGATCATATTTCTCGCGATGGCCTTCATCGTATTGCCGGCCCTTCCCACAACGCCCATCGGTCCCTTCGGCGGCGTCTCGCCGGCTGAAACCTGGATGCTGGTCATACTACTCGCCGGCGTTTCCTTCATCGGCTATGTGGCGGTGAAGGTGCTTGGACAAACGCGCGGCGAATTCCTTGCCGGAGCCGTCAGCGGCCTGGTCTCCTCAACAGCCACCGCCATCAACAATGCCCAGCTCAGTGCCGCCGGTCATCCGCCACAGGTGTTGGTCGCCGGAGCGCTTGCTGCCAATGCTGTCTCTTGCCTCAAGGTCGCGTTGTTTTCGGCCCTCATCGCCGCGCCGATCGCGTGGCGGATCGGCCCGGCGCTCGTTACCGCCGCCCTCGTCATGGGCGGCATTTCCCTTTTGATCGCGCGTCGCAATACCACGGAAGGTATATCCCACAATTCGCGTAATCCCTTCGAACTTCTGGCAGTGTTGAAAATGGCGCTCCTGCTCGTCGCCGTTGCCTTTCTGGCGCGGGCATCGGCGGCTTGGTTTGGCGACGCAGGCCTGCTGACCGTTTCGATGCTCTCGGGTATCGCCGATGTCGACGCCATTGCCGTCACCGTTGCCGGCATGCTTCAGAGTATCGGCACCGAGCTTGCAGCGACCGCACTTGGCGTTGCAGTGATCTCCAACACCGTGGCGAAAAGCGGCTATGCTGTCGCACTCGGCGCGAGCGCCTACAGCATACGCTTCCTCTTGGTCAATGCCGGAGCGCTCGCTGCAGGATTCTTCGTTTATCAAGTCCTGCCTGCGCTGGTGCAAGCAGTGGTCCTTTAGAGCGCCGCGCGGCTTTTCAGACGCGCGAAGGATGCTGTAGGTGCGCTGAGGGCGGTCAGCGGGGTATCGTGCTGTCCTCGAAGCCGACGACACGCAGTTTCTCGACGAATTCATAGGTAACGCCGACGATGCCGCCGCCACTCTTGTCGTCACGGAACTGGCCGACGGTGCGGACCATCTTGTAGCCGCCGAGCCGGTTGTCGACGCGGTAGACGAAGTGGAAGCCGACGCCGCGAAGGCTTGCCTGCTCGAAGGTTTCGGCAATCAGGCTGCGGTCTTCCTCGTGGATGCGCGACATCAACTCGGTGAGGTTGATGGGGCCGCCGCTGTAGGGGAGATCGAAAATCGCGTGCACGTCCTCGCTCGCGAAGAAATGCCCTGTATCGATGTCGATGCGCCAGAAACCGAAAAGGCGATAGGCGGCGAGCATCTGAACGATCTCCGCATCGGTGATGCCGATGTGAGCGCGGGATTGCTCAGTCCGATGCATGGCGGGCTGCTCGAAGCGAAGAGACACGGTTCCTCCCAGATCGCGGGACGACGTGCTGATTCTCTTCTGATTCGTCAGTTGATCAGCTTCAATCGAATTGCCTTAGCTACCAACTGGGTGCGGTTGACGCAATCGAGTTTTTTGATCGCGTTCGTCATGTAGGCGTTCACCGTATGGTCGGAGAGCGTCAGGATTTGGCCGATCTCGATCGAGGTCTTGCCTTGCGCCGTCCAGCGTACGACTTCTAGTTCACGCGCCGACAATGCGTTATGCGTACCGCCTTCGTTGCGTTTGACCGAATTGTATGTATCGAGCGCATGCAGATTGAGCATCGCCAGCTCATTGATCTCGCTCTGGCCAAGCGCTGCGCGCTCCCCGCAGAACCAGAAGACCAGACGCTGGCCGTCGTTGGCGTTGATCGGCATGGCAATGCCTGTCGGCAAGGCATGGCGGAGCAAGAGATCGTGCAGTTCGGCGGGAAAGGCCTGGCGGTGGACCGGGTCGCCGAGGTGCCAGACCTGCGGAACGGCCGATTCCCTCAGCCTGGCAGCGAAGGGACAACCGCGCATCATGTGGCGGCGGTCGAATTCCTTTATATAGGCGACGGGCAGCGAGCTCTCGATCAGCAGGGGCTTCAGGAGAAGATCTTCGGGGGAAGGGACGTGCATCAGCGTGACATGCGACAGCCCGAAGGCTGCGGACACTCTTCCGAGCGCCGGTGCAAACAGGCTGCGCGTTCGTGCAGATGCAAGCTCCGCCGAAAGCAATGACTGTCTCTCAGAGGTAGTCATGTAAGACATTATACGCCCCCGCCAGCCCCAATGTTACCGCTATCAAATACAGAAACTGTCCGAGACGCCAGTGTTAATTGACTTAGCGCAAGCTGATTGACTCAAATTGTGGATAATCCACCGCCGCAGCGCGCGTCTTGGTTGAACTGCGACTCATACAAGTAGCGTTTTGACTTCTTCCGTGACCGCATAGGTGTGGGTCTCATGCACGCCGGGCAGGAAGAGAATCACTTCGGGGAGAGGGCTTGAAGGCGGCAGCCTACCTGCAGCGCTTACGCCGGGCATGTGATCTCGGTGAATAAGCCCGCGGTAATGCAAGCCGGATTGCGGTGGAAGAACCAGATAAGGGGACGGCAAACAGGCGTCGAAATCCGGCTTGCTGCCATTCAATCCAATTGCTAAGCGTGTCATGAGATACAATTGAGGCGATTTAATCGTGCGCTTTGCAATTTCTTTTTTCGTGAAGCATCTGTCTGCCCGACTATTACTTGTTTTGTTTCTTTTGAACCTGCCGATCGGGGTTGCAGCATTGCAGGCTGCCGAGCAGAAGCAGGCAGTGCAGCCGCCGATGAGTTTCATCATCGTGCGCAGCCTCCTCTGCACGGAAAACTGTCCGGAATGGATATCGGCGGAGGGGCGGATAACCTCCGATACGTCGGCGC
>Ga0307513_10007622_pt1 | contig 13986 bp, 19 predicted proteins | sample 15_EM_MG_FD_202174 | JGI IMG/M metagenome (GOLD analysis project Ga0307513, IMG submission 202174) | Populus trichocarpa ectomycorrhiza microbial communities from riparian zone in the Pacific Northwest, United States - 15_EM | ecosystem: Host-associated > Plants > Roots > Unclassified | place... | reverse complement strand
GTTTACTTATTTGAGTCATTTAGATAGTAAAATAGGCATATATTTATTAAAGCTAGTCTAGAAAACAGTAGCACTCGGTAGCTAACAATTTGAAAGTACTTGCCCGGGGAACTCAAGTACAAAGGTTTTGATAACATTTCAACCAGCGGTCGGACAGTGTCGGTAGAGGGTGCGTTGGAATCCGCCGGTCGAGGTGAATCGAGTGGTATAGGTTTCGAAGCGTCCGCATAGCTATAGAGGTCAGCAGAATGAAAAAGGCAGTTACCTCAGCGGGCAGATGTCCGCCAGAGTCGGGAAGGGTCTCATTGCTGTCCACTCGCCGAGGGGAATCGAATGGTATAGGTTTCGAAGCGTCCGCATGGCTATAGAGGTCAGCAGAATGAAAACAGCAGTTACCTCAGCGGGCAGATGTCCGCCAGAGTCGGGAAGGGTCTCATTGGAGTCCGCTCGCCGAGGGGAATCGAATGGTATAGGTTACGAAGCGTCCGCATGGCTATAGAGGTCAGCAGGAAGAAAGACGCAGATACCTCAGCGGGCAGATGTCCGCCAGAGTCGGGAAGGGTCTCATTGGAGTCCGCTCGCCGAGGGGAATCGAATGGTATACGTCTCGAAGCGTCCCCAGGCCTGTAGCACCCAGTAGTCAACAATTTGAAAGTACTTGCCAGGGGAACTCAAGTACAAAGGTTTGGATAACATTTCAACCGGCGGTCGGACAGCGTCGGGACAGGGTGCGTTGGAATCCGCCGGTCGAGGGGAATCGAATGGTATAGGTTTCGAAGCGTCCGCATGGCTAAACAGGTCAGCAGGATGAAAAAGGCAGATATCTCAGGGGGCAGATGTCCGCCAGAGTCGGGAAGGGTCTCATTGGAGTCTGCTCGCCAAGGGGAATCGAATGGTATAGGTTTCGAAGCGTCCGCATCGCTATAGAGGTCAGCAGGAAGAATAAGGCTGATACCTCACCGGGCACTGGCCGATATCAGCTAGAGTCTGGCAAGGCCTTATTGCAATCCGCTAGAGTCTGGCCGGGCCCCATTGCAATCCGGTAGAGTCCGGAAGGGCCTCATTGGCATCCGCTACAGTCAGGAAGGCCCTCATTGGAATCCCCTCGCTTAGGATGTAATAAATAGTGTCAACCTGGATAGATGAGTATGCCCCTCTCCGAAGGGTGATAATATTCAATAGGTCAACTCCTTCGATCATGAAGCCTAATACAAGGTGGGAAGAACTTAGACACCTTTTGCGAGAGTTGTTAGCTGTGATCAAATAAAGGGTATGTTTTGGGTCGTTACCTGGACAATAGATGCTTAGTCATCTTATGTTTAGATCCCTTTTCGCCTGAACCGTCTTTACCTGATGATAAAGTAGTCTGTGGTAAGTAGAGGCCATCAGGGGCAGGGAGAGTTCCACAATGCAGAGCCCGATGGGTCACTTACCCTGGGTTTCTTCGGGAGATTAGGGAGTGAAATGGACCATCCAGGTGCACTGGGCGGACAGGATGCGGGTTGTATTGCACCCAACGGACTAGGATGCAACCATTGTGCTGGGGCCATCTGAGGGCAGGCTGGTCGGACAGGATGCTCCAGACGGATTTCCTGCGTCCGGACGCAATGCCTATCCGCCTGGAGCAAACACTTTTTTTGCTGATGCACAGGTAAAGACTGAAACACTAATTGACGCCCGAGGTGTCAGTTCTTGATGTATCTTAATTCTTGAAAACAATTCGAACAATTCATGATTCTTAGAAACCATCTTGAATGACTGTGAGTTGTATATATAATATGGGTAGATCACGACAGCAGCAAGTTCATACCAGGTATAATCCGACATCCACAACATCGACAACATTCACAACATCCTCTATATTCACAAGACTAGAATCACCAAATCAACTATCAATATAAACAAACCCTCAACCGACATGGCACAAAATATCAACATGGAGTTTGTATTCATGCAAAATGCCGGAGCCCTTGCGCCGCGACTGACAGATCAACTCCCACCTTGTTGGCATCAAGGGGCAATCAGGGTGCATCGGACCAACCCAGGCGGTCGAGCAATTAGCGATCATGAGCTAAACATGGGCTTCACACAAGTCCAGGCTCAAAAGAAAATGTACACAGAGTGGCGGAACTGTGCGAAGGATGAGAGGATGGAAAGGGGCTTTGCCCCAGCCCGGCGAACAGCCAAAGGTTTCGCTGACGCCAACTTCCTGCCAATATACACATGCCTGAGGACCTTGCGTCCTGCGTGCGATGTCATCGTCTCCGCAGGGTCTGTCAATGATATGCAAGGTCTAGAGGATATCGAGGAGGGAGTCGTGGAACTGGTTAAGGACAGTTGCCGGAAGTTGAATGACACAAATAACCAAGGCAAAATGGTAGTGCCAAATCCCGCAATCCCCCCTGGGCCCGTCGTCATGCACGCATCGTTACTACCACCAGGGGCGCCAAATCTGTGGGAGGCTGCGACAACTATAGGGAACCCAGATCAACTTCCCCCAAATCCTCCCACAGCCCACGGCCCTGCAGACGGACAACTCGGAAAGGCTCCTCTGGGTGCGGCTGGTCCAAACGTCGCTGCTGCCGGACAACTCGGACAGGTTCCCCCAGGTGCGTTCGTCCAAAGGTACCGGCTGCACAAGTCAACGTCCCTGCCGCCCGACAACCCGGACAGGCTCTTCCGGGTGCGGCTGGTGCAAATGTACCGGCTGCACAAGTCAACCTCGCTACTACTGGACAACTTGGACAGGCCCCTCCTCGAGCGGCTGGCTCAAACGTACTGGCAGCCCAAGTCAAGGTCCTCCCTGCCGCACAGCGTGAACAGGCTCCTGCGGGTGATGTTCCTGGGACCGGTCCGGATGTACCTGTTCAACATGGTAATGATTCTGCGCACCCACAAATGGTACGTGATTCATGTTCACCGGATAATGACCCGGCACCGGCGCAAATGTTACCTGATCCACAGCATAATGGCCCCGCCGCAGTCCAAAACCAACCTGTTGCCCGGGGCTTTCGCCTAGCACCCAACTGTAGGCCCACAGGTTAGTCACTTCCTCAATGGTCAGCCAGTTTCAGGTTTTTACTTACTGACTTATGAGATACAGATTGCAGCGCTCTACTTGAGCGTATGCGCGCCGTGGGTATCGTTTATGTCCTGCCATTGCGACGTGGTCTGGCACTATCCCAGTCTGAAAGGAATAAGGGAAAGATCCCCCCAAACTATAACTTACTCCAATGGCGTCCCCCTCATGTCAATCGGGTATTGTTCGCCGAGTGGGATTCCTAGGACATTCGTGGAATGTCAGCGATGATTTACAGATCCGTACCTCACTACCGAATGCGCTACATACTTGGCGCTACAGGCGAAGGGCGTAGAAGGTTATGTAGGTCTCGTATGCGAGAGTTGGATAGCATGGACTATATCTTTATTGACAGCGATGAAACCGTAAGAGCTTAGCTCATTTCAAATCCCGTGCTCGACGACCCGCTGGATCTCATGGAGTACTGTTACCTTGATGGTGGTTCAGAGCGGCAAGACACCCCGGCACTGAGGAGTGTCGACTATCTCAATCAAAATCAGGTACGAAACTGGACCCATGATCCGCCACAATGCATAGGGCAGATGCATTCCCGAGAAATATTCGACGACAGACCTGCTGCTCAGGAGGGTTGTGATATGGACGACGCGTGTGAGCATGATACCTCTCATTTATCCGAGTCGTCCTAGGGCATCTCAGACTCTCCCCATGGAATTGAGATCCTGTTTACAATATTGCCAAGTCCACCTGTAGGACACGCTAAATGGCCGGCGAATCGTATCCACCTTCTTGCCAAATCGTTGAGTGAGCAGACTCGACAGCTACCATTTAACATGCTCCATCGCCCGGGTCAAGGGGAAGCTGACGCCATGCACGGCATAGGGTTCGATGAGGATTATCCTCCATGCGCCCCAAAAAAGCGGTTTGAATTACACTATCAAGGAGTTTCGGAGATGCAACGGGATGCGGAAACGTCGTGCTGGTTTCAACGCCGAGACCACAGAGCACCCTAGGTCTAAGAGAGTGCTTACGGGTGATGGTCAGGAGAACTTGACAGGAGAACTGATGGATTCGATGGCGCGCCGACTATCGGCGCTGTCTACCTAGATGAGACGTGGACTAGTTGTCTGGAATGTCATTTCAAAGGGTCATTGGTTGTTTCCTTTCCTTTTTTCGTTTGATCATTGTGTGTGTAGCTAAAAGCGATGTTTAGTTCGATCTTGCTAGATCGTGTTCCTGTTCCGTATCCGTGCAGACTATGATGTTCCAGTAAACAGTTGACGTTTGTGCCCCAAGACTTCAGCCATTGAGGATTCGGTTCATATTGCGGCTCAAACCCTTGTGTGATCGTAAGGGGGGGGGATCATGCCGATTGACCCCACACCGCATCGTACCCCATAGGGCTATCACAGAACGAACCTCACACACACAAAGGCCTAGTGAAATGCCGACAGTCCGACACCCCAACAGCGCCGAACATGTTGTTGTCTACCCACAGTATAACAAGGCCACCTACTGCCCATCCTTCACCTCTACATCATCAGTCTAGCGTTCACTTCCACAAATCTGCACCCCTCGTCCACATATCAAATGGGTCCATGGACAAAACCTGATGCCTCGGGGAAAGGTCAAAGTAAGGACTATCTCTTCATCAATTTAAGAGCGCATTACTTTACTGTTTCTGTTATTGCGAGACCCCAAACAGTCCGGCCCCCGGGGGTTGACGCCACCAGCGCAAAACGCCGCACAAGTCATCCTCGTGCAGCTGCCATTGCCGGTGAGGCGTCAAGTAAGTAACAAATCCTCTCTGTTTAGCATGATCACACATTCCAGAATGTCCAGATATGATCTAACTTTTTAACTTCAATAGTTGTTCGTTGACGTCCGGTGCAAGACCACCCTTTAAGCCACCCCTGGAGGATTCGAGGTGAGGGTCAAAAATACTACCCATATGTCAGAAATTTGTGACCTAACCACACCTGGAATCAGGAGGCGCTATGGGGAGATATTCTAGGCTAATAGCTTGAGTGGGTTCTTGAATGCTCGCGAGCCTATAGCTGCGTACAAGTGATGGCGCGAACATGTCAAAGCATCCATCAGGGTGCTCGGGTGGAACCCTACGAGTCAGACTGTCACTGAAATGGACTCGGTACTCAGTTTCCCACGCTCCCTCAAGCCTGGCAAAGGCCGAATTAAATTAATCAAAACAAATCAGCGCCCCCAAGACGTCGATGAACTCGAACTTCAAAAAAGAGTGTTGGTTGGGGACACAGCCAAGAAGCTTCAGGCGACGAACGATCGTCTCCATGCGGAATGGGCAGAGGGTACAATAGATGCAGAAGTCTGTGATGTTCAGAGTAAGTGTTCGCCCCCCTTTACACAATGCGATTCTACGACTTGTACCAAGAGGTTTTCCAGTGGCCCAATACGATTTGGCCTCTGTGTACTGCCAAAGGCCGATCCAGATCCACATTATTCGACGACCAAGCGCAACGAAAGCCAGGCACCCCATCTTGCACTACGCCTAGTATGACGAAGACTCGGGCGGCGGGATTGCGTGCGGAGTCCTAGCATCACCGAACTTGCAATTCCTACTCGGTGTGCTCAAGTGACAACATGTGGAGGACCCCATCAAATATCCCCGATATCTCATCGGGGTAACTGGGGAAGAAGCCGGCAGGTTATGCCGGCGACTATTAGACCCCCTCCCCCTGTCAGAGCTCAGACTTTTAGATCCAGACGATGACATCCGGGTCTGGCTACTGGGTAACCCTGGCAAAGATCCTCTTGATCTCCTGGTGCTGGAGGGATGCCAGGATCAGGGAGAGGGCTAAGACGAAACCCCGGCGCCAGCCTGACGGTGGACATCCAGTTTGCGATCGGAAAGCCTGGGGCCGGTGGGGGCAGTGTCATGACATGGGAGCCGGGGACGATGACGACGACCACGAGAGTCTCAACGACGGCAGTGGCAGCCAAGACGCAAACAATGTCGATCACAGTCATCACGACGATGATCGGGTGCCACGGGCACAGGTTCACACTCTTGATCATCGTGGTAGAGACATTATTCAAGGTGACGAAGTAAGAGTTCTTTTATTTTCATTCAACATCTTGTCAAATCATATATCAAGGACGACGACGGGAACAGTGGTGAATCAGAGCGTAGGAACACCTCAGGGAGCGATTATTCTCCGGTCGGAGATCCACCAGGCCGACGTACCGGGGATTAACAACACCGGGATTCTGACACAGGGCCATCTGAGAAGGAGTGGGCGAGGGTCCTGACAGCTATTGGTCAAAAGTATCGCAGGCTTGCAAAACTCTTGAAGACACCCGAACAAGATGCTGTGGCGCTCCGACGAGGATCGGGAGGTGTGGCGCGCAGCACTAGAGAGCATCGTGGCCCAGGGCATGGGCACAACGGCACTGTAGACACACATGCTGCCGAATTAGAACCACTAGAAGATCGCGATATTCATTGGGCCTAGTCCCCCACCCCTGTGCCTGAGACGTTTACTCGAGCAGAGCCTACCTCCCCGCCTCCGACCCCTTCTCACTCAGCCACCACTTCCCCTGCGCCTACGCCTAGCGTTCCTCATGATACCACAAACCCCCAACAACCCCAGCAAATTGCAGCAGGGGGAACTCGGGATACCCGCTCCCCCAATGGGACGAATACGGCCCACATGCCCAGCCCCAAACCACACAACAAACCTGAACCCCCGAAGCACACTCCCCTCCAATGTGGGAGAGCCCGTAGAGGCCATCACAGAACATCAACTTGAATGTTCTTGCCACTTCCCGATTATTATTTTCACGCCACCCCAAAAATTCCACATTACATCTAGACCCTTCCAAGATGTCCCGTACTCTCTTACCTTTTCGTGTCAGCTACACACTTCCTAGACCTCTCATATTCTTCACATTTTCGGGTTCCTATCCCCTGTGTAATAGTCATCAATTCCTTGTACCCCCTTACTTTGGCGTCTGGTATTCGCTACTTTTGGAATCTCATTGCTAGTTACTGAATTTGTGCAAATCGCGTGAGTCGACATGATCCACCTGCGGCAGATTATTCACAAGGTTGTATTCCTTGCATACAGATTTCAGGGTGCTGAGTGGTGCTGATGCACTGTTCGGAGATGAGACTAGATACTACTAATCCTGTTTGGGTGTGGTGCGTGTTTTCCGTGCAACCTCGTCGTCAATCAATGGTGATTGCAGCTAGCTTTCCCCCAGCCGGCGACATTTGCGCCACCATCATTTCGCTTATTTTTTGTGACCCCTGACCCCTGGGTGTGGGGTCCTATGGATTTCAGCTCCAAAGCCCAACTTGACCCTTCGCGATCCCAAAGCCCCATTTTGTAGGGAAAATCTCGTCCTTCGGACTCTGCGTTCCTTGTAGTTCTCCTGACGACAGTATGATGTGTCCCATGAATGTTACCATTGTCCGTGTAGCGGGCGCCGCCACGATGGCAATCATTCCAATACAGATCGTGGGCAATTCTTACAATCTCATACCGAGTCATGGTCTGTGCATGGTTATGTCTGGTCCAGCGTGAACCACAAGGTGGTATTCGTCTCAATAGGTTTTCATGGAGCTAAGTGGGGCAGGTTGGCCATTCGGCGATGTGAGTAGATACTCCTGATCATCCTCTTTTGGCATAGCGTGTTTCCCGGGCAACCTCGTCATCAGCCCATGCTGGTTGAGGCTAACTTTGGCTGAGCGACATAGACGCCACTGTTAGGTGGTAGCCTCAGCGTGAGGTATTCCAAAAGCTAGGATGTTAATCATAATTATAGCGGAGAACTCGTTAAGAAGACACGAGTAATGTAGGCTAGATATAATATTCACTTTGGTATAGATATTCGAAGTATTGGTAACGATATAAAAGTGTAGATAACATATTATATTGATAAGATCTCTTCTCCGTGCTTGTTGTGTCTAATAGCAGCAAAGATGCTGCGATATTTATATTCCGCGTCTGAGCAATCGCGGTATACATGCTAACTGTATACTAACTAAGTACCTTGCCCGCAACTCTGGGAACTTCACCTGAGTGCGAACACTTGTAGACCCTGAAAACTCTCTACAACACCTTTTGCTCCCAAGGCCAACTTATCGGTCTGCGCTTTCATTATTCCTGATGGTGTGGAAACCACGTCAGGTGTCAGCTCATCCGTTTATCCGTTGACAACGATGGTTACAAATCATCTTACCCTCGTGCTCACCGAGGGTAGTCTAACTCGCTGGACAGAAGATGGCCAATCTTCTTTGGTTGGTTCCGTCGAGAATTCAACCTGCAACTGCATGTTGTATTCTGGTCTTCCGGCATTACACGACTTGTCCTCGGGATCGTACCTATAGGCGTTTTCCCTCGGACTCCATCTTTTACCAACTAGTCCTCTGTCGATGCACCCGATCCACTTACTGGGCGTAGTTGCCTCCTTCATACTCCTCACGACTTTGAGGGTACGAGGGGACTAACTTGCGTGCAAAACGTCCTGTTACATTCGACCCAACCTTCCGACTGGCTGTCTTCAAGCGTCTGTAACCTAATGCGCCGTCGTCCGATTCACCTGCCTCCACTTGCATAAGGTGCTGGAAGGTCTCCCCCCATATATCCTGCGAACAGGATCCGGTCGAAAGGATGGCCGCGACGTATACGGTGTTATAAGATGTGTTCCATTGATAGTGGTCTTTGGTGTTGGGACGCAACTACCCTGGCGGCCAGTGATGACGCGCCTTCCCAACGCCGGGGCTGGATGGGGGTGTTATCTTTTTCCTTCGAAGTTCGTGTGCATCAAGGTAGGGTAACTTTACCCTGTAAATCCTTACGGGGAGTCCCTGCGCCTAACCGTACAATCCTGCGAACCCCACTAAAACCGTCCTCGTGCAGCCTATATAAGCTCTCCCTTCCCGCCCTTCCATCTTCTCTCCATAATCCTTTCCCCAATCACAATCACATCGTCGATCCGCCAGCCCATCCTAACAGGACCCCCACAGCCCAGCACAACCTCTCACCTGTCCGCCGTATCACCAGTGTATCCTCAGCTCATTTGAGATTAGCTATCAGCGTTTCCCTAGCCAATAACCTTTTCACAGCCATTACCATCCGCAGAACTCCCTTTACCATCCGCTAGGCCCGCTCTATGATTTTCGCATCTTCCACTATCCTTCATCCTCATACGTACCAGCATCTACTAGCTGCGATCCGCCATCGGCTGAGGGACCATTTAAACCCCCCCAAAAAGCAGCCTCTTTCAGATCCATCAACCACCCCCCACCCCAATCTCTATTACAATGGCCGCCTCAAAGGTTGGTCTCAGTTTCGAAAAATCAGCGTCCTTTTAAAACGACGGCGATATTACCCGGTGTAAGCAAGTTGGCGGCCTCCTCCACCCACGAAGCTATACTTCGGAGTACAACGGGTGGCGAAATGCTATGAAAGGTAAGATGGAGCAAGACAGGATCCTACGGTGGAAGCAGAGTACTGCATGACAATGGGCGGCCATCCAGGCACATGCTCTTACCCTCGGGCCTGTTAGCCAGAGGTCGGGACTGTGGCAGGATAATAACCCCGGTGGCGAACCTTTTACCAAATGCCTCGACTCCTTGCTAAAGGACATAGCAAAAAAACATCAGGGTATCTTAAGAGACATGTTGAGAGCACCCGTTGCGGCTGTTCCGGTTGCGGACGCCACCCCCGCCAGTAATTATTGTAAGTTATCCCCCAGCGTCAGCAATACAGATGTACCAGATATGCTAATACAGCTGCTGCATGTCTCGCCGGTTCGCGGTCTGTCCGTCTCTGGATAGATGAGCCATCCCTCGTCCGCCCAAGCAGCCCACTTCCTATTGGGATGGACAAGATGCCGTGGCAAAGTCGTGGACATGGTTACTGGATGGAGCTAACTGAGCCCACATTTCCAAACCTCCTGGTAGGCATAGACCACACTATGGCAGCGCGTGTCGGATTTCATATATTTATTAGTGCGATATGGAAAGGGTCCACGTCTCCTGCAGGACGATCAAGAGGAGCGGATGCTGGTTGCTGACAAGATCCGAATCACAAATAGCCGACTTGTCAGCATGTGCTTGTCTTTGAATCCGCCAAGCGAACCAATGGATCTCCTCCTCTGTTGCCATCGAAGGGATGATACAGAGGATAGCACTCCTCCGCCCGGTGAGATCAGGTTTTCTTCATGTGATAACCGGAGCCCGCCTCCAGACGCCTCGGATGCCAGGTCAGCTGGTAGCGATGATGGACAGAGCTCATATGGCCACCAGCCAGAGTCATCAGCTGCGGCCTCAAAGCGAACTACCTCAATAAGGACTAGGAGGAGCCGTAATACCACAAAAAAGACTGGGCGAACACACCGCATCAATTGGGCAGAGGTTGGCGAATCAGCGCCAGAGTCTTCTGGTATGCAAGCTTCTGTCCCTCGTGCTAACTTGGGCACTCGTGTTTTGTGGTCTAGTAGACAAGGAGAACGGGAGACTGACCTAGTGTTCGTTACGGGACATCCGGGGCCCCGAAACTGGCCGGCCCCGCCTCAATTCCCCGCCCCGCGCCGTTCAATGGCCCGGGGTGGGGCGTTTTTGTTTTTCAACCCCTGCCCCTGCCCCTGCCCCTGCCCCTGTCCAGGCCCCCGCCCCGTTCAATGCCCCGAACAGCCCCCCGTCACTGAACTTTCTCCGCCCAGGGCCCCGCTTTTTCGTATATTCCCCTCTCGAACATTGCTCTTTTGATTCATGATTGAGTAATTGTGTGAGCATATACACGTCCCTGGCATGAATCGACCAAACGCCGCCAGGGTTATGGGAGCTGAAAGCCCTTTGCCAAGGAGCCCCCTGGTGTTCGGTCCATTCAGGCCAGGGAGGTGTACCAAAAACCACATACCTTAAAGTCCATACGAGCATTTATTTGCCTGGAATGATTCATACAAGATGAACCGGAATAATTCACAGCACCGATTGGACCTCCGAGTTGCCTAGTCTAGTATCGTATATTGTCTCAGCAGGCCATACGCCTAATTCATAAGCCCAATTCATACACTCTATTCACAGGTTCAAATCATATGCCCAATTCATAAGCCTTATTCATCCGCTGGTGCCATATGCCCAAATCATACACCCAAGCCATACGCTCAAATCATACGCCCAAACCATACACCCAAACCATACGCCCAAATCATACGCTCACATCATACGCCCAAACCATATACACAAACCATACGCCCAAATCATACGCTCAAATCATACGCCCAAGCCATACGCCCAAACCATACGCCCAAGCCATACGCCCAAGCCATACGCCCAAATCATAACCACAGTCGTGCTATGGAGTTACTGTGTTCAGAGTTCATATAGCGAAATGGTGAGGTTAAAGAAAGAGTGTATTTATAACAATAAGAGTTCTATAAAAGGTAATTATGCTAAGTTAGATGTGACTCGGAGGTTTGAGTTAGTCGTATGATTTGTGTAAAAGTGAGAAAAGACTGCCCTGTCCCCCCCACCACATGGGGACAACACCATGGAGTAATAGAAAACAAGAAGAATAAAAGTCATAATAGTTGAAAAAAGAGGTGAATTAAGAGACAGAAAAAGACAATCCCTGAATATGATTAGGTGGTAGCGCACCCACCAGCACCAGCTCCTGCCCTCCCACCACCACCCCCGGAGTGTGTCAGCATCCTACCGCCACCACCGCTCCAACCACTCCCACCAGGGCCCGCAGAGCCCCTATGAGCTCCACTCCAACCACTCCAACCCCTACCACGAGTCGGCTGAACTGGGGTCCGCGGGGTACGACTACTAACCCCAGCCCCAGACGGCCGTGTTCCAGCGGAGTGTGCAGGTGTGCCTCCGACGGCCCCGGTCACCACCCTACTACTACTGCCACCACCCCCCCCAGTACCCACATGCCCGGTATCATGGTCTCCCTGGGCACCTCTCGCATCACCTTTCTCGCTACCACTTCCATCTCCCATACCAGAACCCACACCCTCAACCAAATTTCCTTGTCTAACAACTCCCCCAGCACCCCCCGTAGTACCACTACCACCAGTCCGGCTAGTGCTCCCAGGGCCACCATACAAGGGACGGCGTACAGGTCGACAAGGGTTATCGCTGTGGTCACTGTCGCTGTCACTCCCGTCATTGGCAGGGGGTGAGTGATGGGAAGAAGCTCCCTGCTGACGGGAAGGGGCACCACACCGAGGAGGTGCACCCCCAGGAGGAGGAGGAGGGGGAGCACGCCTGGGAGGAGGAACACCCGCAGGACAAGGAGCACCACCGGGACAAGGAGCACCACCGGGACAAGGAGCACCACCGGGACAAGGAGCACCACCGGGACAAGGAGCACCACCGGGACAAGGAGCACCACCAGGAGGAGTGGGAGGAGGAGGTGCCCGCCCTGGAGCACCGCCGTCCTGATTTAGATGATGTCTCATCTCTTCCTGATTGGCACCCTCTGGCTGGCCAGCCATAATGTTCATGACATCCTCAACTAATCTCAGGTCCTGGACCATGAGGGTAACACGACCAGCATGTGCCGCACCCAGGGCTCCAGCTATGAACAAAGAATTAGTAAATCAGATAATTAGACTAGGAGAGGAACTCAACTTACCGGTCATTTTGATCACCAGGAACTCTTCCGCTGCCACCTGGAGGCATTCAACAGCTGATCTCTGCCAACGGAATTGTTGCTCGAGTGGCAAATCTGACACAATCTCCTAGCAAAGACGATAGAATGGGGCCTTGGGAATTACGTACCCGCCATCGCGGCGATACTTAATAATCTCTGCCATTGCCACCCTGCCAGTTGGATACCGAGCCGGCTGCTGGACCCCACCAACAACCCTCCCAGCTCTTTTCCGACCAAGATGCCCAGTTGGGGGCCCCCAATTTCCACCAGCCTTGTGGCCCAAGATACCATCATTTGCGCGAAGTTTGGGAGGCATTGAGCAGGAGTTACTTTTTTGGTGTTTGCTTGTTTGTTGTATTTGACGGACAGGTGCGTGAGGAAGGACGTTCACAGGAAAAGAGAGAAGGGTTTTTGCTCAGAAGTTAGACGCAAAATGATCTTTGGTGTGTAGGTGACTGGAGTCTGCTTCCTTGGGCGTATGGGTATTTGTGCGTATGTGTATTTGTGCGTATGTGTATTTGTGCATACGTGTATTTGTGCGTATGTGTATTTGTGTGTATGTGTATGGACCCTATACCTTCCCTAATAGCTGAGTCGAATATTAGGGCTTGCTAAGAGGAAGAAGTGTGTTGAAGGAGAGGTGGGTAAAGAGTTATTTTATACCAACGAAACAAAAATTGGTAATTTCATGAGGAGTGCCTTTCAAGCCCCCTCGTCATATCTTTCTGGGAGTCCTTTGGAGTTTAGGCGTATATTGATTCATGATGTCTAGATGAGTAAACGACAGTTAAGGTTGATAGGGCATGGGTATATACATACACTTGAATTGTAGGATGGTTAAAGTCGCGTAAGACTGCAACCCCCAGTCTACCATAACACGCAATATACAATCCCTTGCATGTAGAAACGGCTTGAAAATGTTGTTCTAGACGTTGTATTTGTTCCAAGATGTTATATCTTCCCTGTGTATGTATCAAGTGTACAATTGTAGTTACAAAATGAACCTGGAGAGTACGGCCCTCTCATCTTCACTGCGAACTCAAACACACAGCTCTCGTTGCTATAATTTCCTTTCTCTGATAGTATGATGAAAGCAATTAGCAGAATGCTTGAATCTGTGGGGTCATTCATATCATACTTAGAAGTTGGTGAGTAGGGCTTTTGGTTAGGCTATGTTAGGCGCACGGACTCCCCGTAAGGATTTACAGGGCAAAGTTACCCTACCTTGACGCACACCAACTTCGAAGGAAAAAGATAACACCCCCCTCCAGCCCCGGCGTTGGGACGGCGCGTCATCAC
>Ga0307513_10007620_pt1 | contig 13988 bp, 19 predicted proteins | sample 15_EM_MG_FD_202174 | JGI IMG/M metagenome (GOLD analysis project Ga0307513, IMG submission 202174) | Populus trichocarpa ectomycorrhiza microbial communities from riparian zone in the Pacific Northwest, United States - 15_EM | ecosystem: Host-associated > Plants > Roots > Unclassified | place... | reverse complement strand
TTCTCTGCACTTTTCAAGGAGTTCCTTCACTGTAGGTGTGGTTCGTTCTGTTGCGGTCGCCCACGCTCGCGAGTCCACGATCTACTCCATGCATCTTGTCAGCTGTCGCTCGCGCTCTGAGGTGAACCGTGCGCGTACCATATTCTTCTTTGTGACATTAATGCAGTCTTCGACGAGAAAATCTTTAATGCCTTGAGGAACATCTAGGTCGAAGCCCCCAGGCTTTGGTTGGGATGGTTCGTCTTTGACGCGTTGTTTTCCTTGTTTTGCCGCGTTCCGTCGTCCACCAACATCCGAGGTTCGAGGTGGCTGACTTGCTGCAGTCGCGGCACGGTTGCGTGGCGGCATTCGCGGTCTCGCGGTCGTGGTCGCAAGCAAAGCACAAATGGGGGGCTGTGTTGTAGTTCGAGTGGCCCCCAAACGGTAGACTTTATGTATAAAAGGTCCATATCCGAGTCCTCAACTATCCTCCGAAACTAGCCAGGTCTTAGAAATGTGTAACTAGTGGTACAATAAGCGTCTTGCCCTTAAATCAGAGCACGAAAGAGAGAACGAAAATGAAAGAAAGGTGAGTCCAGCACAAAAGGAGTGGAGTGAAACAGTGATATGCGAGACGTAGCGCGATCATCGCCTCTCGGCTTGCTTAATGTTCGAAAGTCTAGATAAATCGAGGGGAGGTGGCCGACGCTTAGGCTTCTTGGTTCCTACCCCGAAAGCAAAGTCCGTGCTGCGCGTGGGAGCATGACCCATTGGTGCCTGGGGCCACTGACCAACTCCTGCTTCTGAAGGTCTCCGATCGTCAACGAGAATAATGTTTGATTGGGTTGGTTGCTCGCGAGATGGGGCAGGGAACCACTGGCCTTCACGAGTGGGGTCGGTGTTACTCCTCGTTCTCCTGTACTCCTCGGTGCCAGCGACGCGTGCTCCATACAAAGATTGTTGCGCGGGAACTCTGTGGGCCTGCATGATAACTGCAGGGCTTGGGGAAGCGGTATTCTTATACGCAGTATTGATCCAGTCAAGGCCGGAGCTAGGATTTGACCTAGCATTGGCACCGGGTTGGATCGATGATCCCCCTGTAGACAATGCGTGGGATCGAGCGACGATGAACGTCTGAGGGGAGTCGGTAGGTCCAAGCTTTCCGGTTGACATAGGAGCAGGGGTCGTTATTCTACTTTGCTCTGCATTGCGCTGGTTCCAAGTGTTGGTGGTGCTATAGGGATGATAGACTGGTGCGCCGTTTATGGCGTCGACACCTACGGGGCTACTGCGATAGCTATATGGCATGACAATAGAAATGTCGTCCTTCTCTGTTTTCACTGTTGACACAGAATATTCCGAAATCCTGATTTCCGGTCTGTGATGGAGAGCGGGAAGCCTCGCAATCTTCTCATTAAGTGTGGCATCTGGGACATTATCCGGTGTGGGGCCGACGTCTTTGATCCCCTTGAACCACACCTCCCGATCCGAGAAAGAGCGTGTGATGCCGTATATGACCACTGTGATGAACCAGCCAAGATCTGAGGGGCATTCAGATCGTGTTTTTAGGTATGAGGAGTTTGACCGTACATATAATCGTGGTTATCCAGTTAGTAGCAACGACTGCATTGCTTGAAACACAGAATTGTGGATCCGCTGCTAGACGATCAGCAGCGAAACAGCCATGGGAATTCACACGACGTACTCTTCGCCTGAGCCATACCACAGGCAGTGACAGGTATCAGAGTGGTGGCAGTCGCGGCACTCCCTATGAGAAGAAGGAATGGGCAAATGAAATGATACCTGACCAGCGAGCGCCTACCTAAGCTAAGGAGTGCGAAACAGCCAACCCATGTCATCTCAAGCCATAGTCTCGGACCCCCAGTGTGCACTTGTTCTATAAAAAGCCTGTCAATGTGTCAATGCTGCAGGGTACCAGTTGTTGCAATCGATACACACATCCCACCCAGGACCAATAAACTGGTGGCACTGAAGGTAATGGCGTAAATATCAGCGCCTTGAACCCCTGGTAAGACATTAGGCCCTCGCATCCTTGCGGTGGTTGCTGTGCTCACTCGTTGAGGCAGGACCCACAACTGCCAGGTTCCAAGCAGCAAAGGCAATATTGAGGACACCGAAGAGTGTAAAGAGGACTATCCGGCATATTTAGCAACAGCTTGAGCCTGGGTACGGAACAGGAGGCGAACCAAACGAGACCAAGCGGAAGCAAAGAAGGGCGTGCATAATCGCAAGTTGAAATGAAGAAGAAGTGTCGTGAAAGTGACCTAGAATGGAGCCAGTCCGGGAGGGAACAACGAGCACGGCTCGGACGACGACGCTGGACTAGTGCTCGACTGGCAGGTTCGGGTTCAAGACCTGACTGGCACCAATGTCACGCCCAGGACTCAAGTCAGATAAAGACATTGTTATACAGCCGTCGCCGTTGTTGGCCGTCGCCGGTGGACTGGCTTGATGGTCACCACTTACGAGAAGCTGTGCAGCGATCACTTGAGGCAACCGGTCCCAGAAGGCAGCCGCTCTTGACATTGCTAACTATTTGACATTGCTAACTATGTTTCCCAGAGACGCCAATGACACGGGCAGGCAATTTGGGCCTTTGTGCAGGACCCGACACCCGACAATTAAAATATGTACCCCCATCGTTATACCCGTCAGTCCTAAAAAAGAGTAGAACCACCAACACCCGCTGAGCCTACTCAGGTGGGTAGTCATAAAACCCTTTGCCGTTCTTCTTGCCCAGCCACTGGGCATCCACCATTCTCTCCAATAACACACTCGGTCGGTATTTGGAGTCACTCGTGCCCGTGTAAAGAACTTGTTGAATAGACAGACACGTATCGAGTCCGATGCTAGCGCAGAGATGTGAGAATTCAATTGCACTGGGTATCTCGGAGACCTACAAATCGGCTGTGCAGATAGCTCGTCAATGTCACAAAATAAAGAACCAAGAGCGGTCACGGACCTAATTGTAGGGGACCCATTGGGTGATTCATGCCAAGCTTCAGCGTCCTGTCAATGTCGTCCCGAGTTGCCACGCCCTGCGCTAGATTAACCTCAGAGAAACAAAAGATGCGCATATCCCGACCTTCTCTAAGCACATAATTGCCTGCAAGGCGTCAGTGAGTTGTTCTTTAAACAACCTAGGAACTGCACCTCGTTGATGAAGGGCATTAGTAGGGCATTGGATACAAATCCAGGTACATCCTTAGACGTCGTAACCTCTGCCGGGAAAACTTGAGCATCTTGACCTTTCCCCTGCCGACGGAGAGAACTCACCTTTGCCACATGCAAGTGCGAAGGATTTTGCGCGTTCCAACGTGCCTTCTGACGTTTGGAGTGCAGGAATCAACTCAACCAGTTTCTGTGGATGCGTCATTGGTTCAAGTACGTTCGGTTTGGCTGGGCCGTACCATCACGGGCACAGGATTGAAGAAGTGGAGGCCTGTAGCGGTGCATAAGTATATAAAAAGGTCAGAAGGCTATTATTCACCGATAACTCGCGCGGTGCTCGCCTTCCCCGCCTCCGACGCGGCAGTCTCCCCAGACGGAATCGCAGCAGCGGCGATCTTGGTAATGCTAATAGAAGAAGTATTGGTCGCCAATATGGTATCAGGCCGTACTTCTGCGGTTAGTAATGCGAACAAGGACGTCTTCAGTTGGACGTTCTCAGCCGCAGCCTGAGTTGGTCGTACTATCATTCACGCGCCAGGGTCTAGTTTATTGAGGTAGGGCGAACCTCAATGACCATATCAACGTCCTTGAAGCCTCTGAGACCTGTCGCCTCCGGAACGACTGCAACCCTCTCCCGTGCTTCTTTGGCTTCGGCCTCTGATACCTTGCCTTTCGACACATCTTTCGCCAATAGCTTATCCATCAAGGACAGTCCTTTTTGTATTTGTGAGGGGGACTTGTCGACGAGAAGAACGGGTACTTTGGCTCGCAATGCCGCAACATACGCGATACCTAATCCCATTTGGCCCGCACCTATGAATCTTGATAAGATAAGACCCAAGTATATGTGCTCTACTTGCCCAGGACGCCAATCGTTCGTAAACCATGAGCAATAGACATTTCGACGACGTTTGGAGGAGAGTAACACGTGAACAAAGTGTGGGCTGAACGGACAATTTGTGGAACACCCGGTTCGACCAAGTCAGGGGTGCATTCAATATTCAGTAGTCCTCTAGGACACCATACACATCTTTGCTGGCTCGTATCCACGTCTCATCTATCGCGAACCTCTTCGCAAACTGCACTTCGAGCGGATGCAACCTTTTCCCGACAATGACCAGACTGTGCAGTGGATCACCAAAGATCTTCTCCGGTGCTTGTCCCAACTGTTCCAAGGTCCCCGCGACGATTCGTTCCTTTCCTGGACCACCGCCTACTCGTGACATCGCAAGAGCGAGCGTCTTTGAAGGCTCTAGGATGCCTCCTTTTCGATCCTCCTCTACTTCGGCAAGTTGGCGTATCGCGACGGGGATTGACATATATCGTGGAGGTTCATAAATCTTCCGCCCTCTGGCAAACTGTGTCAACGAACGTTATCAATGGAGATGTTATGCGGTAGACTACCTCGCCAGGTTCTCCTCGCTTTGTTCCTTCACTTTGATGTCCAGCAGCAAGAGTGTATGCATCCCGAGTTTGACATTTTCTGCTACTCGATCATAGAAGCTATCGGGCTTCCACGTCTCCGTGAAGAATACGAGTGACACTGCTTGGCCAAAGTTGTAGAGCTGTAGACCGCACGCCCCGACCGCGTTCATAATCGATGCATTGTGAATGATTTGCGTCGGGATGTTCTGCGCTTGGGCCCGCAAAAGGATATCGGCGTGAGTCGTTGCACTACATGAAGGCATATATATTAACGATGGTCGAGGTGCTGTCCATGTAGGCAGGTACGAACTCACCCTAATGGATCGCCGACGACAAGCAAAGCGACATCCGACTCATCAGCACCAGCAAGAATACCATCGCTCTCCAGTTCTACCGTTTCGCGATCGGCCAAAAGCACTTCACGCCCATAGAAAGCTTCCTTGCAAAGATGATTAAATCCGAACGAGGAAAAGTGAGATAAACTCACTAATTTTTCTTTGCTTATCATCAGAATACTCGTGTAAGCCTCGAGATAAACACGGGAGCACCCTTTAACAGCCTAAAAACATTTCAGACTGCAATTCTCCTTCGATGGGTCATTCGTACTTCAAACCCGCGAATGGTAATATCCTTTTCATCACAGAGCCCAAGTCCAATCAAGTAGAACATTTTGGGGTTCCCGCGTGAACGGACGGTGTGCGTCAGGAATGGCGGTCTTTGTCTTAATGTCTTCCTCCCTTCCCACGAACTTTCGTTCGGTTTATCGCCTATTCTTGCGAGCGCTCTCTGCGAGTGTTCTCCACCATCCTGCGGCCACGGCCAACCTTCGGCGTCTCTACCAACCAGTGTTTGTCGAAGCGGCGGCGGTGTGCCGCAGTCATGACACGCCGGCATCGCGGCGTTGGATGAGCGAATGGCACCAGCGAGGCAAGCGACGCGTTCCTTGTTGCTATTCATTGTCTACTTATAGCTTCGCGCCGTAGTCAGTCGACATCACGCTCGCGCTGCTTCTCTCGTCTGCCACAAGTAACGGTCTGCCACACCAACTGACAAGGAACCTTGCAAATGCTATGGATATCTACCAAGCAAAGCTACGTGCAGGCATCCACATGCGGCGGGCAAGTGTTGGGGTGTGGCAAGGCCAGGATTTCAAGCCTGTCACAAAACGAACGACTGGGCTTTCAGGCCCAACAGCTTGCATACAGAGCACTGCGTGGAGCACCCTTGGTGAACTCATTGAGTTTGCGGAAGGTGACACTGGCATTTTGACAGGTCAGCTCCAGAGCAAAATGAGAAAGAAAACAATTGCCCATTGGGACGTCCGTCTGTGACAGTTAGAATTAAGCCTGATACGTTACTACCCTGCTTATGTTCTATTTTACACAACGGAATTTCTCTCAATGGTGTTATTCCTTTTACTACTTGCCACCTTTCTAACCTGAACCCTGGTCAATATTTAAATATAGAGGGATTGTGGTAGTGAAGAAGCAGGCCGAGAGTGACAGGGAGTTTTCACTATGCTACTTTTGTACTTTTTTTTTAGCTCCCTTTCAGTGGAGCAGCCAAGGAGTTTTTGATGCAGGGATTCCAACAGGGCATAAAGCTGATTGCAGGTGCTGGGATGTACAGGATAGACAGGACAGTGCAAGATGTTGATAAGCTTCTTGGTGATTTATTAAAACAGCAGCTGAATGACTTGAGAAGGGGACTCACAATGAGCTTATTGATGTACTACAATTCATGAATAAAGCTTGCAATGCTGTCGGAGTGTAGATTGCAGAATAATTCTTGTATTGAGGCTGAAGGTGGCAGGTGGTATTCTTGGTTCAACATTAATGGCTGCAGAAAAGCTTGAAGTCTGGCATCCTGTACATCCTGTACATCCACATCCACATCTATGTCCTGGCCCTCTGCTTCAGATGGATCAGGTTTGACATGAGGGTGAACAGGAGCCTCAGGAGAAGGAGAAGGAGAGCTTGGTGATGGTGTGTGCAGTTGCATAGGGGGCTGTGGGGGTACCTGTGGTGCAGCTTCTTGTTCTAGAGGGTACCAGTGGTCATTTGCTTGCTGTAGTTGAGCAAGTGTGATGTCATGGAAGTTACTGTACCAAAGCGCAGCACCCTTTTCTGCGCCACCAATGTCCAGCCTTGGCTTCCCCTCGTTGAACTTTCGATACTTGAAGTATGCATCGAGAAAGGCTGGGCGATTGCTCTTCGATGCGGATGAGGAGTGTGCTAACAAAGACGACAAAGGTAAGAGATAGACATTGATAAGCCGCCTCGTGGGGAAGCGCATACGGACTTTCTGTTCGGGCTGTACTGCTCCCACTCGCAACCTGGCTGACATGCTGCAGCGGAATCTGTTGCATAGAAGGGGGGGGTTGATTCGGCGTGGTCATGGCTTGGGCTTTGGTGCGTTTGCGGGTGAACCACGAGCGAATCTGCTGCGGCGAGAGTCCAGTTTTCTGTGCTATTTCCTGTAGTTGTCCGAGTTGAGGTTTCGTCAGACCACCGTCCAGATATCCTGCGAGAGTCACTTTGTGTCAGCACAGCCCGGCCATCGCACAAGTGCGCACTTTGCAGAATCGCTCTAGATTCGGGTGGAAAGAGTCGTGGCTTCTTAGCAGCTGCTACAGTAGAAACAGGAACGTCCGTATCGGATGAATTTGCAGGCGAGTCGGTAGTTGGGGAGGTGTCGAAGACATCACCTTCGAGCTCGTCGATCTCGCCCTTTACGCTCATGTATAGTATTTTCAAGCACTCGTACGCTGGATAGACTGCGTGATACGAAAGGGGTGTATTCGAGTTCGAGGATGGCCGGGTGCAGTCCGAGGTCAAGGCACCTATTGTTTGCTGCAAGCCTGAACCTTCACCAACCGCAACCGACGAAAGCTCGCCTCGACGGCTCGCCCGCCGCCACCAAGGGACGATGCAAGTTGAACCAAACATCGTATGCGAATGCGGAACCACCTTTGGATAATACGAATGCGTTCCCGACGGGCCAGCCATGTGAAACCCCCTGTGGCTTGAGCCGGTCCAACCCCGCAACTTGTCATTTGATACACCACCTTGAACCCGTCCTCGTCCATGGCTTCCAAAGACAAGCAACCGGTGGGCTTTGCGACACACATCATTGCGGGCGGAACCGCGGGCATGGCAGAGGCCGTAAGCGCGTCTTGTTACTCCATTGGAAGGTGTTCACTGACAAGCTTAGTTATGTTGCCAACCATTAGATACTATCAAAGTCAGGATGCAATTGTCCAAGTCGGGTAGACTACCCGGGGTGCGTTGATTTCACGCCACATGTGGCCGATCGCTCACGCCTTAAGCGACTCTCAGACAAAACCGCGCGGATTCATCGCAACTGGTGCACAGATAGTACAACGAGAGACACCTCTGGCGTTGTACAAGGGTCTTGGGGCAGTCCTCAGCGGTATCATACCCAAAATGGCGATACGCTTTGCCTCCTTTGAAGCATACAAGGGTTGGCTTGCAGACAAGTCGACAGGAAAGACGAGCACGGGGATGGTCTTTCTCGGTATGCTCCATCGATCTCTCAGTCAACCTCTCACTGATTTTAACTCTACATTTAGCTGGTCTGGGTGCCGGTGTAACCGAAGCCGTGGCGGTCGTGACCCCTATGGAGGTTGTTAAGATTCGACTACAGGCGCAGCAACATTCTCTTGTTGACCCCTTGGAGGCCCCACGCTATCGAAATGCCGCGCACGCGGTTTACACTATCGTCCGGGAAGAGGGCTTTGTCGCATTGTATCGAGGAGTCAGTCTCACTGCTCTGAGACAGGCAACTAATCAGGGTACGATTCAGCGACGTGTGAGTCGTGTGACTGAGGTTCTTTCCAGGCGCAAATTTCACGGCGTACCAAGAGATTAAGAAAGCCGCGCATCGACTGCAACCTGATCTAGAAGTTCTCCCATCTTGGCAGCATATGGGAATTGGTCTTATATCCGGTGCTATGGGGCCGTTTTCGAACGCACCGATCGATACGATTAAGACACGTATGTGATTCACCATTCATTCCTGTGCCGAATGCGTATCCTCTCGTCTAGGTCTGCAAAAGTCGACTGTTATCCCTGGTCAGAGTTCGTGGTCGCGAATCACGACCATTACGAGCGAAATGTGGAGACAGGAGGGGTTCCGCTCGTTCTACAAGGGAATCACACCCCGGGTTCTCCGAGTGGCTCCTGGTACGTGTGTAAGCCGTGTGATATTAATTACGGTAGCTAAGGATGCCTCCAGGTCAAGCCATCGTATTCGCCGTGTATGAGCGTGTCAGGAAGCTCATCGAGACGGTAAAGGAATCGCACATTGAAAGTTCATACTCCGAGTAAATGTACACGTCTACATAGCACCGTGTAAATGTAATCATTGCGTTCACGTCCAACCCACTACGCGTGACGTTGGGCCCAAACAGGATTTTACTTTTGGCTACGGGCTACGTCCACGTACATTGAGGACCCGTTCTTGCAAGCGCTAACTCTCAAGCAAGCTGGGCTTTGCGCGCCATGAATATCTTTCGACTCTTCGGTCTGTGCTCGCCGTGCTGAGCGTCGTCCTCGCCAGCGTGGACTGACTTTGGGGCCTTGGTTTCGTTTCGCAGGCGACTTATCGCACTTGGCGTCTATATTCATCTTACTGCATAAGATACGGGTGTCCAGATCGTGCAGAGGTGCGCCGTTCCGAAGTCGTCCCCTACGCGTCGCGGAGCTCATTGACACGCACGCAGGTATCTCATTCAAGACGCAGGCTCTCTATGTCGCCGTATTCTTCTCTCGCTATCTCGACCTCTTCATGGGTGAATGGGTCTCTCTCTATAATACCATCATGAAGCTCTTCTTCATGGGGAGCTCGTGCTATATCCTGTGGCTGATGAAGCAGAAGTTCAGGTGAGCTGCTTAGCAGCCTATATCACTCATTGGTGCTACTTACGCAAACCCTGTCCTTTTCGACGCACTCCACAGAGCAACGTATGACCCTTCGCTAGATACTTTCCGCGTTGAATTCCTGGTCGGGCCGTCACTCCTCCTGGGGCTGATATTCAACTACGGCTTTAACTTGTCCGAGATTCTGTGGTCAATTTCGATATGGCTCGAGAGCGTCGCGATTTTTCCGCAGTTGTTTATGCTCCAGCGGACAGGCGAAGCAGAGACTATCACGACACACTATATTGCAGCCTTGGGAATCTACCGTACTCTCTATATCCCCAACTGGGTTTACAGGTCAGTCGCCCGACGTGTTTCCTTTGCTCGCTGGGTTGACGAATCCGGACTGACATTCGCGGCCTTCTTCGTTCTCTGTACCTCTGCTCGGGACGTCCGTCATTCACACCGATTGGCTGCGCTGCGAACCAGATACTGGTCTGAGCACCAGGTGGACCCTATTGCTGTTATTGCCGGGCTAGTGCAGACCGGGTTATACGCCGACTTTTTCTACGTCTATTTCACCAAGTGAGCCTATCATCTATTGGAGTATTGTGTGGCAGTCTGTCTGACCTGACGCGGCAGAGTAATGAAGGGCCAACGATTCGAGCTCCCCGCGTGAGCCGTTAGCTAAATTTACCCTCTCCTTGTCGAGACAAAACCGTAGAGACTGCACTACTGGCATTATACATATTGCATCGGAGCATCGCCTCGTGATGTGTCGAGTGTGGCTGAGAGGACTTGTTGTGAAACCCGGCGGAGAGCTAGACGTGTGCTGGTCGCTGTATGAATAACTACCAAGCTATGGAAAGCTTGCTAATGTGTGCTGAGTGTGCTGGGGCGATGCGGCTGAAAAGAATTTGTCTATGTAGGTAGAGGAAGGTTCTGATAACTTGCTCTCTTCCAACGCTGCGAGGGACGCCGCGGACCCGCTGATTTTATCTCTCGGGAGGTTGATAGCACGCATCGGAACGTCTAGACGAAGTACGGATGGATACGTGGGCACCAGAACCTGCGGGCCTCGCCCAGATCGTGCAGACGCTCCGCGACTCGACCAATATCCACGACAAGACGATCCAACGCGAGATCACTGTTGTACGTCCTACCTGCCGTCCGTGCGCCTGATGTGCTCGTCGTCGGGCGCGTTATTGAATGAAAGGCTGACGTTGAGCTCCTCGTCGTTTGTAGCGACTGAACCAGTATCAGAGTGTGCCGAACTACATATGCTACCTCGCCCACATCCTCTCCTCGATGCCCGAGGAGGGTGACCAGATTCGCTCCATCGCTGGCTACATCCTCAAAAACAATGCGAGGCTGATCTTTCAGGCCAGCCCCCAGTCCGCCGCCTACGTCAAGGCATGCGCCCTCAAGGCATTCACAGACCCTTCGATGATGCTCCGCAACGCCGCCCAACAAGTCCTCATCGCTCTCCTTGGCGCCCTCGAACCCAGAACCTGGCCAGAGGCCCTCGAGCTTCTCATCCGCGCACTTGACTCGGACGACCCGATCGTTCAAGAGGTATGTGGTCGCCGCCGCATCGACCCCTGCGCGTCCTGACATTTCAATTGAACAGAGCGCCTTCGTCGTCCTCTCCAGAGCCTGCGAAGACTTTCCCCGCAAGTTTGATGTCGAAATTCAAGGAAGTAGGCCCCTCGACTACCTCATCCCCAAGTGGATCAAACTCGTCGAACACCCCACGTCGAAAATCCGTGGTTATGCAATCTCGTGTCTCACTCAGTTCCTCCCCATAGATTCACAATCCGTCATGACGCACATGGACACTACCATCTCTGCGTTCTTCCGTACTGCCGCGGATGGCGATCCTGTTGTGCGGCGGAATGTTTGTACTGGCCTCGTCTTGCTCCTTGCATCGCGACCGGAGAAACTCGTCCCTGAGATGCACAACGTCGCCGAGTACATGCTCTATTCCACCCAGGACCCTAACTCAATTGTTGCTCTTGAGGCTTGCGAATTCTGGCTCACATTCGCCGAAGACCCCGATTTACAGCCTCACCTGGCGCCGTATTTACCACGAGTGGCCCCCGTTTTGTTGGAGTCTATGGTGTATAGCGAGGAGGACCTATTATGGCTCGATGACACTGAGGACGCGCATATTCCGGACCGAGAGCAGGATATCAAACCCCGCCACTACGAGAGTAAAGTGCACGGTCTTGAGCACGAAACAACGACTAATGGCGAACGACATGCTGGTTCTGACGAGGAAGACGATGACGATTTACTAGACGAGGACGAAGACATGTCCACGGAATGGAATTTGCGCAAGTGCGCTGCAGCTGCTTTGGACGTACTTGCCGTTCGATTTGGGAACCAGTTGTTGCAGCCTTTGCTCCCTCATTTGAAGGAGAAGCTTTGGAGTCCTGACTGGAAACAGAAGGAAAGCGGCATTTTGGCATTGGGAGCTCTCGCGGACGGTTGTATTGAAGACATGCAGCCTCACTTGTCGACACTGGTTCCATTCTTAGTCAATTGTCTCAACGACTCGAAGGTAAGCAGGGAACTGCCACGCGCCTACAATGGACTCTGACGCGCAACCCTTACAGCCTTTGGTTCGGTCTATCACCTGCTGGACGCTTGGTCGATACGCGACATGGTACGCTCAGCCGACGACAGAAGAGCAACGGAATATGTTCTTCCTTCCGACCATGCAAGGGGTAAGTTCGTCCCCACGAACAGACAAAAATTATTGACACATGAATAGCTGTTAAGGATGATTCTGGACAATAACAAAAGAGTGCAAGAAGCCGGCTGCAGCGCCTTTGCCACCTTTGAAGAAGAGGCTGGACAACAATTGATCCCCTGGCTAGAACCCATTTTACACAACCTCACGCTCGCATTTACCAAGTACCAGCAGAAGAATCTGCTCATCCTCTACGATGCCGTGGGAACACTCGCAGATGCCGTGGGCCCAGGCTTACAACAACCCCAATTCCTTGAGATCCTCATGCAACCTCTAACGGAGAGATGGTCTCGACTCGGCGACGACGATGAAGACCTGGTTCCATTATTGGAATGCCTCACATCGGTCACCATCGCCGCAGGGCCTGCGTTCTTACCTTGGACACCGGCGGTCTATGAGCGTTGCTACAAGATTGTGCACAACAGCCTCATTCATTTCTCTACATGGCAGCAGAACCAGGATTTGGATGAGCCCGACCGAGCCTTTATCATCGTCGCTCTTGATCTGCTGAGCGGTCTTGTGCAAGGATTAGGGATGAACATCAAGCCTTGCTTTGACAATTCGAACCCTCACCTCCTCACTCTTGTGTCTGCGTGCTTGAAGGTTTGCGGAACCATATTCCTACTGCTGGCATAGAGAATGAGCTGATCAGCATTCTAGCACCCCCAAGCTGCCGTTCGTCAGTCTGGCTACGCGTTGATCGGCGATCTTGCTATGTCCTGCTTTGAGATTCTGCGACCGTACCTGCCCGTCCTCATGCCCGAGCTCATCACCCAGTTGGACCCGATGCCGAAAGTTGATTTCGTCTCTGCAAGCAACAACGCTGCTTGGTCTGCAGGTGAAATTGCATTACACTGGGGACACGGTATGTTCGGCCTGTCCGCTTAACATTGGTTGTATACCGACGTGGCATCTCTACAGAAGCCGATTTCCAACCTTGGGTTCCTCAGCTCATCCTCCGCCTTGTTCCTATATTGCTGAACCCCACCAGCCCGAAGAGCTTAACGGAGAATGCAGCCGTGACCATTGGACGGATTGGACTTGTCCAGCCAGACGCGGTCGCACCCCATTTAGAGTCGTTCGCGCAGGCTTGGTAAGTCTCCACACTCGATCGTGTGGGTATAGCGGCCGGTTCAGACTGAATGGTGTCTCGATCACAGGTGCCAGGCCCTCGTGGACATTAAAGATAATGATGAGAAGGATTCAGCATTCCGCGGGTTCTGTAAGCTTATCCAGACCAACCCGGCTGGTGTTGCCAAGGTTTGGCGTTCTAGCTGTGAATCCTGGAATGTATGCTCACTGACACCCGTTCTCACTCAGAGTTTCATGTGGTTCTGCAATGCGGTCGTGAGATGGCAACACCCGTCACCGGAACTCAATGAGATGTTTGCTCATGTATGTCTCCATTCGCACCATATAGCCTGGCTTTGCACCTCGCTAAAAGCACCACCAGATCTTGCGAGCGTTCAAAGAGATGGCGGGACAGCAATGGGAGAATCAACTCTTGACCTACGGGCCGTTCATCGCAGAACGCCTGCGCCTTCGATACCACTTATGAGATCAATCTCCGGTATTAGTCGCCTCGATACACCTTATCTCGTCGTGTTCTCCCGGTTCTTGCTTGTTTTCTCCCAGCAGCGATCCCGATGACAAGCCCCATTTGAGTAGTACTAGTGCAACCACGCATCCATCATGGCATTTCAACAACATCCTAAACCCATTGCTCCTCACCCATCAGCTCACGGTTTGGCCTGTCC
>Ga0307513_10007619_pt1 | contig 13989 bp, 6 predicted proteins | sample 15_EM_MG_FD_202174 | JGI IMG/M metagenome (GOLD analysis project Ga0307513, IMG submission 202174) | Populus trichocarpa ectomycorrhiza microbial communities from riparian zone in the Pacific Northwest, United States - 15_EM | ecosystem: Host-associated > Plants > Roots > Unclassified | place... | reverse complement strand
TATATATCTCTCTTATATGCACTGGAATCTCACAGCATATAGAATTTAAAGTCCCGAATAAACTCATCGTTTCCTTCAAATTAATATTTGAAATGAGAATTAAAAAGAATAATTTTTTCTAGTAGTTTATTCAACTGGATATTAAGAAATATAAATTAATAAATCTCATCCTAAATCAAAATCAATCTCTGATGTTTTAATTTCTGATTTAAACCCCCTTAAAAATTAAATAAATAAAGTCAAAATTGGGTTATAATATTATGCATGCAATTATATTTAGGTTTTTAATTACCTTGTTATTTTTTAAAAAGATTTCATATGCATCTTATGGATATTATAATAACTTACTTATATGGATTACTTGATAGTGATATTTACATGAAATTTCTTGAAGGAGTAAAAATGCTTCGAGCTTGCAACTTAAAAACCCATATTTAATTAAATTACAAAGATCTTTATACGGCAACCAGCATAAATGAGGTACAATTTTCTGAGCACATATCTTCTCAAAGAATGATGCATCAATAATCCTATTAGCCACGTGTTTTTATCAAGAAATCAAGTTTTGGATTCGTTAATTGAGATTCTGTTTGAGTAAACCAAGTCATCTAACCGTACTATGTTTTGTCCTTTCCCCATATTTCACGAGCTTGTACCTTCAGCTTACCAAGCATTGTACCTTGCCAAATCCTACCACCAAACCATCTACACCACGAAGAGAGTCTCCCCTGCACAGAAAGCAGACACGCACCATAAGAAAGGAACCAATTTTCCTCTGTAAACAAAGAGAACTCAAAAGGTCCAATGGCCATTGCCACGGCCACAAACTTGTACACTTCATATTCTCCAATAACAACCAAAACCCGCAATTACAAAAGTGTCTCTATTCCATTACAACCTGGTGCTTACATCTCTAGGCATGTCAAGTTCGCTGTACCAATTCAGAAAAGAACCACACTTTCGATATCAGCTGCAAGTACCACTGCTATACAAGTAGATGGACCTACAACCTCTAGCAAAGCATCAAAGACTTTGCCTTTCAGAGTGGGTCATGGGTTTGATCTCCATAGGTTAGAACCTGGGTACCCTTTGATTATTGGTGGGATTGATGTGCCACATGATAGAGGATGTGAAGCTCACTCTGATGGTAACATTTTGATTGATTCTTGACGTTTTTTTCTTCCCAATTCCATATCAATTGAATGTTACAATTCAAAGTTGAGAGTTTTGGAACTTGAAAGAGATTCGGGCTTCAATCATTTTTTTGGTGTTGGTTTTTTATGGGAACTAATTGAGATGTGATTTTGTTTAATTAGTTCTATTGAATTGTTTGCAGGGGACGTGTTACTTCATTGTGTTGTGGATGCAGTATTGGGTGCTCTGGGGCTCCCTGATATCGGGCAGATATTCCCTGATTCTGATCCCAAGTGGAAAGGAGCACCTTCATCTGTTTTTATCAAAGAAGCTGTGAGTTTTTTTTTCTTTTCTTTCGTTTACATGGCTATGAGAATTAGACAAGTTTACTATGGGCTCTTGGTTGTCTTAAATTTGGTTGTGTTGTCTTAATGTTTGACTTTATTGTCATTACTTTCAATATAGTTTCAACTTTTTTGCACATTTAGGAGTGGCAAATCACTCACAGGCTTAGATGTGCTAGTCAAGAAGCTTTGAGGAATTCGTTTGGCTTTGAACACACTGAATAAATCATATTTGCTAAACTCAAAGTTAAATGGTTAGAGAGTTTCTATCGTTGTGGAAGAAACAAAGAATATCTACACTTTCACAGGCAACAGTAGACGATATTTTAGAGTTGGTTTGTAGTTACACTCTGAATTAACCAACCTGATTTTCAAACTATCTCACCTCTTTTTTAAATCAATTTGCTTACATGAATAGGTGTTAAAGGTAGAGTATCCGATCTGCGAGGAAGCAATTCTGATAGTGCTCTAAAATCTCTATGCTTCTGGATTGATGGTGCTCTAAAATCTCAATACTTCTGGATTGATGCTGATGAAACGAAACCCTTGCTTGGAACAACTGTACTTGTTTCTAGTTTGACTGGGGAGTGTAGGAGACGGCAGGCAAGGATTTGTCATAGGAAATTACCTTTGCGTGACATGTGTCCTAACAAAGATAAAAGTCATACTATGTACACATCCCTAAAGAAGTGGGTGGGGCCTCTAGCACTGTGCAAAAGTGTTGATACTTGATATTACTCCACTTTTATTAAGAGAGAGAGAAAGGTTTTGAGAGAATTAGAGTGCCATCAAAACTTAGTGTAGTGCTAATGGCACCACCACAGAGTAGCCTGTCACTGTTAATTCTCATTATAAATGTTTGCTATCTGCTTTGGCTGGGCCTTCATGTATCAATTCTATGTAGTTTTGTGAAATTTATTGTAGCTGGTAGAAAACAGCAGAGAAGCTTCACCAGATCAGTCTTAATATCACTTTTGAAGGTTTTATTTAAACCACTCCTGCTAAAAAAATATGTTCCCAGCATGTGTTCTTTTATCTCATCTATTTATGTGGTGCATCTGTCCCATGTGTTTTCTTAGCAGTCCTACCTACCATAAAACATATATAATGTCTTGGTGATGCGTATTCTTTAGGACTTGCAGAAACAGATTTGCAAGTTTAGGACAGAAAGAGAATTTTGGCAGAGAAAGGAAGAGAATGTCAGCATTGTTTCTCTGTTACAGTGACAGGAGTTGATCGTTGTAGTGTTTGTCACATTTTTTTACTGTAATCTAGCTGCTTTAACTTAACTGTATAGCCACATTTCTTGCTAAAACTAGATAAAACTACAACAGTTTCACAATCCTTTTGCTGCAATGTCCCTCATCCCCTGCAATCTCTTTGCCGGGGAGCTATCCTGAGCTTATTTATTCCTCCACTCCTTGTTGCCATCTATCACTTCCCCATTTGCATCTGTGACAATCTTATGTAGCATTAATAGGTTTTGAAACAAGCCTTTGATGATCAAACATCTTATAGTTACTCTCCCATGTTATTCATAAACATTTACTACTGTGATAAACATCTTAAATAATGGGGTGGGCTGTTCTTGACTTGAGTGGTGTACTGGCATTGACATTTACATGTGAGATTACGAGTACTGACATCTAGGAACAAGTAGCCAATCTTATTATATGCATGTCTGGATAACAACTGGTATGATGATTTATCCTGGAAAATATCCTTTGTTATAATCCTTGTACACTTTGTGTTTCAGACATTAGCTGTGTCATTATTAGGAATCAGCTAGATGTTTATTCCAGTTTGTCAATCAAAGGGTGCATTACGTTTACATCTGAAAAAAATTTCATCTACTTTTCTGAAACCTGGGATATTATAATGTTAGGTACTCTAAGCAGTTCAGTTGATCAGCCATACAAAGCTTACCCTATGCCTTCAATTCAGGTGAGACTAATGCACGAGGCAGGTTACGAGATTGGAAACTTGGATGCTACCTTGATCCTTCAAAGGCCAAAACTCAGCCCACACAAGGAGGCTATCAGGGCCAATTTGTCGGAACTGCTAGGAGCCGACCCCTCTGTTGTAAATCTGAAAGCGAAAACTCATGAAAAGGTCGATAGCCTTGGTGAAAATAGAAGCATCGCGGCGCACACAGTGGTTCTTCTCATGAAGAAATGAAGTGAAGGCCTTAAAATCTAATACTGTTTTAAGGATGGCAACTGTGACATTGTTATATACAGCTACAAAAATAATGGTGTTAGTTCTCTCGACTGATACCTTCTGTGTCTCGTATAAATATTTCCCTTCGGGTGCCAAGTTTATCGGTCAGCTATTTTTTTATGCTAGATGTTGTGCCAACTTGTGAATTTCAGACTTCTTCGGATTCGGCTCTCATATTATGTACCCGCTTGGATTCGAGTCCCGGCGAGAGAGGGGGCCCGATAATTTTTATTCTCCGTAATACTGTTTAGTATGTAACAAAATATAACAATTTAATAATGTATATAAAAAAATAAAAATAATATAAGGTTGCTCGTAAGGTCAAGCACCGGGTTAAGAGCTGGGGTGGGTTCGGGTACAGATGACCCGCCCCTGTCCCGTCCCCTGTTGGGTTGGTGTAAAAACCAGGTTTTTCCGTTGAGTTGGGATGGGCCCATGTTTCCGGCGTTGGGTGCTACACAGTACATACCACTACTTCTTGCGGTGGTATGCATGGCATTTACAAGGCCTTAGTACACAATGTGGGGCTTCACTTTCGCCACATTTAAAAGCCCGTGTTTAACAAGCTGCTCGGTCAGGGGATGACATGAAGCTTCCATGGCAGGAGTTAATAATGACAATTTGCTAACTTTGAATTCAACTAGTAACAATCTTCTAGAGACGTATGCAGGAGCAAACATCATGTTTTTCAGCGTTACTTGTTCTGTTACTACTTTGAATGTGATTTTCTCAAACTCGTCATGTCTGCGGTGTTGTCTTTTTTTCCATGGAGAAATCTTCAATCGCCATCCCCTACCAAATACACAAAACTTTCAAAACCCAATTTGTGGTTGAACAAATCTCTGCCAAATTAAAAAAAAAAATGGATGAATTTTGTTGTTCAAGTACTCTATTATAATAACGATTGACTATTCTGATTAATTCCCAACAGAAACTTCCATGGTAGATGCAAGGTAGGTCCTTGAAAGCAGATGATATTGAAGTCCAAGACTTGATATCTCTGGCTGCTAGTGGTCCCAAACTGTGAAAATCAACCCTTAACATTGGGTCAAACCAACCTTTGCATGGTTCCTCGACTTTACATTAGGTCAAATCAACCCTTTACTTCCAATTTAAGATCATCCTCCTTTCAGTCTACAACAATGGCTCATGGAATACGCTCCTCTGCTCTGTAATTTAAGTAATGAAATTGGATAAGAGTGCTGAAATCATCTTTGATTGGAAGAAACTGGGGTTCGTTCCATTTATTGAATTTGAAATAGAGGCTGTGACTCGACCGAACGTAAGATGTAGAGGGACCACATGTGACTTTTATTTCTCCAGAAGTAATACTGATTGATTATTGCATCTTCCAGATGCTCAGCTTGTGTGGATAAGAAATGTAGAAACTTCAGCCGTCCACGTGTCGAATTTCCATTCTATGACCTTTGACGGGAACAAAAGTGAGATCCAACTCAAGTCCTCAACCGTCCAAATGGTCGGACATGTCGTAGGCTTCAACGATTCCTAAAATCTGACTCGGAGACCCAAATCATATTACTAGCTGGCCACCAGGCATCTTCAACCAAGTATTCTTTTTACCACCTTTAAATTATTTTCCTTTTGATCTCCAGATTTAGATTCCGTTAAAGAGTTTGGTTGTTAATATTTTTTAAAGTATTTTTTATTTAAAAATATATTAAAATAATGTTTTTTTATTTTTTAAAAATTATTTTTGATATCAGCGCATTAAAATAATCTGAAAACATTAAAAAAATATTAATTTAAAACAAATAAAAACATTTCAATTTAAAAAAAAAAATTAAATGCAAAAAAAAACTTAAGGTTAAAGATGAAAAGTATTTTGAATTGTGATAGCTAGAAGCATTGCCAGAATACCAAAAAGCAAATGTATATTAACCACGGGATCAGAATTATGGAGAATTTGAATTAAATAAAATGATTAACGTTCATGTGGAACAACAAAAATTCTTTTTAGATAGGAAGAACAATATACTCGTCGTACTTGTAGACTCAAAAACTGTTTAGTTGCGCAGCAAACCTCTCCTCTGAACTTGGAATATTTACAATGAAGCTTATTTAATTTGTAAGTATTATTAATTAAGTTTTTACTGTAGTTGTTTATGTATAAAGTTGGATTCGATCAATTTACGCAAATTCAAATCAAAATATCATTACCTGGGACTGGGATGTTGTTGATTTAAGGGTACAAATGTCTTTTCCTCAAGACCCATTTGACATTGGAATTTTGATCGGTGAAAAATTAGTATTTCCACACTTAAAAGCATAGTGTAATAACTTGCATGCTCTTAATTAAAAAAAAAAAAAAAAACTAAATTAGGGTAAAGGGATTTTTTTATCCTTTAACTATTACGTGCACGGTAAAATAATAAAATTGCCCTACGAGCCAAATATCTTAGGCTTTAGTTAGGGAATATATTTACTTTTTTGTAATATCACTATATTTTTTTTTTTTGTAATTAGCGTGTGGCTTTAGAGGCAATTAAGTTATTTTTATAAATTAAAAATAAAAAAATTATTAACACGTGCAGCGCTTATAGAAGGTCAAAAACAGTTAACCACCATGTTGTCGCGTATGATAAAATAACATAATTACCCTACAGGCCAAATATCTTAGGCTTTTGTCTAGGGAATTTTTTTTTTAATATCACTATGTTTTTTGTAATTAGTGTATGGCTTTAGAGGCAATTCAGTTATTTTTATAAATTTAAATAATTTTAAAATAAAAAAATTGCTAGCACGTGCAACGCTTTTAGAAGATTAAAAGCAACCAACCACCATGTTGTCTGGATAAGAGAGTGGAGACACAACTGATGAGGCGGCGCATGTATGGGAATTAGAGCCGGTTCGATGGCGATTGAGAGTTTTTTCCTCCCCTTTATTTTCTCTCTCCTAACCCAATCAAAGTTCGAATCTATCCCCTCAGTTTTTTTTATTTTGATCGTGGTCCTCGTTTTTTATTAGTCTTTTAATTGTTTTTTATTTTTTAATGATTATTGTTTTCAATTTTATCCCATAACTTTTCGTTCTATTTGATTTTTATAACAAGCATAGTCCTTATTTTTTTATTGCTATTTATTTTTTAATATCCTTCTCTTAATTAAATTTATTTTTTAATTTTATGCTTCATCCTTTTATATTTATGTCAAATTTGATCTTTTTTCTTTCAATTGTTTTTTTTTCTATGGCTCTGTTTTCTTTTTTCAATTTTTTTTTTTTAATTTTCATCCTTCAACATTGGATTAGTTGTGAATTAATCTTTTCTTATTTTTTTGTATGTGATGATCTCGGTCTCATGATCTGGGTCGCGGATATGGAATGTTAACTCGGATTGACATCAATTTTTTTCCCACTAATTTTATTTTTAAATTTTATCCTTTGACATTGTGTTTATTTAATATTAAACTTCTTTATTTTTTTCGGTTGGTTTTCTAATGTGATGACCCAATCTCATTATCTGGGTTATATGTTTATTGTGCTAACTCGAATTGGCTCAGGACATTTTCAACTTTTCATTTTATTTTTTAAATTAATTTTTTTTCAATTTCATCATTTAATATTTGATTAGTTGAAAATTACACTTCATGAATTTCTTTGATGCGGTGATCCTGGTTTCATGGCTAAGTATGAAAATGTTAACCTAAATTGCCATAAGTAATTTTTTTTTCTAATCTTTTTTCCCATTAATTTTTTTTCAATTACATTTTTTAACATTAGATTTATTGATGAAGCTTATTTATTTTATTATTTTTAATTTTTCTTTTTATGAGGTTAATTTTACCTCACACCTAAAGTTGCAGATTTATCATACTAGTTTAGATTAACTTGAGGATTTTTTTATTTTTTATTTTTGATGAATTTTAATTTTTTTTGTAGCATCTTCGTGATTTTTTTAGCTTTTTTTTTTCTGCTAGTGGTTATTATCAATTTTTCTCTGTAGAAATAGTGCATTGATTATCATTGTTTATTTATTTATTTATGGTGTGATTAAATTAAACCATTTCATTGGAGGAAGTAGAATCTATGACTCAAATAGTTGGATTTTTTTTTCTTTAAAACACACCGGAGGTGCTTGAATTCGTTTGTCAAGTTACATGAAATATTTACCTGGCACGCGGCAAAGCACAGGGCACCTAAATTCTAAGGGGAGAGGGAAAAAACCACTATTGTGGTCAAATGTTTTGCCCTGCCTGTGTGATCTGAGACCAAACCAGAGTACGCTATTTATGGTGTGACTTTTTATTCTTGAGCATTTATAAAATGGGGCCAAAAGTTTGAATTAATGTGTAGATGTGGACCACGTGTTGATCCACTTGACCACAGAAGTCGGAAATAAGGGACACAAGCGTGTCATACTTCGCAGAGTAGGTGGTGTCATGATTCAAGTGTCCAGTCTTCAGATCCAGTCTCATGCGTATTTATTATATCGTTATTTTTTAAAATATTTTTTTTATAAATATATTAAAATAATATTTTTTTTTATTTTATAAATTTTATTTTTAATATCAACACATCAAAACAATTAAAAAACATTTAAAAAATCAAATTCTCATCAAAAACAAATTCACCTAGAGCTGTTTTAAAGTCTAACTTTGCTTTATTTTTTACCTACAATAATACTCTTCTTCTTGCTTCCACGAAATGCTTGAATTTGAGTGTGGCCATCTTCACATTTGTCTCCAAAAAAAGAAGAAGAAAGAAAGCAAGAAACTTTAACTTTCATTAATTTATGTAAACCAGAAATTAACCCCGTCCCACCAAGAAACAATTTCTAGGCATATTATGCACTTAACAGTTCAAAAATAATTGGAAATAATCCTCGGGAAACATGTTGATCATGTTTGATAGAAGTTGTTGATTGAAGCGATTGCTCAATGAATATATTTTGGAATTGCACTGTGCCTTAAAAAAAGAGAAAAAAAGCACTTACGCGGTACAATCCACTTCACAAGCAAACTCAATTCCAACAAATTAAAGACATTGTGTATGGTATTATGATAGTTTTTATGGTTGTGATTTAAAAAAAATTATTTTATAAAAATTATTTTTAGTTGAGGTTAGTTTGATATTTATATATATTTGGTTAAAATTAAGGTTGAACAAAAAATAATTTAATGTGTTTGGTTAAGAATGCTTTTTAAATTGAAGTTATAAAATAACTAATATATATATATATATATATATATTAATGGTTTTAAATTTAAATATTGTAGATTTAACTATTACTATTATATCATGAAAAAAATAATATTTTATATAAAATATTTTTTATTGTTCCATTAAACTATCTATAATTCCATTACATATAAAATTCATCCGACAAGAACTATAGTTTCCATGATTTTTTGAGCGTGCAATAAAATTAGATAAAATATTTTCAGGAATCAAATTGAGATTACAGTGCGAGTGAATTTAATTCACTCTACACTGGTTTTTCGGGGGGGAAAAATATTGTTCACATGACCCATGCGAGTGAATTTAATTCACTCTACACTAGTTTTTCGATGAAAAAAAATATTGTTCACATGATCAGTGTGAGTGAATTTAATTCATTTTATACTAGTTTTTTTTTAAAAAAAATATTATTCACATAACTAGTACGAGTGAATTTAATTCATTTTAAACTAATTTTTTTAAAAATATATATATTATTCGTATGAATAGTACAAGTGAATTTTACGGCATTGGTTTTTAAAAAAAATATATTCACTTAAAAAGAAAAAATGCAGAAGAATAAAAGCAGCTCCAGCGTCGACACCCTTATCCTTCAAGTGTAGATAGTCCTCGATAGTCGTACACCAGCAAGCGAAGTCGTAGAGGTGCAGTGCAACCCACCATTTACGCGGATGTGGGGAACTACGATGGGAGAGAGTGTAATAGAGCTATTTTACCTAACTTTAACACCGGTCGCACACCAGTCCAACCCCAGATTTGGTGCTGCATGATGAGTAAACTTGGTGGATGTTTTGAAATATGATAATGTTGTTTTTTAAAATGTTTTTATTTAAAAATATATTAAAATAATAATTTTTTATAATATTAATTTATTAAAACGATTTAAAAATATAAAATTTTAAATTTTAAATAATTTGTGTTTGGCCTACAATCACAAACAGAGGCTCAGATATAAGTTAACTTGAGATACGATTTGAATTGTATCAGTAAAAAACCATTTTATTTTATCAAAAAGATATTGTTTTATATTTTTTTTAAAAAGCTAATAAAAAAGTAAATCGTTGTTTATATATAGAGAAATAATTTGTGGATGTAACCGTGTTCTACAATAATTTCTCTTCTTCTATTCTTTTTTTTTACCTCGGTACTTTGATTTTTTCCTTTTCAATTTATTTATTTGATGTTGCATTTATTTGAGATTATATTAAGACGTGATAAGGTGTGCTTGATTTTTTTAAAAAAAGTACAATTGTTTTAAAATACAAATCACACCTCACTATACCTCACCAAAAGTAAAAAATACATATTTTTTTATTATTTTTTTTGTGGTTCCACCAAAAAAAACTTAACCACACTTTACCACACCTTTATTCTAAACACATTGCCTAGGTAAAGGGATTTCATAGTGTCGAGAAAAAATCACGTTACTCAATTGATGCTTGATTGGTAAGATTATATAAAATTTTATTGATTTAAAACAATTAAGGTTTTGAAGATTGAATTTCAAGGTTGGACAAATAAAGAACACTCCCTTCCCATTTGATCATTTTATATTGAATTTTTTTATTAAACTTAACAATTTGTTTCAGTTTCCTAGATACGAGGATCTCGTAATGTCGAGAAAAAAATCTTTCTGAGTGGTTAATGATCAATTTCACATAATAAAATTTAATTTTATTATTTTAAAACAATTAAGGTGTTTGGGCTCAAATTTAAAACTGAAATAGAGTCAGGGACAAAATTAAATGGGTAGTAAGGGAAAGATTGACACATGCAACGCACCAATGTGTAAGGAGAGCAGTCAATCTATAGAGACGCGTATAGACTCTTCTGACTTCGAAAGGTGATCTTCCTCGTTGTCATTTGAATGGTCCCAATAGAGCTTTAAGACGAGGTGGTATGTAGTGGATGTGTGGTCGGCGACCCATTCTTTTTTTTCTCATCCTCTCTTTTTTCTCCCTTCTCGCATTGGTTTTTTCATCATGCTTTATCAATTCTCTTATGTTATTTTTTATCTTTATTCTTTTAATTGCTATTTGTTTTTCTTTGAATTTTTTTTTAATTGAATTGTTTTTTTTCAATTTCATCCTTCAACTTTGAAATGGTAAGGGATTGAGCTTCATATTTTTTTTTCAATTTTCTTTTTATGAGTTGATCCCGGTCTCATGACCTGAATTGCAGGTTTGAAAGGTTAACCCGAATTTATTTTCAGTTGTTTCTTTTTGGGGTTTTTTTTTTATTTTTTTTAATTTTATCCTTAAATATTTGGTTAGTTAGGGATTGAGTTTTCTAAATTTTTTTATTTTCTTTTTATAAAGTTATTCTAATATCTTGACTCGAGTTAAGAGTTTTGCCGATTAAGTTAGGTTGACTCGAATCTTTTTTTTTGTTGTTTTTTATATTGTTTTTTTCAATTTTTCCATTTAACATTGTATTGGTTTGGGAATTGGATTTCATAAATTTTTTTAATTTTTTTTTCTATGGGTTATCTTATTCTCATGATCTGGGTTATGTGATTGATATGTTCACTCGGGTTGACTCGAGTTTTTCTCTTTTGATCATTTTTAGAATTGAATGTTTTTTTTCTTCTCATTTTTGTTGTTCGGCATTAGATTGATTAATAATTAGACTTTATAATTTATTATAATTTGCTTTCTATAAGTTTATTATAATCTCATCACCCAAGTCATGAATTTTTCAGGTTAATTCCAGTTAGTCTGGATCAATTTAATATATCTTTGTTTCAATAATTAAAAACAAACACAACTATACATTAGATTTGAATTTATAATTAAAATTTTATTTTATTTTTAAAAAAACATGCCATTAATGTTTTTATATTTTTTTTAATGTTTAAAAAAACTAATCATACTTGCGGTGTAGCGCTAGCCAAGAATTAGCGTGTAGCCTGTTTGGAAGTGTGGTTGCGGTTGCTTTTGAAAGTGCTTTCCACTCAGAAATGCATTAAAAATGATATTTTTTTTTATTTTTTAAAAATTATTTTTAATATCAGCGCATCAAAATAATCTGAAAATATTTAGTAGTATCATGAAAAATAAGTTGGAAAATACTTTTTAATGATTGATTATGTCATGAAAAATTAGCTGAAAAATAACTTATTAATATTTTTTTTCAAGTTCATTAAAATAATGAAGAACAAATCTTACAAATTAAAAGGTCGAATGAGAATGAAATTAAAAAAAAATCTAATTTCATAAATTATCTCAAATAAAATAAATAACAATCAAAATAATAGCGATCAAATCTAACATATAAAAAAGTTGAAAGATGATGAAATTAAAAAAAATAATTACAATTTCATAAATTATTTCAAATAAAATAAATAACAATTAAAAGAAAGATGATCAAATATGTTAGATAAAAAATTTCAATTAAAAAAATGATAAGAGAAAAATAAATAACAATTATAAAAATAAGAACCAAAGTTGATATAAAAATCAAATTAAATCAAATTCTAATGGATGAAATTAAAAAAAATTCAAAATAAAATATATAGTCAATCAAAAGTTTGAGGATCAAATTTGATATAATCACTAAATAACATGATATTTTTAAATTTTTTACAACTTCTGTAAATTGTTTTTTTCTCAAAATAAAAAGAAAATATTTTTCTGAAAATCAAGTTAATTTTTTCTTTAACTAATTTTCATTCATCAATTTTTTAATATCAAATAAATATTAAAAAAATTATTATTTTTTTTTAAAAATTACTTTTCATTAAACATAGGTGGCCGTAGAAACAATACTTTTTCACAGAGCTAAGTGATGGGATTCGATGAATTTCGATTTCTTTTGACTGAATAAAAGGTAACTAATTACTTTAGCTACAAAATTGGTTGCCGCAGTTTATCAAAGTCAATCTCTCTTTCTGCCAGTCAATGTCATATGTTCCTTTCGGACAAATTTACCCTGAACTTTAATAACAATTCCATTACTCTCGGACCAATTTACCCTGAACTTTAATAACAATTTACCCTGAACTTTCGGGCCGAATCACCCTGAACTTTAATAATAATTTATTTTTTATATTAGTATATTAAAAAAATTTAAAAATATAATAAAACTAAAAATAAAAAATAAAATATTTTTAAAATATAAGAACAAACAAGCTATTAAAATTGATGAGCTATATTAGAATTGGCATAGGTTTGGGACAAGTCCCTTGGCACACCAATGTTATAAGTTTTTGAAATTGTACACAAATCATTATTTACTATTTTTTTGATAAATTTTTAGTTTTTTTATAATTAATATAAGAAGAAATATATATATATATATATATATATATATATATATATATTGTAGAACTCTTTTTTATTTATTTCTAATATTATGCAATGTGTGAATAAATTTTTTCCATAATTATTATGTAGTTCTTTTAGCTAATTGGTTTTAATGAAAGTGTTGAAATAATTAAGATATCTTGAAATTTGAGAAAATAATTTAAATTTGGAATGAGTTTGTGATTTGAAATGATACATGCTGAGACTCGAGAATTTGCATGAAATTAGATTTAAATGCAGACCCCATTTGTTTGGCATAAAACATATTCCTTTTTAAGAATGAATTCTGTAGAGAACGTAATTTTGGAAAAATGAACCCCGACATTTATAATAAAACTTATATAATTATGATTATTATATAATATAACTAGTTATTATTGTGCATTTTCTAGCAATATCATGTGAATTAAAATATATTTTAACAGCACATCATATGGATTAATGTACTAAAACTTAATTTTTCATATTAATAACATTTTACTTTTTTTGATAATATATATAATTAAAAATAATAAAGTGGTAATATTTTGAATCCTTCGTAAGAAAATATTTCTCGTTCTAGTAAATTAGAAAACATTTTTCTCTCTCTAATAATTATTTTTTTATTGATACTGTGTGTGTGTGTCTATATGTTTTTCAATATAAACAAAAAAAATGATAAAATCAGACAAACAAACCGGAGAGTTGACATGAACATGTGAAAAAAACAGTTTCTGGACAAATAAACAGGGTGGCAGGTTGAAAATAATGCTTCATTTTGTTTTTGTGTTTTAAATTAGTTTTGAAAAAAA
>Ga0307513_10007618_pt1 | contig 13990 bp, 18 predicted proteins | sample 15_EM_MG_FD_202174 | JGI IMG/M metagenome (GOLD analysis project Ga0307513, IMG submission 202174) | Populus trichocarpa ectomycorrhiza microbial communities from riparian zone in the Pacific Northwest, United States - 15_EM | ecosystem: Host-associated > Plants > Roots > Unclassified | place... | reverse complement strand
AAGTTGATATCTTCACTCAAAAGTGGGTTTTTAATAGGTTATGTCTTCTCTTCGGTTTCCATTATAACTATTTTCATGTCCTATTGTGTGCCTTGGGCTCGTCTCAACAAGAGGAAAGGGAATGAGGTGATGATGAAGCTATGAAGATAGCAAAATTGAATGAAAGAGTTCTAGAGATTTAAGAAGAGAAATGAAGAAGGTAGAGAGAGCAGTTGACAGTTGAAGGAAGAAGACGAATATATTCACTGTTTTTCATTAACTCATTTTACATTATTGAAGATGTATTTATAACAGAAGCTGCAGACGTAAACCAGCTTCTTTCTTCAATGTTTAATAGGTTTTCTAACTATTTCTAACTGCCTAAGAATATTAACAACTTTAACTGTCTAACAGTATTTTAACTACTTCATCCTGTAATCACTTGACATGTGGCATGATTCTGATAGTTGATATCTTTACATTCCTCCACAATCGTATGCATGGAGGAACCAAGCATAAGATTGGAGCAATGGTGACGAAATAATGGAGAAGAAAGACTCTTAGTGAGGATGTCAGCAAACTGATCTGCAAAGGAAACATGTTGAATAAGCAAGTCACCTTTGATAACATGTTCTCTAACAAAGTGATAATCAATCTGAAGATGCTTCATCCTGGAATGAAACACTGGATTGAAAGCAAGAGAAATAGCAGAGATATTATCACAATGAATTAAAGGAGGAATAAGCAATGGAATATGCATATCACAGAACAATTGACGAATCCATGTGAGCTAAGCAACAGCAATAGCAAGAGCTATATATTCAGGCTCAGCAGACGAGCGTGAGACAGTATGTTGCTTCTTAGAAGCCCATGAAATAGGACTGGATCCTAAGTAGACAACAAAACCAGAAACAGAACGACGATCATTGGGATCACCAGCCTAATCAGCATCACTGTATGCTTGCAAATTAGGGGTGTCGGGCTGAAAGTGAATGCCATAATCAAGAGTACCCCTGAGATATCTCAAGATTCATTTCACTGCAACAACATGAGATTCCATGGGATTATGCATGAATTGGCAAGCTTGATTGACAGAGAAGGCAATGTTAGGACGTGTGAAGGTTAGATACTGCATAGCTCCAACAATACTCCTATACTATTATGGACGAGAATAAGGCTTACCATCATCCTTGAGCGGGTGATGATAGGGAAGACATGGAGTGGCACATGACTTTGAATTTTTTAAATCAACCCGATCAAGCAATTCCTTGATATATTTAGATTGAGAATCAAACAAGCTAGAGGAAGAATAAGAAACCTGCAGTCCCAAAAAATATGCCAACGTGCCTAAATCCTTCATATCAAATTCCTGAGTTAAGGCATCAATAACTGATGTAAGGAGAGATGAATGACTGCCTGTGAGAAGAATATCGTCTACATAAAGAAGCAATATCATAGTGCCATGAGAGGAATGTTGGACAAATAAAGAAGGATCAGCAAGAGAAGCCTAAAATCCCAAGCTAGGTAGGAAACTTGTAAACCTGTCATTCCAGGCATGAGGAGCCTGTTTTAACCCATATAAGGACTTACGGAGTTTGCAAACAAAGTCAGGATAAAGCTTGCTTGTAAAACCTTGTGGTTGAGTCATATACACCTCCTCTTGAAGAATTCCATGCAGAAATGCATTTTTAACATCAAGTTGCCTTAAAGGCCAATGGAACTGAGCTGCAAGGGCCAGCACCAACCAAACAGTGGTGGGTTTCACTACAGGACTGAATGTTTCATTATAATCAATGCCCTCTTCCTGACTAAAACCCTTGGCAACAAGGCGTGCCTTATGCCTAGAAATAGAGCCATCTGTATTTTTCTTGATGCGATAAACCCATTTACAACCTACAAGATTCTTGGCATATGGGAGGGGAACCAAATCCTAAGTACCCTGGGCATGAAGAGCATCAATTTCTTCTTGCATAGCAGACTGCCATGCAGCAATTTTAGAGGCAATCTTGAATGAACTTGGTTCAACTGGAGAAAAGTCAATAGACTGATCAGTAGTAGAATAAGCCTTTTTTTTGGAGATACCACTCTTGGACCTAGTTGTCATGGGGTGAAGATTCATAGGGGACAGAGGCAAGACTACACAAAGATTCTCAGGATGAAAATCAGGATCCTCAGGGGGAGAAAACTATGTAGCAGAATCCAAACCTGACAGAGTTGAAGAAATGATGGGTGAAGGCAATGTATCCAAAGAGGCAGCAGGGCTCATGGTGGATGATGAAGTAGAGCACGCAGGTAAGACCACATTGTGCAATGAAATAGAAGCTAGAACAAGAGGAGACGAATGAGAAGGAGGAGGAAGCTGTAGGCACAAAAGTGTATGGAAATACAGATTCATCAAAGATGACATGATGAGTCACAAAGCACTTATTAGTAAGAAGAGAAAAACAGATATATCCCTTGTATTGACCTGCATATCCCAAAAAAATACAGGTGGAAGTTTTAGGTTGAAGTTTGTGAGTGTTGTAAGGTTTGAGTAGAGGAAAACATGCACAACCAAAGATCTTTAAATGAGTGAGGACAGGTATAGAACCATACAGTAAAAGATAAGGAGATTTGAGTTGAAGAATTGGACAAGGCATCCGGTTAATCAAATAGATGGAAGTAGCACAAGCATGAAACCAAAATTTAGAAGGTAGATAGGCAGTTTGTAATAAAGTGATTGTTGTTTCCAGAATGTGGCGATGCTTCCTCTCAGCAAGACCATTCTGTTCAGGGGTGTATGGACAAGATATGTGATGGATAATGCCTTTAGTAAAGAGATACTGCTTGAAGGAATGATTGAGGTACTCACCACCACCATCACTCTGAAAAATACGTAGATTGGTAGAAAACTGAGTGACTAAGAAAGCATGAAACGAAACAAAGATAGAATAAACCTCTCCTTTATTTCTCATTGGAAAAATCCAAGTGAATCGAGTACATTCATCTATGAAGCTAACAAAGTATCGAAAACCATCAATAGAAATAGTAGGAGAAGGATCCCACACATCACTATGAATGACTTCTAAAGGTGTTGCAGACTTGATTGTTGGATAAGGGAAAGAAAGTTTTGCAAATTTGCCTTCTAAACAAGCAGTGCAGACGGATTTGGAATGGTCTGAAGTAAAAGGAATCTTAAATTGACGAAAAGGGCTGAAGTGATTTTGTTAGAAGGATGGCCAAAACGCTTGTGCCAGAGACTTGTTTTTACTTGGTGACTAAGATAGCAGAATTGATTCTTTGAAAGGGAGAAGGACTGTGATAGTCGAGAGTGTGGGATGGATAAAGGGATAGGATATAAACCATCTCTACACAGTCCCTGGAGAAGAACCCTCCCTGTAAGCTTGTCCTGAATGCAAAAACCAAAGGCATCACAAATAAATCGACAATTGTTATCTTTACATAACCTATGAACTGATAGCAAGTGTTGTGATAGCTTAGGCACATGCAGAACTTGTGGTAATTTGAATGAGCACTGTGGAACATCCAGAATAAAAGAACCAACATTAGAAATGCTCAAACCTGAACCATCTACAGTAGCAATAGTATCTGATCCTGAGAAAGGAGTGGCTAGGTTGAGTTGAGCTAAATTAGAAGTCATATGAGTGGTTGCTCCAGTATCAGCAACCTAAAATTGCTCAATAGAAGCAGAAGAAGGAAAATTTGCATGTATTGCACTGAGATTAGTGGAAGGTGGTCTGCCTTGATAGGAAAAATTGCCTCTGTGATAGCACTGGATAGCAGAATGGCCAAATTTCCAACAAATCTGACATTGGACGAAAGAGGTAGAAAAAGGTGATTGATTATGTTGTTGATAGCAATCAACAACTACATGGCCTTTTTTGCTACAGATTTGACATATGGGAATGTCAATACCAGGACCAAGAATACCAGGACTAGAAGAAGGGACTTGATAAGGGCGTGGACCAGATTGATAATGGCCACGGCTTCTTCCACGTCCTTTAAAATAAGAGCCTCTATTGTTAGAGTGGTCACTGTTGGTAAACATGGCATTAGGACCATTAAAACCACTTGTGGAACTATGAAAACCTCGATGATGACTATTAAAAACCCCACTAAATCCAGATGAAAGGTGAGAAGATGGGAAGGTCTTCGAGTTTGAAGAGTATCCCTGAGATTGAAGATGAGAATGAGAAGGAGAAGATCCTTCATCAAGAACAAGAGCCTTGCCTTAAAATGTCTGATTTTGAGCCAACATTGCAGAAACAAAGGGAGATGCAGACTGAGTGTGCTCAAGAGTGGCTTCTTCAGCAAGTAATTGAGATCGAAAATCTTTAAGAGACAATGTATTATATCTTCCTCTAATCATACATCTAAAAGTGTTGTAATCAGAAGGCAGGCCATTGAGAGCCAAGATCATAATGTCATCATCCTCAAAAGAAACTCCTGCTGTAGAAAGATGATCTCTTGCATCTTTAATTTTTTGCAAATAATGAGAAACTAGTTCTGATCTCTTCTTAATATTCTGAAGCTCACTTTTCATCTGAAAAATGCTTGCTTTGGTGACTGTAGAGAATCGATCCTTCAGCTGAATCCACATATCATGAGCACTGACACATCCAATAACATAAGAAATTGCAGTAAAGGAAAGAGTGGCAATGAGCAACTGCATTAATGCTTGATCATGCATTTTCCACACCAGATAGTCATCAGTTTCAGTTCCCTCAAGGTCAAAGTCTGCATTAAATCGGCTAGGACACTGCCTTGAACCATCAACAAAACCTAAAATACCATGACTTTCAAGAAGGATTTGCATCTGAAAGTGCCATGTGAGATAATTGGTATCATCAAGCTTAACTGTCACAGTAGTAGCAACTATAGAAAGTAAGGAAGTTATAGGAGATTGGGTGATCTGGAGTTGATAAGATGTCACCATTTTTGTTTTTGGAATGCAGAAACAGAGAAACAACCAGAAAGAGTTGTTTGTTGATGAGGGAAGAAACAGAGGCAGTGCAAGATGTGTGGAAGCAGAGGATTAGGAATACAACTCTGATACCATATAAAGATAGCATAATTGAATGAAAGAGTTCTAGAGATTTAAGAAGAGAAATGAAGAAGGCAGAGAGAGCAGTTTACAGTTGAAGGAAGAAGATGAATATATTCACTATTTTTCATTAAATCATTTTACATTATTGAAGATGTATTTATAACAGAAGCTGCAGACGTAAACTAGCTTCTTTCTTCAATGTTTAACATCTTTTCTAATTGTTTCTAACTTCCTAACAGTATTAACAACTTTAACTGTCTAACAGTATTTTAACTACTTCATACTGTAATCACTTGACATGTGGCATGATTTTGATCATTGATAGAACCAACCAATGATGACATCTTTGATGGAAAGGTAAGAGAAGAAGAGAAAAGAAGCCAACATCCAGGTATCCCCATAAGATTTTCATTTCATCATCATATTTTTAGTTTCTTGCTAGCTTTTATTATTATTATGATGACAATATATGTTGTTTCTTTTATTAAGGATAAATCAATATTCTTCGGTTGCCAAGACCATGGATCGTTGCAAACTTAATTGAATAGATCACAGACCAAAACATTAACTCATTACAGAAATAGCCAAAAAAAGAGAAACCTCTAGTTCATGTCTTTAATTAAAGTAGCACACAAGTGACACAAACAAAACAACACGATATTATATAAATAGCAAGCACATGAAACATAAAATTTTGTTGAATAAGGTTACCATACAAAAACTTTAATTTGAATTTTTATTACTCAATAATTTTTTCTAATCAAAACTCCATATTATATCTTTCCTAAATTGCTTATAGACTACGAAAAACTTCCAGAAAAAAATAAAAAAAATTATAAATTAAATAGGATAAAAAAATTATACATCAACTACACTACTAGAATTTTTAAATCTACTGACATAATCTTCTTTTAGTATTTATACTCTCAATCCGCCGGTATGGATTTTACCGACGGTCCCATTGATGAAAACACTTCGTTGGAAAAACTTTTATCGGTGATTTGTGGTCTATTGGTAATATCATTACCAATGGGTTTACTGAAGGCAAAAGCACAAAAAAAAAATATTACCCGCTTCATTTCATCGGTATTTCCATCGGTGAATACAACATATCACCGATAGAAAAACCGTATGTAATTCCATCGGTGATTTTTTTTTCACCTTTGTTATTTCTCTTGGTGAATTTGATATATAACTGACAAAACAATCATATGCAATTCCATTGGTGATTAAAAAGTGGTAGTGACATTTGTAGTAATTCTTTCCAACTCTTTAGAATATACCGATGGACTTAATCCGTTGGTAACACCATCAGTAATAATTTATTTTTTTAAAAAACAAATCTATGAAAAAAAAGTAGAAAATAATTAAATTAATATAAGAATCGAATATTTATTATAAATTTAAACATTTATAAGTTCAAATACAATTAATCTAAAACAAAGGCGTTGGAGGAGGAGGAGGAGACGAGTCTTCTTCGGGACCATAGGTTTAATAAAAGGGAGCACATGTACCACCCATGTGTGATTTCATCTCCATTACTAATTGGCGGAGTTCGGCTGTCTCAACACTAAGTCGTGCATAATCAGCAGTAAGATGGGCCGTTTGAGCTTGTACTTATTGGTCTTAAATCGCCTCGAACTTCAGAGTTTGAGTGCTCAGAACCGATTACGAGCATCCAATGATTGAAACACTGTAAGCCATTTGCAAGTCTTCGGTCATAGTGTTAAAGAGACCATACACCTGATTTTTATCGGTTCCACCGGGCGATCCTGCCTCCAACCATAAATCTGGATCGAGATCTAGATGGGTTGAAGGATTGTCTCCGTATCTTTTTTCAACTAGATGTTATATGTATCTTGAAAAAAAGTTAGCAAATTAAAAAATAATAATAACCATAGCCGTAAGAGAAAATTGTTGTTGGTCGTCTACACGGGGTCCCTAAATCTATCACCTCAGATAGGGACACTAAATTTCTTAGCCATTTTTGGAGAACCTTGTGGCGGCGGTTTGACACAACACTTAACTTCAATAGCACCAGCCACCCTCAAACCGATGGACAAACAGAGGTGGTGAACCGCACACTGGGCAACTTAATTCACTGCCTATCTGGAGAGAAGCCCAAACAATGGGATCTTATGTTGGCTCAAGCCGAGTTCGCCTACAACAGCATGCTGAACAGATCAACTGGGAAGACACCATTTCATGTGGTATACTGTCAGCCCCCAAGTCATGCATTAGACTTGGTTCCCCTACCAAAGCTTCCAGGAATGAGTATTGCAGCGGAGCATATGGCTGATCGGGTTAAAGCCATTCAGGAAGAGGTGCATAAGAAACTGGAAGAGTCCAATGCCAAATACAAAGCAGCTGCAAACCGGAAATGACGACTTAAATTATTCAAGGAAGGAGACCTTGTAATGGTGTATCTACGTAAAGGGCGGTTGCTAGTGGGAACATTTAACAAATTAAGCGACAAGAAGTATGGCCCCTATCAGATTCTACAGAAAATTAATGACAATGCATATCGGGTAGACCTCCCTGCAGAAATGGCAATATCTCCTACATTTAATGTTGCTGACCTATTCGAGTATCATCCATCCAACGAGTCACCCTCCAACCTAACTAACTCGAGGGCGAGTTCTTTTCAGGCAGAGGAGACTGATGCAGGACAGCTTGTTGCTGTTACAGAACAGCAAGAGGTTGCTATGAACTGAATTTCAAGCTTGCTGGAATTACTATCATACACGAATTGCCAGCTGCACTTTCCTTATTCAACATAGATTCTTAGTTGGGCCCTTAGTGCCTCTTTTGTTATTTCTGTTATTGCCTAGGACGTGAATTCAAGACATAAGTCCTGTTTTATGGGGGATTTCCTTGTCACCCTTTATTTTTCCTATTTAATTCCGTAAGTCATTATTTGAGTAGGATTAGGGATGTCAAGCTTATAAATACAAGCAGCCATTCACTTAGGAAGATACTTTGATTTCATTGAATAACAGTTTTCATTCAGAAACAGTAATCTTTTACTCGTGGATTCGAGTGTTTTTATTTCTTGTTCGTGGACTCGAACGCAATCAGAGAAAAGGGACGGTGCTCCTTCTTCTCATAAACTTCCGCTACGTCAAACTAACTCTAATATATTTATTAGTCAATTGAGAACATTCTTTTGTCTTCTTCATCATTTTAAAAACCATCTTCTTGCCTAATTTGAGTTTTAAATTAAATTGTATAAGAGTTGTTCCAACGTAACTCATTCAAGTTATTATAGAATGTAAAGCATGTATATATCTGAATAAAAAATTAATGTAGGATTATTCCAATGTTATAATCTTCATGGTTACTGTCGTGTTTTGCCACATATATATAAATAGGAAAGGTTGGCTAAGGCACAACCTAAGCCATTCTATTATTCTCAACTTGGTATCAGAGCCCTAAACAAATTAAAACACTTTCTCTTCCTTCTGCTATGGATTCCTCATCCCAGCCGCAAGCAGCCTCCCTCTCTGCAGCACCAGCGATGCCAACTTCCTCCTCTACCACAACTCTTGCTTCCTCCAACGCCTCTGCTCTTTCGTGGCCACAACCTATAGATGGTGGCCACGCCTTCTTCAACCCAACCAATTCTTCTCTGTTGCAGCCTTCCTTTACTGCTGTTACTGCAGCTTCTGCCGTTAGCATTGTCTCCCTCTCCCATACTCACCAAGTCATCTCTCTCAAGTTAACAAACACCAATGATCTATATTGGCAAATGCAGATGAAGCCGTATCTTCTAGGCCAATGAGTTTTTGGCTTTATTGATGGCTCAAACTCTTGTCCTACTCCACATGTTCTTGCTGCCGATGGTACCTCTCTTCAAGTAAATCAATTCTTTCTTCATTGCAAACAACATGATCAACTCATTCTAAATGCTCTGCTTTCTTCGCTATCGTTGAAAGTTCTCCATCTTGTTGTTGACTGCCAAACTTCAAGTGCTGTTTGGAGCACACTTGAGCAAGCTCTAGCCTCCACATCCAATTCTCATATTATGCAACTTCATGGCTCCCTTCAAGATCTTCGACAAGGTGATGAGTCGGTAACTCAGTTTATGCAAAAAGCTAAGGCCTTATTTGATGAATTAGCCGCTGCTAGCCGGCCTGTTTCGCTGGAGGATTTTAACTTATATGTGTTTTGTGGCCTTCGAGGAGAATTTAAGGACTTAGTAACAAGTCTTGTGACCAAAGCAGAGCCTCTCTTGTATGCTGATCTTCATAGTCATCTTATAACACATGAATTCCTTCACAAAACGTCTCTTTCATCCATAGGGTATGCTGTCATCAATCCGCCTCTACTGCCCATGCCCAACACCCCTCCTGCAGCATTCTTCTCTCAACGTCAGTCTCCTGGAATTTTTTGTCGCAACAGAGGCCGTTTTCATTGAGGATGGTGTCCCAACCAGTTCAGTAGCAGAGGGCACATGTCTACTGCGCCCAGACCTGACTTTCGCAGCCTCCCTAACTCCTCCACCAGTGACGGCAGGCATGGAAACAGGGGGTAGCATCCACGCTGTCAATTATGCCAAACATTCAGCCATACAACCCCTCACTGCCCTCAACTTCAGCACCGGGGTGGGGCTATGGACATCACCCTAGTGAAAATCTGGCGCTGCATAATATCTCCTCAACCGGTACTGCCGATTAGTTTCTAGACACCGATGTCAATCAGCACGTAACACCTGACCTTGCAGGTTTGGCTGCCTCAGAACCATATCTCGGTAATGATAATTTGCATGTTGGTGATGGTAAAGGACTCCCTATATCTCATATCAGTCATACAAAAATATGTACACCTCATCGTTCTTTCACTTTATCTAATGTGCTTCATGTTCTTGAAATCAAGAAACATTTTCTTTTTATTCAGATTTTTTATCTTGATAACAATGTTTATTTTGAATTTCACCCTTTTGTGTTTTATGTCAAGGATCTCAACACCAATGAAGTCCTTCTCTCAGGTCAGAGTCAATATGGTCTCTATGCTTTGACCAGGTCTTTTGTCACGTCAGTTCCTCAAGCCTATTGGTCTCCCTGCATTTCTGTTTCTGTCGATTTATGGCATCGTCGACTAGGTCATCCTACCTCTAGTATTTTTCAATTATTAGTCTTGAAAAATAAGATTATTTGTAGCAACAAACGTCTTGATTTTCAATGTCAAAGTTGTCCATTAAGAAAATCATCGCGTTTGTCTTTAGGACCTACGGGTCACCAAACTTCTGCTCTACTTGAATTAATTTTTAGTGATGTATGGGGCCCTGCTCCCCTCCTTTCTTCAGATGGCTATTGTTATTTTGTTATCTTTGTTGATGCATACACAAAATATGTTTGGTATTATCCTCTTATTATCAAGTCTAATGTTTACTCTGTTTTTTCACCAATTTCAAACTCTCGTTGAACATCAATTTTCATTAAAAATAAAATCTGTTCAAACTAATTGGGGCGGTGAATGTCGCAAACTATCCACTTTCTTTAAGACCATTGGTATTCAACATTGTATGATTTGTCCTCATACTCATGAATAAAATGACACAGTAAAACGTCGTCATAAGCATATTGTAGAAACATGTCTTATTCTTATAAGATAATGCAAACCATTATTCTAATTTTAGAATTATGCTTTTGAAACCTCAATTTATCTTATAAATCACATGCCCACTCATGTTCTTGCAAATAGATCTCTATTTGACTGTTTGTTTCTACGGTCTCCTGATTATCATTTTGTGCGTACTTTTGGGTGCCTCTACTTTTCTTTTTTGCATACTTGTAACAATCATAAATTGGATTTTCATTCCTCTCCATGTGTGTTTCTTGGTTAAAGCTCCTCGCATCTTGGTTATCGGTGTCTTGACCTTACATCTCAACGCATTTATATTTCTTGTCATGTTAGATTTCATTAACATGTGTTTCCATTTGATAATTCTGAACAGATTGCAAAGGTTTCCTCTACTCCCGCTACCCAAACCGCCACTACTGTCCTCCCAAATGTACTCCACTCCCCGTTGTTCCCCACTAATATATCCCTACCACCACAATCTGCTCACCAGCCACAACATCCACCCCTCCCTTGCCCATCATCACATGCATGTTTATCTAACCATTCTGCTGCAGGTACAGCTTGCAAATCAGTCTTCCCTACCTTTCAGCATAACCCCTCTGCTGATGTTGAGACAACCTCTAGTTCTTCCTCTGCTTCTTCTAATCTGGCCAGAGTCCAAGCTGCTTCAGACTCTGCCTTTGCTGATAATCCTGTTTCTGCTGTCAGTTCTCTACTTGCGGTAAAGTCTCCATCAGCCTCTTTGGCTGGCCTGAATCTTATAGTTGATTTCTCCTCTTATCCGCTGCAACAGGATATCTGATATCCACCTTCTTCCTCTGCATCACCACCTCTAATCAGTCGATATCCTATGGTTCTTCGACCACGGCAGTTGAAGACAGCCAATCTGGTTGGTTCCGCTGCCACTCTTACTGCCTCCCCTCAGGTACTACACTCTCCCTCTTTTGAACCTCTGTCATTCTTTGTTGCTGACAGGTATGCCATTTGGCATGATGCTTTGTGTGATGAGATCAAGGCTTTGCGCTCTAATCACACTTGGTCTTTGATTCCTTTTCATCCTTCGATAAATATTGTTGGCAATAGATGGGTGTATCGAATCAAACGTCGTGTTGATGGCAGCATTAAGCGTTATAAAGCACGTCTCATTGCTAAAGGTTTTACTCAGTAGGAAGGCATTGGTTATTCTGAAACCTTCAGTCCAGTTATTAAGTAGGCCACCGTCCGATTAGTCTTTTCCATTGCGGTTTCGCACAATTGAAAGATTCATCAACTTGATATTCATAATGCCTTCCTTAATGGCGTTCTCACTGAAGCGGTCTACATGAAACAACCTCCAGGTTTTGTTGATTCTACTCTCCCATCTCATGTGTGCAAATTGCACAAGTCGTTGTATGGTTTGAAACAAGCACCAAGGGCATGGTACACTCGTTTGAGTGATTTTTTGCTCTCCATTGGTTTTCTTGTCTCCAAGGTTGACACCTCTCTATTTAACTTGTCTAATGGCACTAATATCTTTTATCTTCTGGTGTATGTTGATGATATCTTGCTTACGGGTAGCAACTCTACTATGCTCCATCGCCTAATACAGTTACTAAGCTCTAAATTCAAGCTTTGTGACTTAGGCGCAGTTCACTACTTTTTACGTATTGAAGTTCAGTTTACAGGTATGGGCTTGATGCTTCGTCAGCTTAAATATATTCTTGACATCCTTACTTGGGCTAATATGACTTCCTGCAAACCTGTTGATACTCCAGTCTCTCCTTCAAAAATTACTATGTTGCTGGATACTTCATTCTCTGATCCTACACGGTTTCATCAAATCGTTAGTGCTCTTCAGTATCTTACCTTCACCCACCCCGATATCTATTTTGCTGTTAACAGAGTCTGTCAGTTTATGCATGCTCCTACAAATTCTTATTGGGCCACTGTTAAGCGTATTCTACGCTACCTTAAACGTATGACGTCTTACGGTTTCCATATCACTCGAGGTTCCTCCTTTGCTCTACATGGCTTTACAGATGCAGATTGGGCTGGTAGTATGGAAGATCGCAAGTCTACGGGTGGCTACCTTGTCTTCTTTTGTCAGACACTGATTTCATGGAAATTCGGTAAGCAACGCACAGTTGCTCGCTCCGCTAATGAGGCTGAATATAAAGCCTTAGCAGATGGCACTGCTGAGGTCATTTGGCTTCAATATTTGTTAACAGATATGCATGTTCCCTCCATCTCTGCTCCTACCATTTGGTGTGATAACCTTGGCGCCACCTATCTCTCAGCGAGTCCTATTTTCCATGCTTGTACTAAGCATATTGAGGTTGATTATCACTTTGTCCGCGACCAGGTTGCGAAGAAAGAAATTCAAATTTGCTTTATCCCCTCTCAAGATCAGCTTGTCGATGTTTTCACCAAGCCATTTTCTATTGTGTCTTCACTGCCTTTCGTTCCAAACTTCGGGTCGATCCTCCACCCTCAGGTTGAGGGGGCATATTATAGAATGTAAAGCATGTATATATCTGAATAGAAAATTAATGTAGGATTATTCCAATATTGTAATCTCCATGGTTACTGTCGTGTTCTGCCACATATATATAAATAGGAAAGGTTGGCTAAGGCACAACTTAAGTCATTCTATTATTCTCAACTAACTTGACTAGTGCAAAGGTAGCCCAGCTGACCAATAAAGAAGTCTGGGAATGAAAATGAGAAAAAATTAATGAAATTGACGGAAAAAACCTCTCAAGCCGACTCATTATCTAGCTTGTATTTAAAATTAAATGTGTTGAAGTTGTTTGATAATATTTAGTCGACTTTGCTTATCCAAAGACAACATACATGATTATTAATTTTTTTTTAAAAAAATGAAATTGAAAGGAAAAAAAAAGAAGGAAAGTAAAAAAGATAAAATAATAATAATAAAAATGAGAGCTGAATTGAAAAAAAAAAGAATAAGAAAAAGAAGAGGAGGAGGAGGAGCTTGTAATCTTTCCCAAGTTATTTAGTATAGGAGGTAAGATCCAGCTAACTCTAATATATATATATTTTTAACGATAATGGGTATCCTCAGTTATATTTATTAATCAATTGAGAATAATGTGGTGTGTTGATAAATCAGAGATTGTCCTTCAGAAGAGTTTGTTGTGTGAAATAGCAGTACATGTTTCTTGTTGGGACGTACATTTCTTGTTGATGAAATTGTAAATAATTGTTTCATGCAAAACCATCATTCCTAAATAACATCATAAATGCATATTCTTGAAAATTAAAAAAAAAAAAGAGTATTCACTCCTCACAAAATAATATTAACCGGAAAAAGTGTTTTTTCCTTCCTTAGGGTTTTTTTTTTAAATATTTTTCTAATATATATATATATATATATATATA
>Ga0307513_10007617_pt1 | contig 13991 bp, 7 predicted proteins | sample 15_EM_MG_FD_202174 | JGI IMG/M metagenome (GOLD analysis project Ga0307513, IMG submission 202174) | Populus trichocarpa ectomycorrhiza microbial communities from riparian zone in the Pacific Northwest, United States - 15_EM | ecosystem: Host-associated > Plants > Roots > Unclassified | place... | reverse complement strand
TCCTGATCGTGGTGGTCGCCGTGGTCCTGGTGGCGGGCGAGGCGCGCGCCGTCCAGCCGCCGCAGGAACCGCCGCCCCAGGCCGTGGCCACCCCGCCGCCGACCGACGACGCGCCGCTGGAGGGCCGCCGGCGGCCGGGCCGCATCGAGAGCTTCCCCGCGCCGGTGGAACAGACCAACCCGGGCGCCGTGCGCGCGCCGCCGCCGGAGGCCTTCCCGCCCGACCAGGTTCCGCTGCCCGACCGATGGCGGGTCATCCAGACGCTCGGGCTGATCAAGCAGCGATGGTACGATCCGTACCATCAGAACGCCTACAAGGGCGACGTGCCGATCAGGGGCACGAAGGACTGGTTCCTGACCCTGAACGGCGTTTCCGACACGGTGGTCGAGCCGCGCAGCTTCCCGATCCCGGTGGGCAACCAGACCACCACGTCGCCCGGCAGCCTGGACGTCTTCGGGCGCACCAAGAGCCTGGTGGTGTCGCAGACCCTGGTCGTGGGCGCGTCGCTGGTGAAGGGGTCCACCGCCTTCAAGCCGCCTGAGATCGAGGCCCGGATCGCGCTGGCGATCAACTACAACTATGTCCAGGTTCCGGAGAAGCGGGTGCTGGACGTGCGCCCGACCCGGCCGACGCACCGCGACGACGTCTGGGTGGGGGTGCAGGAGGCCTTCCTCGACTACCACATTAGGAACGTCTCGGACCGCTACGACTTCGATTCCGTCCGGGTCGGAATCCAGCCTTTTTCCAGTGACTTCCGGGGATTTCTTTTCCAGGACAATCAACTGGGCGTGCGCCTGTTCGGCGACCGCGACAACAACCGCTACCAGTACAACATCGCCTGGTTCCGCCGGCTGGAGAAGGACACCAACTCCGGGCTGAACGACGTCACCCAGCGCCTGCGCGACGACGACGTCTTCATCGCCAACCTCTATCGCCAGGACCTGCCGGTCCCCGGGATCACCTCGCAGGTGACGCTGGTCTGGAACCGCAACCGCGAGAAGGGCCAGCTGCACGTCGACGACAACGGCTTCCCCGTGCGGCCGGCCCTGATCGGGGACCTGAGGACACGCAGCTACGACGCTGTTTATGTTGGCTATAACGCCGACGGGCACATCGGCCGGCTCAACCTGACGGCCTCGGCCTACGGCGTCTTCGGCGAGGACCGCAACTCCATCTTCACCGGCCAGCCGACGAAGATCCGCAGCTACTTCGTCGCCGCCGAGCCTTCCTACGATTTCAACTGGATACGGCTGAAAGCATCGTTCCTCTACGCCTCGGGCGACAAGGACCCCTACGACCACAAGGAAACCGGGTTCGACGCCATCTTCGAGAACCCGCAGTTCGCCGGCGCCGACACCAGCTACTGGATCCGCCAGTCGATCCCGTTCGCCGGCGGCGGCCGGGCGGTCAGCGTCAACGGGCGCAACGGCGTGCTCAATTCCCTGCGCTCGTCGAAGGACGAGGGCCAGTCCAACTTCAACAACCCCGGCACTGTGCTGGCCGGCGTCGGCGCGGACGCCGACATCAGCCCGCAGTGGCGGGTGAGCGCCAACCTCAACCACCTGTGGTTCCAGAACACCGCCGTGGTGCAGACGCTGCGCCAGGAGGGTTCGATCCCCAAGGCGCTGGGCTGGGACCTGTCGGCGGCGGTGATCTGGCGGCCGAAGATGACCCAGAACCTGGTGTTCCGCGCCTCGGGCGCCGTCTTCGATCCCGGAAAAGGCTTCGGCGATCTCTTCGCGAGCAAGGGCCGCGACAGCCGCTACTATTCCGTCCTCTTCAATGCGATTCTGACCTTCTAGGGGCGTGATGAACCGCAAGCGGGCAATCGGCTGGATGGTGGCGGTGCTGGGGGCGCTGGTCCTCGGCGCGCCTGCGTCGCTGCAGGCCAGCGACGAGGAGCATGCGGTCCACCGCGTCTATGCCTTCACCCCGCCCGCGCCGCTGGGCCAGACCCAGGAACAGGCCGACGCCCAGAGCGCGGGCTGCGTCAGCTGCCACACCGCCTCCGACGCCTCGACCATGCACAACTCGCCGTCGGTGGTGCTGGGCTGCGCCGACTGCCACGGCGGCGACGCCAAGGTCACGGCCGTCGCCGGCCTGGCCAAGACCGCGCCGGAATACGCCCGCCTGCGCGACAAGGCCCACGTCCTGCCGCGCTATCCGCTGGCCTGGCATTATCCGCACTCGGCCAATCCGAAGCAGAGCTACACCCTGCTCAACCGCGAGAGCCCGCAGTTCATCCGCTTCGTGAACCCGTCGGACTATCGCGTGGCGCGCGAGGCCTGCGGCGCCTGCCACATCGAGCTGATCGAGAAGGCCGAGCGCTCGCTGATGTCGACGGGCGCGATGTTCTTCGGCGGCGCCACCTACAACAACGGCGTTGTCGCGGCGAAGAACTACATCCTGGGCGAGGCCTACACCCGCGAGGGCGAGCCGGCCCGGCTGCTCTCGCCGGGCAATCCGCCAGGGACGGTGACGCCGGAGCAGAAGGCGCGCGGCGCGCTCCCCGGCCTCTATCCCGTGCCGACCTGGCAGGTGACGCCGCCCGGCGACATCTTCCGGGTCTTCGAGCGCGGCGGCCGCAACATTGTCACCCAGTTCCCGGAGATCGGCCTGCCCAATTCCCTGGGCGCCCTGCAGCGGCTGGAAGAGCCCGGCCGGCCGGACATCCGCCAGTCGAACCGCGGCCCGGGCACCGGCCTGCGCGTGGCGATCCCGGTGCTGAACGTGCACAAGACCCGGCTCAACGACCCCTTCACCTGGTTCATGGGCACCAACGACCAGCCGGGCGACTACCGCAACTCGGGCTGTTCGACCTGCCACGTGATCTACGCCAACGACCGCGAGCCGCGGCATTCGCTGGGCTATTCGCAGTACGGCCGCGACGGCCAGTCGGCGACCGCCGACCCGACCATCGACAGGACCGAGGCCGGCCACCCGATCAAGCACGCCTTCACCCGCGCCATCCCGACGTCGCAGTGCATGAGCTGCCACATGCACCAGCCGAACATGTTCCTGAACACCTACCTCGGCTACACCATGTGGGACTACGAGGCCGACGCCCCGTTCATGTGGCCAGAGCGCCAGCGCTATCCGACCGCCGACGAGATGCGCAAGGTGCTGGACCGCAACCCCGAGGGCGCCGCGCCGCGGGGCCTGTGGGGCAACCTCGACTTCCTGCGCAACGTCTTCGACCTGAACCCGAAGCTGAAAGATACTCAGTTCGCCGACTATCACGGCCACGGCTGGAACTTCCGCGCGGTGTTCAAGCGCGACCGCGAGGGCAACCTGCTGGACGCCGACGGCAAGATCGTCGCCAACGACGATCCGGAGAAGTGGCGCAAGAAGGACGAGCCCGCCTTCGTCCAGCCCGGGACCAACCCCGGCAAGGCCGTCCACATGATGGATATCCACGCCGAGAAGGGGCTGCAGTGCGCCGACTGCCACTTCAGCCAGGACAGCCACGGCTCGGGCATGATCATGGGCGAGGTCGCCAACGCCGTGGAGATCCGCTGCCGCGACTGCCACGGCTCGGTCGCGGCCTATCCGACACTCAGGACCTCAGGCCCCGCCGCCGATCCCAAGGGCGCGGACCTGTCGCTGCTGCGCAATTCCGACGGCCAGCGCCGCTTCGAGTGGGTCGAGCGCGACGGCCGCAAGGTGCTGATCCAACGCTCCATCGTCGACCCGAAGCTGGAGTGGCAGATCCACTTGGTGAAGGACTCGGTCGACCGCGCCAGCCCCGACTTCAATCCGAAGGCCGCCCGCGCCAAGCTGATGGGCAAGATCACCAAGGACGGGAAGCCGTTCCAGTGGGGGCCGGGCGTCGCGCCGGAAAATCTCGCCCACAAGGACGACGAGATGGAGTGCTTCACCTGCCACACGGCCTGGACCACGTCCTGTGGCGGCTGCCACCTGCCTATCGAGGCCAACTGGAAGACCAAGAGCCACAAGTACGAGGGCGAGGAGACGCGGAACTACGCCACCTACAACCCGCAGGTGGCGCGCGATGACATGTTCCAGCTGGGCCGGCATTCGACGGTGAAGGGCGCGACCATCGCGCCGGTGCGCTCGTCCTCAGCGCTGATCCTGTCGTCGACCAATATCAACCGTGAGCGGATCTATTCGCAGCAGCCGCCGATCTCGGCGATCGGCTTCTCCAGCCAGGCCTTCGCGCCGCACTTCGCCCACACGGTGCGCAAGACCGAGACCAAGACCTGCAGCGACTGCCACGTCTCCGCGGCCAACGACAACAACGCCATCATGTCCCAGCTGCTGCTGCTGGGGACCAATTTCGTGAACTTCGTCGGTCTCAACGCCTGGGTCGGCCAGGAGCAGGCGATCGAGGCCGTGCGGGTCACCGAATGGAGCGAGCCGCAGGCGGTGTTCGGCTCCTACCTGCACAAGTACGCCTACCCCGATTTCTACCGGCTGCACGTCGATCAAAATCACCGAGAGCTGAAGACCTGGCGCCGCGGCGGGCCCTTCGCCAAGGGCGTGAAGGGCGGCGAGACCGACGCTGCCGAGGATATCGAGAACGTCGTCCAGAAGACCGGCGGCGCGGCGCGCTGCCTGCAGTTGCGCGGCGAATACATGTACGTGGCCGAGGGCCGCGGTGGCTTCCGCGCCTACGACGTGGCCTCGATCGCCAACAAGGGTGTCTCGGAGAAGATCCTCACCGCGCCCTTCGGACCGTTGGGCGACGACACCCACGTGGCCTCGAAGAACGCCACCTGCATGGCGCTGCCGACCAACCAGTCGATCGCGCCCGGACGCAACACGCCGGAGCTGCGCGCGGCGAACCAGGAGCAGGCGTTCCATCCGATCTATTCCTACGCCTTCATCACCGACGCCGAGGAAGGCCTGATCGCGGTCAATATCAACACGCTCACCGACGGAGACCCGCGCAACAATTCGCTGCAGCGGGCGATGACCTGGAACCCCGGCGGCCTCTTGAAGGGCGCGCGGCACATCACCCTGGGCGGCCACTACGCCTATATCGCCGCCGACGCCGGCCTGGTGGTGGTCGACCTCGACGACCCGCTGAAGCCGAAGGTGGTGACGGCCCTGTCCCTGCCGGACGTCCGCGCCTCGGCCCTGCAGTTCCGCTACCTCTTCGTGACCACCTCGCGCGGGCTGGAGGTGGTGGATGTCACCCGCCTGAATGCCCCTCGCCTGGTGCCGGGCGCCCTCGTCCCGCTGGCCGATGCGCGGCGGGTCTATGTGGCCCGCACCTACGCCTATGTGGCGGCCAAGAAGGACGGCCTGGTGATCGTCGACGTGAAGTATGCCGAGCAGCCGAAGGTCTATCAGAAGGTCGATTTCGGCGGCCGGATGAACGACGCCGAGGACGTGGTGGTAGGCTCCACCAACGCCTCGCTGTTCGCCTACGTCGCCGACGGCAGGAACGGCATGAAGGTGGTCCAACTCACCAGCCCGGTCAGCCAGCCCAACCTCTACGGCTTCTCCCCGCCGCCGAAGCCGGAGCTGATCGCCTGGGCCAGGACGCCGTCGCCGGCGCTGGCCATGTCCAAGGGCCTCGACCGCGACCGCGCCGTCGACGAGACCGGCCACCAGATCGCCGTCTTCGGCCGCCTGGGCTCACGGCCCTTCAACCGGCCGGAAATGGAGCGCTTCTTCCTCGACGCCTTCGACCGGCCCTACAGCGTGACCGACGATGCCGACATGGCCGCCTGGGTGGCGGCGAACCGGTAGGGGTCGGGAGCGGTCTATCGGGGTGGATGGAACTCGAACGGAATCCTGATCAGGCGACCGGCGACCGGCGATCCTTCAGCGTCCAAGCCCCTCATCTGAAAGCGGGGCGCTACCCGCATTGCTGCGGCCCCAAACCCGCTGGCGGATTCATCGATGACCTTGCACGCGTCGAAACGCCCGCCCTGACCGATGCGGCAGAGCAGAACGGCTCTCCCCGACGCACCATCTGCGGTGCTGGGATAGGCGTGAATGATGTCCCAGCTTGTCGGTGTGTGTAGCCAGCCGGGCCGAATGACGTGAGGCAAGACCTCTGCTGCCGTGATGAGCTCGGTGGCGACTGGCCCGGACAAGTCTTCGCCCGCCGCCGCGATGCTTGGGCCACCAGAGGCGAGCAGCCCTGTGATTGTGAAGAGGACGGCGCGCAGTCGTGGCGGGAGGCGCATCATCAGCTCACGTCAGCGTATAGGCCGCGATCGGCAGGGGGACGCCCTTCAGGTCGATCTCGCCGACCGGGCGGTGGTCGCCGATGGCCTCGGCGCCGGCGATGCGCAGGGTTTCTTCGCTGAACAGGATGCGGGTGCCGAAGGTCTTGTTGGCGGCCTCCAGGCGCGCGGCGATGACCACCACCTCGCCATAGGCCGTGTAGTTGAACCGCCGCTCGCCGCCGAAGTTGCCGACCAGGCCGATGCCTGAGTCGATGCCCATGCGGGTGTGGCCGAAGATGCCGTGCTCCTCCAGCATCTTGGCGCGGTATTCCTCGCCGAAGATATCGATGTCGCGGGCGGCGGCCAGCGCGCGCTCGGCGTGGTTGGGGAGCGCCACCGGCGCGCCGAACATCACGATCAGGCCGTCGCCGGTCATCTTGTCGATCATCGCCTCGTGCTTCCACAGGATCTCGATGAGCCCGTCGAAGTAGCCGTTGATCACCCTGGAGAAGGTCTCCAGGTCGAGGGTGGCCACCAGGTTCGAGAAGTTCTCCAGGTCGGAGACCATGACGGTGATCTCGCGCTGGTCGGCGCCGATCTTCACCGCGGCGCTGCCGTCGACGATCCGGTCGATGACCTGGGGCGCGAGGTAGCGTTCGAGGGTCGAGGAATAGAAGGCGCGCTGGTTCTGCAACTCGACGGCGGCCAGCCGGCTCACCACGAAGAAGGCGAAGGCGAAGCTCAGCGACGGCGCGGTCACCGGCATCATGAACGACCAGAAGTGGAAGGCCCCGAACGCGAGGCCAATGGCGCCGACCAGTCCGACCACGACAATGGTGATCGAGACCCACCAGCGGTTGGTCGAACGGCCCAGCGCCGCCCCGCCCAGCGCCGTCGCGAAGACGATGGCGGCAAGCCAGAAGGCGTTCGGTACGCGGATCTTGTCGCCGGCCATCATCTGGGAGAGCGCATGCACATGCACCTCCACGCCCGGCGTGCCGTCGTGGTGGCCCGGGGAGAAACGCAGCGGCGTGGTGTGCATATCCTCCTTGATGCTGTCGCTGTCGGCGGTCTTGGAGCGGCTGACCGCGCCGATGAAGGCGATCCTCCCCTTCAGCTTCTCCGCCGGCACGAAGGGTATGAAGGCGGCCGAATAGGACGGCGCGAGCGCGCCGGTGTTCTCCGCCGACTGGGTGGGATCGGGCCTGCGGTAGCGGATCGCGAACTGGCCCTTGAACGGCTTGACGCCGACGGCCCTGGCGACTTCCGAGGCGAGCGCCGGGGTCTTGCCGGGGAGGGGGTCGTAGACCCGGATGACGTCGTCGTAGTCGGTGCGGGTGAGCGCGCGGGCGTCGGCGTAGCGCAGCTTCGGGGCGACCGGAAAGTCGACTCCGGGAACGAGCGACGGATCGACGACGGCGACGACGGGCGCCTTCACGTTGGCGGTATGGGCGACGAAATCCTCGAACTCGCCGTCCGCCCAGGTGTCCAGCAGGTAGTCGACGCCGATGGCGCGGACGCCCTTCTTGTCCAGCTCGGCGATCAGGTCGGCCAGCCAGACCTTGTTGATCGGCGCGAGGCAGTGGCAGGGCGAGGCGTCGCGCATGGCGTTCGTCGCCTCGTCGTCCATCTTGATGATCACGAAGTCCGGCTGGGCGGGCGGCGCCATCACCGCCACGCGCAGGTCGTAGGTCAGGTTCTCCACGAAGCGGACCGGCGTGGTGCGGCCGAGGTAGAGGGCGACGACCGTCGCGGCCACGGCCACCAGGACGACGGCGATGGCGCCGGCGCGGCGCTGCAGCTCTGCGAAGGCGGCCGCCGCGCGTCCGGCCAGGCCCAGGTGGGCGCCGGGCATGCTCATGAGCGGTCGAAGGGGACGGTGTAGGCGACCGCCGGGGGATAGTCCCCGGCGAGGCAGACGTGGGTGGTCACCCGGCCGCGGTGGGCCATCAGCAGGACGTAGCCCGGCGGTTCCTCCACCAGGATTTCGCGGCCGTCAGGCTTCTTCATGTCCACCGGGGTGAGGTTGAGGGTGAGCTGGATCGAGGTCGCCGGCGCCACGCTGATCGAATGGCCGGCCAGCACGCCCGAGAAGGCGCGGTGTACGTGGCCGCAGACCACCGACTGCACCTGGCCGCGGGGGCGCAGGACATCGGCGAGCCGCAGGATCCAGGGGTCGTCCGGCTCGGGGTCCATCCATTGGATGCCCGACAGGATCGGCGGGTGGTGCAGGGCGACGACGGTGGGCTGGTCGGGCGCCTCGTCCAGCGTCCTGGCGAGCCAGGCGGCGCGCAGCTCGCAGAAGGCGCCGCCTTCCTGCTGTTCGTCGAGCGTGTCGCAGACCACTACCCGCAGGGGTCCGAAGTCGATGGCGAACTGGACGAAGCCGTTCTCGTCGGTGCGGGCGTCGGGGCCCTTGAAGGCCTTGAGGAAGGCCGCGCGCCGGTCGTGGTTGCCGACGCCGTAGTAGATCGGGATCTTCACGTCGCGCAGCAGGGCCTGGAGCTCGAGGTATTCCTCGGGCTCGCCGCGGTCGACCAGGTCGCCGGAGATCACGATTGCCGCGGGCCGCGGCTTCAGACCATCGATGGAGGCCAGCACCTGACGCAGCCGCTGAGCATTACGGCGCTTGCTCACCGGGTCCTTGTCGTTGGTGATGTGCAGATCGGTGATCTGCGCGATGGTCAACAAGGACGCCCCTCCCAGGCACGCTCACTCAAGATATCCCGTAGATACGTATGGCTAACGCCGCCGGATGATGAGGTTCCGAATTTCTGTCATATCTTCCATCGCGAAGCGCACGCCCTCGCGGCCGAGGCCCGAATCCTTGACGCCGCCATAGGGCATGTTGTCGACTCGATAGCTCGGGACATCGCCGATCACGACGCCGCCGACCTCCAGGCGATCCCACGCGGTCAGCATCTTGAAGAGGTCGCGGGTGAAGATGCCCGCCTGCAGGCCGAACTTGGAATCGTTCACTTCGTCGAGCGCCGCCTCGAAGTCGGTGAAGCGCGACAGGATCGCCACCGGCCCGAAGGCTTCCTCGATGTAGAGCTTCTCGGTGCGTGGCACGCCTTCCAGCAGGGTCGCCTCCAGCATCGCGCCCTCCCGCTTGCCGCCACAGAGCAGGGTCGCGCCGGCGCCCGCCGCCGACTGGATCCAGCCGTCGAGGCGGGCGGCTTCCTTCACGTCGATCATCGGGCCGATGAAGGTGTCTTCGTTCTTCGGGTCGCCGGCGATCAGGGTCTTGGATTTCGCCACCAGCCGGTCGCGAAGCTCATCGTAGATCTTGTCGTGAATGATGATCCGCTGGACACCGATGCAGGACTGGCCGGACTGATAGAAGGCGCCGAAGATGATCCGCTCGACGGCGTCGTCGAGGTCGGCGTCGGCGTCGACGATCACCGCGGCGTTGCCGCCCAGCTCCAGCACCACCTTCTTCTTGCCGGCCCGGGCCTTCAGGTCCCAGCCCACCTCGGGCGAGCCGGTGAAGGAGAGCAGCTTCAGCCGGTCATCGGTCGTGAAGAGGTCGGCGCCCTCGCGGTGCGCCGGAAGGATGGAGAAGGCGCCCTTCGGCAGGTTGGTTTCCGCCAGCACCTCTCCGATGATGATGGCGCCGAGCGGGGTCCGCGACGCGGGCTTCATCACGAAGGGACAGCCCACGGCGAGCGCAGGCGCGATCTTGTGCGCGGCCAGGTTCAGCGGGAAGTTGAATGGCGAGACGAAGGAGCACGGGCCGATCGGCACCCGCTTCCACATGCCCTGGTAGCCGCGGGCGCGGGGCGAGATGTCCAGCGGCTGGACCTCGCCGGTCATCCGCACGGATTCTTCCGCCGCGATGCGGAAGGTGTCGATCAGCCGGCTGACTTCGCCCCTGGAGTCGCGGATCGGCTTGCCGGCCTCGACGCACAGGGCATAGGCGAGCTCGTCATAGCGCTCGGTAAAGCGGGTGACGCAGTGGGCCAGCACCGCCTGGCGCTCATAGGCCGCCATCCGGGCCATGGGCTCGGTGGCCTCGACGCAGGCCGCGATGCCGGCGTCGATGGTCGCGGCGTCGGCCTGGGCCACGCGGGTCGCGACCTCGCCCGTGAACTTGTCGGTGACCGCCAGGTCCTGGTTGGGGGTCTGGGCGACGTTGGCGAGATAGAGCGGATAGGATGGCTTCAATTGGGCCATGGAGCTGGGCTTCTGCCTTTCAAGGTCGGTGCGGGTCAGAGCGCGGCGCTCAGCTCCTTGATCTCTTTGTTCAGGATCGGATCGTTGTCCGAATAGTCCACCGGCACCTCGATCAGATTGACCCCCGGTTGGTTCAGGCACTTGGCCAGGAGGTCCGGCAGCTCGGCGGCGGCGGTCACCCGGTAGCCGTTCGCGCCATAGCTCTCAGCGTACTTTACGAAGTCGGGGTTATTATAGGTAAGCCCCCAGTCCTTGAAGCCCATGTTGGCCTGCTTCCAGCGGATCATGCCGTAGGAATTGTCGTTGAGGATCAGCACGGTGATGTTGAGCTTCAGCCGGACGGCCGTCTCCATCTCCTGGCTGTTCATCATGAAGCCGCCGTCGCCGCAGATCGCCATCACCTTGCGGTCTGGATAGACCATCGAGGACGCCATGGCTGACGGCAGGCCTGCGCCCATGGTGGCGAGCGCATTGTCCAGCAACACGGTGTTGGGCATCCGCGCCGCGTAGTTGCGGGCGAACCAGATCTTATAGACCCCGTTGTCGAGGCAGATGATCCCGTCCGTCGGCATGGCCTGGCGGATCTGGGCGACCAGGTGCTGCGGATAGATCGGGAAGCGCATGTCGCCGACCTGTTTGGCGGTGTGCGCGACCTCGGCCTGGCGGGCCTTCATCATTTTCGAGAAGTCCCAGCTGGCCTGGGGCAGGATGTCTTCCTTGATCTGCCAGATGGCGTTGCCGATGTCGCCGATCACCTCGTACTGCGGGAAGTAGACCGGATCGACCTCGGCCGAGCGGAAGTTGACGTGGATCACCTCCGTGCCGCCGGCCTGCATGAAGAACGGCGGCTTCTCGATCACGTCGTGGCCGACGTTGATGATCAGGTCGGCGGCGGCGATGGCGCGGTGCACGAAGTCCCCGGAGGAGAGCGCCGCGCAGCCCAGGAACTTGGGGCTCAGCTCGTCGACCACGCCCTTGCCGAGCTGGGTCGAGACGAACGGGATGCCGGTCTTGTCGATGAACTGGGCCAGCATCCGGCTGGTCATGGTGCGATTGGCGCCGGCGCCGATCACCAGGATCGGCGACTTGGCTTTCTCGATGCGCTTGGCCGCGGCCCGGATCGACTTCTCGTCGGCCACCGGGCGGCGTGCATTGCTCCTGGGGATCGGTATGGAGTCGGTCTGCTCGTGGGCGATGTCCTCGGGGAACTCCAGGTGCACGGCGCCGGGCTTTTCCTCCTGACCGAGCCGGAAGGCCTCGCGGATCCGCGAGGGGATGTTGTCGGCCGAGGCAAGCTGGTGGGTGTATTTCGTCAGCGGTCCCATCATGGCCACGACGTCGAGGATCTGGAACCGGCCCTGCTTGGAGCTCTTGATGGGCTTCTGGCCGGTGACCATCATCATCGGCATGCCGCCCAGCTGGGCGTAGGCGGCGGCGGTCACGAAATTGGTGGCGCCGGGGCCCAGGGTCGCGACGCAGACCCCGGCCTTGCCGGTGTGCCGACCGTAGGTTGCGGCCATGAAGCCCGCGCCCTGTTCGTGCCGGGTCAGAATCAGCTTGATCTTCTTCGAACGCGACAGGCTGTCCAGGAAGTCCAGATTCTCCTCGCCCGGCACGCCGAAGACGTATTCGACGCCTTCTTCCTCCAGGCACGCGATAAAGAGGTCTGACGCTTTGGTCATACGATGAAGTCCCCGCCCAAGCGCGGAAGTTGCGTCCATTTCGGGAGCTTTGTGAAGGGGGCTTGGCCTTGTTTACGGCCGCCGCAGCGATTGCCCATTAATCTTCTCACACTTTTGACGGATAAGTTCCCATTCGGGATGGGCAAGCCCGCCGGAGGCGTCAGGCGCCGGACGGGCATTTGGGGGAATTATCGATGGCGTTAGACGATCACGTCGACCTTGGTCGGTTCATCGAGGGCGTGAAGAAGCGCAATCCCGGGCAGCCGGAGTTCGTCCAGGCGGTGCAGGAAGTCGCCGAGGACATCTTCGAGTTCATCCAGGACAAGGAACAGTACCACGAGTACCAGATCCTGCGCCGGATCGCCGAGCCGGACCGCGTGGTCTCCTTCCGGGTCTGCTGGGAAGACGACAAGGGCAATATCCGCGTGCAGCGCGGCTGGCGGGTGCAGAACAACAACGCCATCGGCCCCTACAAGGGCGGCATCCGCTTCCACCCCTCGGTGACCGAGAGCGTGCTGAAGTTCCTGGCCTTCGAACAGACCTTCAAGAACTCGCTGACCGGCCTGCCCATGGGCGGCGGCAAGGGCGGCTCGACCTTCAATCCGAAGGGAAAGTCCGACCATGAGGTCATGCGCTTCTGTCAGTCGTTCATGACCGAGCTCTATCGGCATGTGGGCGCCGACGTGGACGTGCCGGCCGGCGACATCGGCGTGGGCGCGCGCGAGATCGGCTACATGTTCGGCCAGTACAAGCGCATCACCAACCAGTTCACCGGCGTCCTCACCGGCAAGGGGCTGGAGTACGGCGGCAGCCTGATCCGCACCGAGGCCACCGGCTACGGCGCGGTCTATTTCCTGCAGAACATGCTCAGGAACGTGGGCGACGCCATCGACGGCAAGACCGTGGTGATCTCCGGCTCCGGCAACGTGGCGACCCACGCGGCGGAAAAGGCGACGCAGCTGGGCGGCAAGGTGCTGACGCTGTCGGATTCCGAGGGCTTCATCCACGACCCCGCCGGCATCGACCAGGCCAAGATCGACTGGGTGAAGGCCCACAAGACCAAGCGCCGCGGCCGCATCTCCGACTACGCCAAGGAGTTCAAGGGCGCGACCTTCCATGGCGACGGCGCACGGCCGTGGGGCGTGCCCTGCCAGCTGGCGCTGCCCTGCGCGACCCAGAACGAACTCAACGGCGACGACGCCCGCACCCTGGTGAAGAACGGCTGCATCGCGGTGGCCGAGGGCGCCAACATGCCGACCGACCTGGAGGGCGTGCACGTCTTCAAGGCGGCCCAGATCCTGTTCGCGCCGGGCAAGGCGGCCAACGCCGGCGGCGTGGCGGTCTCGGGCCTGGAGATGAGCCAGAACTCCGCGCGCATCTCCTGGAAGGAAGCCGATCTGCAGCAGCACCTGCTGGACATCATGGAGGGCATCCACCAGCGCTGCGTCGAGTACGGCGGGCGCAAGGACGCCAAGGTCATCGACTATGTGCGCGGCGCCAATATCGCCGGGTTCAAGAAGGTGGCCGACGCCATGCTGGCCTACGGGGTGGTTTGACGTTGCGAGCTGCCTAAAACTTACGGCTTAGCCTTGCCGATCAGTGACTCCAGGTCGGCGTTGAGGCGGGTCTGCCAGCCCACCCCCTGCGCGCGGTAATGGTCGAGGACGCGGGCGGATAGCCGGATTGACACGGGTGTTTTCGTCGGCTGTTTCGCGGGTCCACGACCCTTTGTGAGCGACCGATAGAGCTCGGCTGGAAGCACCTCCGAGGCGGGCTTCGCCCTGGCGAAATCCGCCTTCGTCCACTCGGGATTCTCGTCGAACCTGGGGTGATCTGGCGTCACGGGCTTAGAGGCCATAGCGCTGCATCTCCTTTTGTCTGGCGCGCCGATAGCTGATGGCGCGAATGGTGGTCGAGTTGACCGCGGTGAACACCAGGCAGCGGCCCTGGCCGTTCGCATAGGCGAAGGCCCGGAAGCGAACCTCGCAGT
>Ga0307513_10007615_pt1 | contig 13993 bp, 10 predicted proteins | sample 15_EM_MG_FD_202174 | JGI IMG/M metagenome (GOLD analysis project Ga0307513, IMG submission 202174) | Populus trichocarpa ectomycorrhiza microbial communities from riparian zone in the Pacific Northwest, United States - 15_EM | ecosystem: Host-associated > Plants > Roots > Unclassified | place... | reverse complement strand
GTCGGCCTTTGCCTTTGCCTTTGCTGCCTCTGTTGAAGACGGGGCGAAGGCTGGAGAGACTTGTCCTTGGTTGCTGAGGAGGAGGATGGAGTTCCGCATGAGGGGCATCCCGTTCAGAGTGAGTCTCGCTAGTCGCGGATCCGCTGCGCTCCGTGATCGGCGGCGGTATGAGGTTGGTCTTCGAGTTACCAGTAGGGGTGGGCGGAGAGGATGGAGTAGAGTCGGGGTCCTGTGGAGGATGGCTATCACTTGCAGGTGACGGCGTAAGGGTCGCCGCCTCTGTACTTGTAGTTGGCAGGATTAGGGCAGCTTGCTCTTGAGCTGGACGATGAGACTCTTCACCCTCCTCGTGAGGTGCTGTTGCGAACGACACGCGTTGACCGGTGGCCCCGGTGGTCGTGGTCGTTGTAAGAGCCCCAGTCTGTTTCGACCCACTCGCCTCACCCACCAGTCGAGGCCGTCGAGTACTGGCTACCGGAGAACCTTCAATTACCGCTGTGTCCACACTTTCGACGTTAATCGTAGGTAAACCAAGGATGTCTTTGCCTATCTCGAAAGTGTCTCCGACCCTATTGCATAAATAAGAGAGCGAAACCCAGAAACAGGATAGAAGCCTACCATTTCTGACGCGAAGCAGCACTCCGAAAATGAACCTCAGACTTGCCAAGCAGTGGCATCCAACGGCTCTCCTTGAGCCTCTTTCGAATTTCCTTTCGGACGCCCCTTTCTTGGCCCCCAAAGTCCTCCTCGCGGCCTCCCTCAGCAACGAAGAAGGCCAAGGCGTGTTCCTGGTCGACGCCGTCGATAGTCCCACTGGTGGAACTCGTTGTGCTCATTGCATCTGCATCGTCACTCTGCTGGGTCGCGCGTCGGGCACCCGGCGAACTACCGCCCCTAGGTTGTGCTCCTTGGTTTCCCGAAGCTGAGACGGCCACGCGTTCTGGCATTGGACCGACGAAGACACGGCGCTGGGTTTGGCGGTGGTCGGTCTGCCTGCATACGACTCCTGGCGCAGGTTGTACGTCCTGCCTAACATCTTTTCGAGTTTCTGGTAGGACTGTTGTGCCCTTAGTTGAGACATTCACTACTTCAGATTCCATCACCGGAGAGGCTGGGCGCAAGGAGTGGAGTGGTTCACAAATAAGAGTCTCGAGCGGACTGGACAGGCAATCAAGAGACTAATAAAAGGAGGACAACATGTAGTCCCACTCCCTCAGCATACTACCCAACAAAAATGGCGAATTGACTGGAATAGCTCTAGACATTCAGGTAGTGAATCACAAGCAACGAGAATTACGCAAGCTAACTTAGGCAGCTTCTCAGAAATGAATACGCGTCTTTTCCAAGGACTATTGATCGGCATAATGATTATCTGCAGAACAGAATCTCCGTCAGTAGGGCTACCTTGGGCCTGCATCCAAAGAAACCTACAAGCTCTCCTCGTCCTCGGGAACCGACCCCATTTGTTGGCCTTGAGGGTGAGGTGAAGGCGACTCTTGATGGCGTGGGGCAAGATCCGTCTGTTCTTGATCTGATGCAGCTTCTTGTTGATAGCTTTCCGCGTCATAGGCTTTTTCAGAAGTGGGTAGACAATCCTGGGTGCCCGACGAGTCGTCTGCACGGGTTGATGTGTGGCTTGAGTCTTAGAAGCTGGGGTAGTGGTCACGGTGGCATCTGCATCTGCACCTGCGTTTGCATCTGCACCCTCTGTGGTAGCTTCAGCTACTGGAGGGGAGAGCTCGGCAATGCGAGCACGCCACGCGAGTTTGTGTCTGTGGTGTCTGCGACGCTCACGCAACTTGATGCGCGACCACTGCTGGCGGATATGCCGGACCTTCCGCACAATCTCCGCGTTCTCCTGCTGGTCTTTTGCGAAAGGGTCCTGCTCTGGGTCTTTCCACCCAGGACGATGAAGGTGTCGAACCCGTGCGGTCGCATCCTCGAAAGCCAGTCGGCGCTCGTTCAGCAGTAGCTTAATACGTGCGCACGATTTCCGGCACTGGCAAGGATATGAGGATTATTTGTTTGAACCGGGTAATGCCACTTCTCACCATTCGCATTTTCAGCTTCATTTCCACTAAAGGCGCCTCGTGCCGTATACGCCACCTTTTATAGTTATATTCCATAGTGCGGAGCAAGTTGAGCTCCTGCTGGCACTGGTACCAGATAATGTGTATGTCCCGAAAATTCTTGCGCCGAAGTTCGGCCACGGACCACGCTCGACCTGCCGGTGATTAAGTTCATATTCACGTACTAAATTATTTTTGGGACGATTTTCACGCACCTGACATCAGTTCGGCACGGCTGGACGGTTCGACTGTGATATACTCCCCGGTCTTGGCCTTGTCGTCGGGTTTAAAACGAAAGAATGCCCATAGACCATGTTTAGGGTTGACTGGAACATCCCAGGTTGGTCGTAATGCGCCAGGCTTTCCAGCTGTTGGATTTCGTTCATACGTTTGGTCAAGGGAGGGAGCTGGAGGAACCACATAGGACCCAGGGATAGATGTGATAGTAGTAGAGACTATTGCAAAGCATCTACTACTCCTTGGAAGGTGGGATGGACCTGGTCGTCCAACTATGCTTCGCAGCATTGAAGGACACAAGTGGACGGGAAGGATGCGTGTATTTAGAGCAAGATGTTCTTTAGGAGAATTCAAGCCTCGGTACTAGTGGCCGACACGCATGAAATTGTGACAGGGTCCAGAAAGGAAAAACGCGATGCTGCTTTGACCACCACATGGCAAGGGAGATTGGGATCGGCCGTTTTGTGACTGCTGTACAAGATGTAGCGAATATAGAGCTGTACAGAGAAAGAAGATGCTCAGAACGGGCATAAGTTGCGATAGCCACAACCATGCGAATTCCCCAAAATTCTCAGCGCCGTGTCTAGGACTCATTTCAATGCTACAGCCCCGCATTCAGTACGTGTGAATGGGATGTACTTAAAGCTCAGGTGGTTCTTCCCTGTTCGGTCCGTACATCAGCAAAATTAGAAATGCAAGTGTTATTCGCACATCCTAACCCTTACTTCGTACCGCTAAAGGTGTACACAATCATTGCTCTGTTATAATCCTAACGAGCCCATTCTGATGACTGGGCACAATCAATGGCGGGGTTCTGTCTATGCCCCGGAGTGCCGATTGCCGGTCTTCCGTCGCGACGAATGGTCACCAGCTGGTGTGCAGGTCGAATCAAAGTGACGCAGCTAGGTATGATACATCGAGTTCCGCGTCAGTGGTACTTTCCTAGACCTCCATAGAAACGTAGCAGACTACCGACGCGGACTGGCAGGGAGGAGAAATAGGTATTTATGTGTCAATAGACACTCGTTCTTTAGGCCTTGATACGAATCATTAGGATACTAGAAGGTTACTCGTATATAATATACTACCCATGTCGTCCTTCATTTCCTCTCAACGCACACGTTGAAAGTTGGCCTCCAACCACGATGAACGCGCAACCAAATCCGTATTTGCACCCAGTCCAGGGCTACTACGGGCAACCAGGTCCATCTTCCACATCACCTCTGCAGTTCTACCAAGCACCGCATGCCGCCCACGATTCAAGTTTCTACTCCCAGCCCGGACTGCAAGGCAATGTCGCGTCCGGCGGGGGTGCTCCAGGCCATACAGAAGGATTTGGAGGAAATATCCAGCAGCAAGGTCCCTGGTGGCACGCGTTTGGTACTGGAGGATTCGAGGGCGAGCCACCTTTGCTCGAAGGTAAACGTGTCACGCACCTGGCTCTGTCAATATCCCTTGTTCACTGATGTTGTTGACAATTCGACTATGTGAACAGAACTGGGCATAAACTTTTCCCATATCCGCGCAAAGTCGCTCACCGTGCTCAACCCCCTGCGGACGATTGACGAGCACGTCATGGACGACGCCGACCTAGCTGGACCGATTATCATCATATTTGGTTTTGCAACATTCTTACTTTTAGTACGTTCTCCTAGTCGGGTCTTCCAAATTAGGACGTATGTCGCTGAGACTTTTTATCGGGCAGTCTGGACGGCCGCAATTCGGTGCCATATATGGGATAGGGCTGTTGGGCTCGATCTCTATCTACGCTCTTCTTAACTTGATGTCTGAATCCGGCATTGACGCCGTCACGGTCACCTCTGTGTTGGGATATTGTTTACTACCCATGGTGGGCGTATCAGCCTTGAGCGTGATACTCACTCTCCAGTGCGTACTCTCTTCGTTTTCAGCTTGCCCTTGAACGCTGACCCACAATCCTAGTGGCACGACTGGCTACCTTCTCTCCTTATTATCCATTGCGTGGTGCACATATTCAGCATCAAGCATCTTTGTGTCTGTGTTGCGAATGTCGGATCAGCGTATCCTCGTGGCGTACCCAGTCGCACTCCTTTACGGTTGCTTTGCGTTATTCTCTGTCTTCGAACCTGGTAGCGCCAAAAAGCTCGTGTAGTATGTGGTACAGTATCATTATTAATTCATCGGACTTCTGGAAGACCTTGTGTTCCTTGAATGGTTGTGCTGCGATCGAGCACCCGCTCGCTCGCCACTGGAATTCGATAGACCGAACGGGAGGTGCTGAACTGATAGCCTGAATCACCAGTGGCTCGGACATTGTGTTATCTTGTACGTATACACTGCACGATCGCCAAGAAACCCCCTTTCATATGACAAAAAATTTCGAAGTGAAATCACCTAGGACCATTCGAGAACAGGGTTGAAGGTTGACGGCCCGTGGGTTGAGTGGCCTCAGGTGACCTCGGTAGACGGAATTTTTGGGAGGTCAGTAGACTGTGATGACCAATGTTCGGGCTAAACCCATGGAAAGATACCTATTTTCGCATATGAAGCATAGTCCGGCTTTATTTGTCCATTCCAAGCAAAATATCGGGCGTTCTGTGCGCTTGGTGTATGCTTAATTGTTCAGCTCAATTTCACCGCTAACTCCCTGGCAGGGAAGTCGTGAATCCTCAAAGGCTTTGAAATTTTTAATGGAAATAACTATCTAGAGTGATGTATGATGATATGAACATTTGTCCATCACAGTGCCGGGCGCATTAAGAAGCTATTCACTGTGAGAAGCGCAAGGAAAAGGCAATGGAACTGGAACTGGAACTGGAACAACCAAGAGCAGTAATTACACCATACTACAAGTTATGAGTCCAGAGGAAAGAAACGCTAGGGCTGTGCAGTCTGGTAAATTTGGTCCCAGTTAGTGCCAAAGACAAAGTCCTCAAAATCAAGAGAAACTGATTGGATAGGAGATCCGAGATGGATTGTCAGGAGGGCAGGTGAATGGACGCGTGTGCGCCAGTCTGGAGGTACCCAATATAATAATCCATGTGCTGAGTCTCTGACCCAACCATCCGGGTCTGGCCGTGCACAAAGATTGGCATGCATTGGGTTATGAGGGGAGGAATATTGGGTGGAATGATGTGAAAATGAATCCCACACCTTGATAGTGTTGTCAAACGATCCAGAGGCAATGTGTTGCCCATCGGGAGAGTAAACAACAACAAACACGGATTCATTGTGCCCCACTAGAGGGCTGCCAAGTGCAGCACCAGTCTCGGCATCCCAGGTTCGAATAGTCCTGTCAATGGAACTGGAGACGATGTACCGCCCATCAGGAGAGTAAGACACAGATGACACTAAGCCATTGTGCCCAACTAGGGGGTTTCCAACTACAGCCCCCGTCTTGGCATCCCAGATTCGGATGGTCCTGTCACTGGATCCAGAAACGATGCGCCGCCCATTGGGAGAGTAGACAGCAGACCTCACACTGCCAGCATGGGCCGTTAAAGGCCTTCCAACTGCAGCGCCGGTCTCAGCATCCCAGATTCGAATGGTTCTGTCACTGGATCCAGAAATGATGTACCGCCCATCAGGGGAATAAGCAACACACATCACTCCCCCGGTATGACCGCTTAGGGGTTTACCAACTGCTGAGCCAGTCTCTGGATCCCAGATCCGAATGGTCATGTCATAGGATCCAGAGATGATGTGCCGCCCATCGGGAGAGTAGGTAACAGAAGCTATCCCCATGGTATGCCCGTCTAGAGGCTTGCTGACTGCAGCACCAGTCTCGCCATTCCAAATTCGAATGGACCTATCTTCGGATCCGGAGATGATGTGTTGTCCATCAGGAGAATAAGCGACAGACCACACACTGCCGGTATGCCCCTCTAGAGGCCTGCCAACTGAAGCACCAGTATCGGCATTCCAGATCCGAGAGATGTTGTCATCGGATCCGGAAATGAGGCGCCGCCCAGTAGGAGAGTAAGCAATGGACAAAACTCTTGAAGTATGCCCCTCTTGCGGATTTCCAACTGCAGCGCCAGTTTCAATATCCCACATTCGAATCGTCCTGTCATCGGATCCTGAGATGATGTGCTGCCCGTCGCGAGAGTAGACAACACTGCACACCCTCCCAGCATGCCCCACCAGAGGCTCGCCGACTGCAGCACCAGTCTTGCCATCCCATATTCTAATAGTGTTGTCACTGGACCCGGAAATGATGTACCGCCCATCAGGGGAGTAAGCAACAGACATCACTCCCCTGGTGTGTCTCTTTAGGGGCTTGCTAAATGCGGCGCCAGTTGCGGCATCCCATATTCGAACGGTGGTGTCTTCAGATCCAGAGATGATGTGGGATCCATCGGGAGAGTAGGCAACAGAATGCACAGAGTGTGTGTGTCCTACTAGAGGGTTGCCAACAACAGCACTAGTCTCGGCATCCCAGATTCGAATGGTTTTATCAAGGGATCCAGAGATGATGTATCGCCCATCGGGTGAGCAGGCAAGATGCAACACACACCCCGTATGCCCTTTCAGAGGCCTACTGATCGTAGCGCCAATCTCAGAATCCCAGATTCGAATGGTCCCGTCTTCGGATCCGGAAATGATGTGTCGTCCATCCAAAGAGTAGATAACGGACCGTACACCTCCAGTATGCCCTCTTAAAGGCTTGCCAACTGCAGCTCCAGTCTCGGCATCCCAGATTCGAATGGTCTGGTCAACGGACCCAGAGATGATGTGACGCCCATCGGGAGAGTAAACAGCACAATTCACACTCCTGGTATGTCCCCGTAGAGGCTCGCCAACCGCAGCACCAGTCTCAGCATCCCAGATGCGGATTGTCTCGTCGGAGGATGCACTGACAATATGGTACCCATTGGGGGAATAACTTAAACAATTAATTCTTCGAGTGTGTCCAGTCCATTTCAATGGCGGCGCTGGCCACGACAATAACTTCCCGCGTCGCATTCTAATGACTCTTGGAAATGCTGTGTCGAAGGTGGTGGACAAAGGTGACTGTGAGGGCAGGAAGGGTGCCGATGAAATATACGTGTGGGGAGCGCTAATTGAGACGGCAGTGTGGAAGGTGATAATAAGACGACAGACATCCTGAATTCTCTCAAGAAGGATCAAATCGGTATCCTGTAGCAGTTTAGCTCCACCTTAGAACGTGATGGGGCTGTGCTTACTTTGAGCCATGATATAACTCTTCGAAGGCTTGGGGCGCCAATCGGGATCATTTCCATAAGGCTCAGTACTTCAATCCAAAATAATGGGTATAAGCCTTCAAAGAATCTCTTCAGGATTCCCAATACGCGCGAATTGTTATGGTCGGGAGTACAGCAGAGGTGATCTGACCAATGGCGAGAACTATACTGTAATGCGTCGGAGATGTTCTCCTTGACTCGGAATTCGAGACTATGAACGTCTCCATTAGCGAGCCGAGAATCCTCAAGCTTGCAGATATTAAAGCGGAGTTGGTCAGTCATTGTCCTGAGGCAAAGTATGCCCAGTTGCATATTCGCGTCTTGGAAACTGACTTGATAGTCGCAGGGACAGTAATCACTGACAAAGAAGTCCAAAATTGACAAATGCCGGACACGAATTGCTCCATTGGCCTCTTCGTCTCGATAGAGCAAAGAGCTGAGCTGATCCACCCACGTTTTGACGCGATTGAGTTTCACTTCTGCCAGTTCTGCAATAGTCTCTTCGCACAGTGGGCGGTACGGAGCTGTTGTATGAAGGACTCCAGTCACCCGCTGAAACTCGGCCTTGCTATGCACTATTCGAGCCTTTAGGATACTGTAGTAGAGTACATATAGAGACTCCAAGCCAGTACTGGCCGAATCTTGCAAGGTTGCTTTCAAGGACTCTTCAGGGTCCTCGCATTGCTGAAGGGCAAGAACAAGAGTTTTGATAAATATGAAAAGGCCATGCGCTCGAGAGACAACTCTCTCAAAGAGAGACTCTTCTGGCCAAGCGCTGGAGAGGTACCGTTTTGAGGCCACCATATTGAACTGGCGTCGGGCGAAGATTCGTAAATCAGCTGTGGCTTCGTGGTCTGTAGCCAAATCATATCGTAGATACGAGGGCTGTGTGGGAGGATCGAAGAAACGTTGGATGTCGGCTTCTGGTCTGCTAGTAATGATGATTTTAAACCACGGCGCTTGTGCTCCTGCATTGGTCAGGACCTTCAAGACACCGAGGCGACCCTGATGGTCACCACATTCGTCGAGTGCGTCAATGACAAAGACGAGATCATGATCTGGGTGGCAAGGAAGGTCGCGGAGGAAGTCAATGAAGAGAGAATATTGCATCGACTCTGGTGTCAGGTTTGGGTCGTTACGAAAACCTTCTGCGACAATGCTCCGAAAGGGGGGGTAGATTATCGCGAGTTTATAGATGAGTGTTGGGAGTATATTTTTGGGCTCGCTCAAATTTGGGTCATCCCTGCGGCAAAAAAAAGCTCCAGCAAGATGCTTTTCCTTGTGAAGGCTTGCACAAATCGAATGAGCTAAGGATGTTTTGCCGATTCCGGGTAAGCCGTAGATCCAGTATGTGTTGCTCTCATTGTTCTGCCCGGATCGGTTGGTGGCCCAGGTCATGAGTTGATTGAGGAGAGATTGGCGGGTGCCGTCCATGCAGCGGAGGTCCCAGTGATAACTAATTTCGACGGGTTTAAGCCGCGTATGCAAAAGCTCTTGCTCTGCTTGCTCCCGCTCTGTTCGACCTCGGTCCGCTCGTTCTATGCAGAATAATGAGAATATACTATGCCCAGATTGAAACAATGGACGCTCACCACTGCGTTTGGCTAGGCGGAGAGTCTCGACAGTCATTGCGCGATCGAAGTCTTCGATCACCCTCGTCAACTCTCTGTCCATTTTTTCCATCCTATCCAAGTATCCCGGCCCACCCACGGTTCTCGCTACAATCATCAGCAAGTGCCGGACCTGGGAGATGACCACCTACCACGTCTGACATAGTCACACGAGAATTTGGCAACCCTGTACATTACCTCAAACATTCGCGGGACGATTTTTTCCAAGATTTCTGTCTCTTCGCACATGATTTCATCTGCAACCTTGTCTGCAAAAAGTATAATTCGCTGCAACCGATCCAAAAGGCTTGAGGGCATCTGGTCGTATTTATTTTGCTCCTTCAAGAGCTGAATGGTGAAACATTATCTCTGTTTCTGATTCACCAGGAGCGAGCACGAACCTCAAACGTGACGCTAGCAACACCGAAGACAGCCTTTGTGACTGGATTTAACTAAGAGGTGTCAACAACTTGTTTGTTCCCATATGAGGGGACTAACGTCTGCGAGGACAGCCCCGTATTTAATAGCCTTGCCCACACCCCTTTCTGTCGATCCACTGATTAGTGGAGAGTATTCTTGTAACAATCCTTCGAGTTTATGGAGCGACGAGCGTAGAGATTCCGCCTACGCGAAGCTTATCAGTTGGCTGGCACGGGTCCTGGCAAAGAGACACACGGTAGTATCTGCAGAGAACTGTAGTTCTAGGGACCAATGATGCCTTCCAACGTTAACAACCCCTGTACTTCTATGAGCGATCAACGGACTGGTTGTAATCACGACTGACTCGGCACCACAAACTCGTGTTTGTTGGAGCTCCAATAATCATCGAAAACTCCTTGAAGGTCTATGACTTCACTCCTCTGTCGGTAATTGGCCCAAAATAGGTGACCGCTCCTCATTTGGATCTCTGCGCGGATCTCGGATGTTGGGGAAACATCTCTACACGCAAATAGCCTTCAGTGAATGTAGGTTTCAGGAAGCAAGGGACATACGGGCGTTGGGATGGTGTCCAGATGCGGTTGTCTTCTGTCTCTAATTCGCTCTCCTGATCTTCGATAAACAGCCTTAGCTTGAACTCCCGATTTAGGACGTCTTGCAGGATAATCTCTGTATGTTGGTCGAAATGAGTGGTATAACCTACATTGAAGCGAAGCGCCGCGTACGGTCTAAATAAAGACTTGGATTCGATTATCAGCGACAGTAATGCGGTGGCATATAGTTACTAAGGTGCTCACAAGTTCTTTGTGTTGGTCAGTTGACTCGCCATGTTTTTGATCGCTTTGCGGAGACTTCAAGGTCCAGGAGGTTCAAAAACAACGTGGGATCGGCGACATGCGGTGCGGACATGCCGCCGTCGACAGCCGATGACATTAACAACCGTCACGTGTCTTGCCGTTAGCATGTGGCTCCGCTCGGTGCCGGGGGCCCGGATGGTTGAACACACTCCTCACAGTTGTAACAACGCCCGCCTGCCTTAAGAGCGAGACCTAAATACAAAATGCATAGATACCGCTGATTTCCAAGTTGTGGCCAAGGTTCAGATCGCTCGTCGCGTCTTGGACTCGGAGACTTCGACCATTACCACGCAAATGTCAAGGAATTTTTCACTAGGTTCTGAAGCAGAAAGCTCAACATCTTTAAGTCCACTCTTTTAAAATCTAGGGCATACTGAGGGACACCACAGACCCGGCGACTACACGACTCTATTTCATTCAGTTCCCTGTGTGTTGGCGAAGCTTCCGTCATTGTCAAATACAGGGTAGTGGAAGGCCTAGAGCTGGAGTACTTGTCAGTTTCCCATTCTCAGGACACTCCTCCCTCTCAAAATACAAGCGACCAGGAAGGTGGCGAGGAAGGAAACCAGGATAACATATCGACTTGTACGTATCAGTACCCTTTGGTTGTTGTTCTATGTTCACTGAAGGTAGCTCGTAAGGAGGTTGGGGTGATTTGTCACGGAATGCTGATTACATTTATTCACAATCCGTTCCATTGTCTTCCCATCAATTATTCTGTGAGACGGACAATCCAAGTGAATTTATCAACAAAGCAATAGACAAGTCGTGGAGACTGTACTCGATAAGCAAGTCAGTCCGCCAGAACCGAACTATCAAGCTCAAGGCATAGTCGAAGTACTGGCAACATAAAGGTGATACACACACCAACAAGGAGCACACTAACTGAGCCACAAGCAGCCTTCAATGTTTCCGTGCGCATCTACCAGAACGAAACCCAAGACCAGTTCGTCTGCCTGGGAGGAACTGGGACTTCTTGACCAACTCCATAACTCAGAGTTTCTGCAGTAACTTTACTAAATGCAAAGGACGGGTCCTCGATGCGATATTCGCGCAACTTCTTTCTCCTGACCTCTCCATTGGCGGCAGTCCACTCCTTTACCCACGTCCAACAATCATGGGCTTCGTTATGCATGAGTTTAAAGCCTCTGAGCGCGGGGGGGTCGTACGTCTGGTCCTGCAACATCCGCACGCGGACCGAGGGGTGGATGACCTCGGACGTCCAGACCGGCGCAAGCTTCGCGACGTCTTCCGGTGGGCTACCGATTATGCCTGAGACCGTGTTCCAGAAACGCCAGTACCACGACTCGTCCTCTGGCGTTAAGTTGGTGACGATCTTCGAATCGGTGACGAAGCCACTCTCGTTTGGACTGCGACTCCAGTTGCGGTTTGTTGTATCGTAAACGACGTGCCGCGCTTTGAAGATATACTGGCCAGGGGTACGCGTCCTCGAGCCACCAATCTTGAATAGGAGGCTGTCCATGGAGTCGTGTAGATAGGCCAGTCCCCAGTGGTGCGCCTTGCGAACTCTTTCCTCCCGTTCCCTCCTAGCCTTTTCATCGTCCGGCTGCTTGAAGTCTCCTTTCTCCATCAACTGCTGAACTTTGTCATTGTTGAAGGCGAGATGATCACGGCATTGATCTACCATCCAGGCGAAAGTGATGTCGGCTATATCACCTGGTACGTGATCTTCGTAGCCTCTTCCTACGTCGGTATGTACGCCCGCGAACCAGCATTGCTTGAGGCGCGTACGTTGTTCTAAATCGGCGGCGTATCGTGGTGGGAGGTACCAGAGTGTCGGAGAGAACGACCGACGATGCTCGTCCAATGCTAGGGCATGGAAGGCGTTCTCGATCTCTACATGACACTGTCAGTAAGAAGACTAAAAATAAGATAAAATAATTGGAGTAACAACTTACTATCGGAGAGTTCGGTATCGTGAAAGGCGTATTTATGGTTTAATTTGAAGATTTTGGTAAACGTACTCTCCGGAATGCCAAGGCTGCCAACGGTATCCCAGCACCCCATAACTTTGATCTTCACACTATAAGTCAGGTCGTTTTTCTTGCTCTCCCACTCATCATCCTTGACGGTGCCCTGGTACCGGTCCCAGATACCAGCGAACCATTCGCCAGATTCTTCTTGTTTCAAGATGCCAAACTGGCTGATCATTCCGGCGAGACTCCGGCAGGTAAAGCTGCCACGGGAGAAGCCAAAGAAGAAAAGCTCGTCGCCGACGGTGTAGTTGTTCACAAGGAAGTTGTAGGCTGAGAGGATGTTCTCGTTGACACCGTAGCCGATAGCACCTGGTGTACACTGAATGAAAGAGCCGACAAAAATATGACATTACCACGACATACCGGCAAAAGCGCGTCCGAGAGCCGTTGGAAGGTTTGCGCCGACACCACTCTGGTAGTAAATGATCTGAGGGACGCGGGTGACATTTGACAAGACTGCATCATCTGCAAGGGCATGGCATAACCGGGTGATGTTCGTCTGGTAGGAGCTATCGCCCTTTGAGGCGTGGTCGCCCGCTTCCCAAGTGCCATCGCAGCAGACTATGAGCCGTTTGTACGACTTGGGGTGGGGGTTTACGGGAGGTTGGGTTGCCATGCGGGAGCTAGAGGGAGTGGTCATGAGAGTGACAGAGTACCTGTGGTCGTGAAAGCGCTGGGGAGCGCTGGGCGGCCAAAGGGCGAGGAGTGGGGAGCATGAGCGTTTGGGGTGGGCTATGTATGAAGTGCTGAGTTCGGACTGTCAGTCAGGAGTAATGTACCCAATATCGATATATTGTCAACGTCACAAGCTCATTCGGTAAGGCATTGAACTTGGATCGTGGAGGCGAAGATCCGGATGCTGTCTGATTGTTATACGATCAGCGGCGATACATGAGTCAAATAGAGTCGGATAAGAGATTCCATGGTGTCGGGGAAATAATGCAATAGAAAAGAGCATTCCCCCGAGACATCGAAGGCATCGAAGAGGCGGAGTGGAAAAGTCGGGCTCTCCGGCGGTCGAAATTGCCAACTGGGCTGCGGTCTCAGCGCACGTCCAGCTTGGCCATAACCGGTGGCTTGACTGAATGGCTGAGCGTCGGGCGTCCGCTGCTCTTCCTGTCAGAATTTCGTATTTCCCCATATTTGTAGACCGCTGCATGTCCGTTTAGCTAGTTTACTTCACAACATACGAGTTGGGCCCGGGCACATCTGACTCGTGTCCGGCGATGCTCTGGCCTCCACTGCGTATGCGATTCCTTTTTTTTTTGTTGGGGGAAAGGAGGGAGGTGCTTCATGCACCGTAGCGCCGATCGATCGGCGCCGTGTGTGGGACTCCAGAGCGGCGTGCCGGTGGGTCAATTACCCGTTGGACAACATGCCGCCTGACATACCCACTATCCGGCTGCATCCCTTTTATGTAAAATCGACGGACGGGCCCGTCTTACGTGTTTTGTGACTGTTTGTATTGGCTGTTGTTGCGAAATCTTTCCTCGCCCTGACATATGATGTTCTTTTCGCCTAATTGTTTGCTTTGTTTCTATTACCTCGAGGCATTTTTCGTGCCTTTTCTGACTATCTGTGTTCGGGCCGCAGACCTTTGGG
>Ga0307513_10007613_pt1 | contig 13997 bp, 14 predicted proteins | sample 15_EM_MG_FD_202174 | JGI IMG/M metagenome (GOLD analysis project Ga0307513, IMG submission 202174) | Populus trichocarpa ectomycorrhiza microbial communities from riparian zone in the Pacific Northwest, United States - 15_EM | ecosystem: Host-associated > Plants > Roots > Unclassified | place... | reverse complement strand
TAAGTGGATCGGGTGCATCCACAGAGGACAAGTTGGTAAAAGATGGAGTCCAAGGGAAAATACCTATTGGTACGATCCCGAGGACAAGTCGTGTAATGCCGGAAGACCAGAATACGAGATGCAGTTGCATACGGAATTCTCTACGGAACCAACCAAAGAAGATTGGCCATCTTCTGTCCAGCGAGTTAGCCTACCTTCGACGAGCACGAGGGCAAGATAATTCGTAACCAGTGTTGTCAACGGATAAACGGATGAGCTGACACCTGACGTGGTCTCCACACCATCAGGAATAATGGAAGCGCAGACCGATAAGTTGGCCATGGGAGCAAAAGGTGTGGTAGAAAGTTTTCAGGGTCTACGAGTGTTCGCACTCAGGTGAAGTTCGCAGAGTTGCGGGCAAGGTACTTAGTTAGTATAGAGTTAGCATGTATACCGCGATTGCTCAGACGCGGAATATAAATATCGAAGCATCTTCGCTGCTATTAAGAACAAGAAGCACGGAGAAGAGATCTTATCAATATAATAAGTTATTCTACACTTTTATATCGTTACCAATACTTCGACGATTTATATCGAAGCAAGTTATTATATCTAGCTTACATTACTCGTCTCTTCTTAACGAGTTCTCCGATATAATTACGATTAAGGTCCTAGCTGTCGGAATACCTCACGCCGAAGCTACCACCTAACAGGCAACTGCCCGCATTCTTCGCGCTTAGGGCCCTGTGGTCTGGTGAGTGGCTGTGAAGGGAAGGGGTTTGCACCGAGGGGGAAAGCCTCGTGGTCGCGGGGTTGATCTCCGGGGGGGAGCACAGTATCCTAAGGTGAGCTAGTCGGCGTTTGTACCTAAGGAGAAGTTCTAGTGGTGGGAGGCAGGCCTCGACAGCCAGGATGTCGGTGGGGGGAAGGAAATACGGGGCTTTTTTCGTTTTTTTTAATTTTTTTTATATCATATATTCGTTGTTAAGGTACAAGAAATCGCATGGAGCGCTAGCTATGGCGAAAACAAAACCCAAAATCCAAAACAAACAAACAAAGGAAACATCCGGAGCAATTCATCTTCAACTGGGGTCCGTACCGGTCCCAGGCCCACATACGGGCACGAAATTTAACCAAGTAAACCAAAGGAAACCCTCTGTAAACCAGTGGATAGCATGAAAAACAAGTTGGAAAACCTAGCTTTCCTGAGACGACATAAAATAACCAAAGGAAACCACATTAGAGGAGCGGGAAGAAACAGAGGAAACAACGGATGATGGGCGAGAAAACATGCCCGGGGGAAAGGCTGTAGCCGTAGACTTAATGAAGCGGGCAAGGGCGGCCAGGAGGGTGGCTGAGGACGATACGGGGGGGTCGGGGCCAACGTCTAGGACCCCCTGAAGGTGGCGGGTCCTGGCAGGCTCCTTGGCTCACCAGTGGAGGATGGCGTGCTCGAATGTCTCGGGGGCACTCAGGCAACTGGGGCAGGTGGTGGGCACGTCACTGTCCCACGAAGGGTGGGCGCTCTTCCCAGATCGCATCTGGTGGAGGCGGCCCGCAGAAAACCTATCTAGGCCTATAAATGGATGAGGCTTGAGCGAAGGGCGGTACGGGTATCTGGCCGGATCTGGCGCGGCATTATTCCATTCTTCCATAAGGAGGCTCTGGCATTGGAGCTTTAGTTGGGGGTAGGAGCGGCCCAGGGGGGCCTCGGGGTAGGACTCGCAGAGCAGGTGCTGGGAGGTGACAGGAAGGGGGCCTAGCGCATCAGGGCCCAGGAGGAACAGCATGGAGTTCGGGAGGGCATCGAGTGGAAGGTGGGCCCTGTTCTTCGAGGGTGGTCTTGGCTGGATCGACGGGAGGGGAAGGCGACTACCTGTGTTCCCTGCGCTCAAGGGCCTGTGGTCAGGTGCGTGGCGGTGAAGGGACGGAGTTTGCACAGAGGGGGGAACCCTTGCAGCTGCAGGGTTGTTCTCCGGCGGGGAGCATATTATTCAAAGGTTGGCCAGGCGGCGCTTGTACATAAGGAGAATCGCGAGTGGGGGGAGGCAGGCCTCGATGGCCAGGATGTCGGAGGGGGTACACGTGAAGCAATTGGTTGTCCATCTCTGGACCTTGTGCCAGAATGCGGAGAGCTTCCTATTCATGTGGACGGTGGGTAAGAAGGGGTCCAACATCCTGTAGCTGATGATAGGGAGGAGGAGGGAGGAGGTTAATCTGTGGCAAAGGAAGGGAGAGAGGCCAAATCCCGGGGGGGAGAGTCGCTTGACCGCCACAAAAGCCGCCTGGGCCTTGGCCAGCCTCTTGACGAAGCGGGGTGTAGTGGAGACCGAGGGGGTGAACCAGTAGCCCAGCCACCTGACCTCAAGCTTGGGCGTGAAAACCGACCAATCCAGATGGACCGGAGCATTGGAGATGGGGTCTCTGTCCCTGTTCGTACGCCAGTGGATGAGCTCCGTTTTGGGGACTGAGAAGCCGACGCCCAGCCTGGCCCCTCTGGACTTCAGCCTGGCATACTGTTTCTGTAGGGTCTGGACGTTGCGCCTATAGGACGCAGAGGATACAGTCAGACCGAAGTGGTCCACGTAAGAGAGTGAGAGACCATAGGGGATCTCGCAATGCAGGCGGGAAACATAAATAACAAACAATAGCGGGGAGACCGGGGACCCCTGGGGGGTACCCACCGACACTGGGGCGAACACTTTGGGGGACCCCTGGTATAGGAGCCGGCATGATCTGCCAGACAGGAAAGACTTGGTGCAGGACACGAGATATGGGTTGACCCCTTTGGCTCTAAGCATGCCGCAGAGGGTTGAGGCGTTCACATTCTTGAAACCCCCCTTAAGGTCTAGAAAAAGCGTGGAGACCTTCCTTCCAGCCATCTGGAGGGTCTTCACCTCATGGGTGAGGGTGGTGACTGCGTCCGAGGCCAAGAGGCCAGCCAGCGAGCCACACTGGTGCAGGTTGAGAAGTCCAGTCGCCCGGGCCACGCAGGAGAGTCTCGAGTTCATTATTCTTTCGAGGATTTTCAAAAAGGTTTGGAGTAGGACTATGACGCGGAAAGACGAGGGGGAGTCGTAGGACGGCTTCCTGGGCTTGTCGAGCACGATGCCGTCGGCCCTTTTTGACAGTGAGGGTGTGGGACCCATAAGTCAACAAGGGGGCCAGAAGGTCGTAGATGAGGTAAGGGGCTACGCGGTGCACCCTCTTCCATACTGAGTTGGGGGTCAGGTCCAGACCAGGGGCAGATGTTGTGGAGGAACGGGCTAGGGCCCTGCCGACCTCGTCAGCTGCCAAGGGGAGGCAGTCCCTAAACGGGAGCAGGATAGTGTCAAAAACTTGGCTGGTTCGCCAGGGAAGAAATGGTCGAGGAGCGCTCGGTTGAGTTCGGGTGGAGTTGAAGCGCCCGGGAGCGATGGGAAACGCGGGGGAGGGCGGCCGACGGCAAGCTTCTTGGCCGTCCACACAGTCTGAGGGGTTGCTGAGGCCAAGAAGGAGGACCAGTGATCCCTTTTCGCCTTCTTGATGGTTTTCAAGTAGGTGGACCTTGCCGCCCTTGCGGAGGCGACGAGGGCAGCATCGAAACGATCCCGCTTCGATGAGCGGAGAGCGGAGTTGTAGGCCTTCCTGAGCCTTGACAGCAGCTCTGACCACCATGGCTTGGATGGATAGGTCACCCTCTTTAGAGGTGTGGGCAGCGCGAACTGTGACGTAACTTTTGCAAGATTGGTGCTGAACCAGATGTCCAGGGAGCGCGTGGTAGGGAGAGGGGGAGGGGGCGAGATGGTTGTAGATTTCAGGGAAATTTCCATAGTGGCCCAGTCGGTTAGGGCCAAGTTAGGGGTTGGGGGGGGGAGCTCGAAACAAGGGGGCCTCAAAGGGGAGAAGGATCAGGATGTGGTCAGAACCAGTAGAGGGAAGGGGGTCAGACCACTCTGAGAAGTATGGTGCAAGGAGAGGACAGGCAAAGGCGAGGTCCAGGACGCCGGGGCGTCCAACAAGTGACATGGAGAACCGTGTGAAAACACCCGAGGTATTGAGGAGGGAGAACCCTAGGTCTGTCGCCCGTTCGAAGTAGGGTGTCGAGGTGGTGATCTTGTCTTCTTTGAAGACTCTAAGGGGGTCAGCTGTGGGGTGATGGATATTCAGGTCGCCCAAGGTGAGGGTGGGAAGGGGAAAGAAGGGGAAAAGAATGTCGGGTGTACCAGAACGAGTGTTGTTGGAGTGACCTTTGGTGCTGTAGGAGTTAATTATCGTAAAGCCAGTGGTAGAGGGGTTAAAGAAAGCATCAGGGGTGAAAAGGTCGAGTGCCATGACGTCCCCCCTTCCAAAAAACGGTGGTAGGAGGGAAATAGTTAACAAAAAGGAACTATAAACATAGAAGGCAACACGGGGCTTGCAGCCACCGGTCGTGGGGGGGGGAAACAACAGTAAATAAATTAAACGAGGGGAGCTTGCCCCCGTAGACTGGAGGGTCTTGCAGGGCGACAATGGAAGGAGGGTGGGCCAGCTGTGTAAACGACCCGAACAGAAAAAGGAACACATCCGAGCTCCCGAGGCAGTTGTGTTGAACGAGTGTGAAGGGTTTCAGAGGGGGGGCGAGGCCTGCTCACCACCCAATGAGGATTGGTCGTGCTGGATTAACGGGCCAGGCCCGAGGGAGTTCTGCTCATAGGAGAGGGGCTCTGAGGCTCCACGGGAGGGAGCTGTCCGGAGCCTGGTGCGGGCCTTACGGACGCCGGAAGTATCGTTGTCCTTCTGGCCCTTGGAGTAGCCATCTCGAACGCCGACTGGAGGGAGCAGCTGGGTGAAGGCGCGGGTGAGACTTCTCTGTCGTCGGTGGCCATGCCCATTTCGTCGCCAGCGGGCGGCGGGTGAACGACCTGGTCGCCTGAGGTTTAACGACTGAGAGGGGGCGGAGTCGGACGGGAGTCACAATCCCTGTGAGTCGCAGTATGGTCACCTCCGCAGTTAACGCAGCGGGGCGGTGAGGAAGAGCAACAGCCAGGAGCAGCCTTAAGGTTGCCACGTCCAGGGCAGGTGGGGTTGGGGTATCGATGCATGGCTCGGGTGTGGTTGAGAGAGCAGATGGGGCAGACGGGATCGGTCGAGGGGCATCTGGGGGCGACGTGGCCGTATCCCCAGCAGTTCTTGCACTGCGTGTACCTATTGGATGAGTAGGCGTGTCCAATTGAACGCGATCGGGAGAAGAGTCGAATTGAGGAGCCCATCTTGAGTACGACTCCAGGGTGGACAGAGACCATAACCGAGGTGGCGGTCTTGCCCTCCCTGGAATGTGCGTCGGGGTTGAGATATCTGGCGGCGAGAATGCGAATGATCTTGGAGTTGAGGATTGACTCCGCGAGACACGGGATGATCTCTTCTGGGTCCTCGGGGAGGAAAGCGATTGGGAGGGAGTCAATAGCAAGCTGTGCTTGGTTGGGGGCGAGGCGAAAGGGCAGCCAGAGAGAATCTCCCACGGGGAACGACTTGTTGAGCTGGGAGGAAAGGGCATCGAAATATGGTGCGAAGGCCGCGGCGGGGGTGGAAGGGTCGGTGACAAGTAGGGTGACTGATCCCCGGTCGTTGACCTTGGTGGTGACTGCGAGGGGGAGGATACAATTCGCATCTCTGAGGATGCGGGCAGCAATGTCGGGAAAGGTGCCAGCGATCAAGGCCGCTTGAGGGTGCTCAGAGGGGGAAGAACGGGGAACGTAAAATCTCCTTTCGGCCGTAGGGAGCGACCTCGGTGCCTGTGTTACAGTGGCGAGGTTACTGGCAGACGCGACTTTGGCGTCTGTGAGGGAGCTCTTATTCTTCTTGCCCTTCCAGGCACCTTTGGAGGTGGCAAGGGCGTACGAGGTTTGGGGTTTGGGGCAGTCAGGGGCAAGGTGGCCTGAGATGAAAGAGGTGGGGTCGGGGTATTTCCCCTCATGTAAGGCGTTTGCCTCCCAGGAATCTGGGAACTTGTCCGCATAGGCGCGAGAATCACCGTAAAAGGCACAGGTGTCCTGGTCGTAACGGGGAATCGCAGGATCGAAAGAGGACGAAGGAGTCTTGGTGGGGGGGGCAGGGCGGGCCTTCGCCCTTGGCTGTGCTGGGAGGGGTGTGGGTCGCGTGGTGACCCCTGACGGAGAAACTGGAGCCTGTGTGGGGGCCTGCACGCGCAGCTGGGGGCCAGCTGACACCCTTTGTGACAGGTCACGTAGGGACGCGTTGATAGGAGAGAGAGCAGTTTCAAAAAGCTTTTCAACCGCCGGAAATGTGGGACGGGCTGCAGCCATAGCCTGGATATTGCCTAGTTGGGTTGTTATGGTGTCCAGCTGATGCGTCATGGACGCGAGGGCATTGAGAGCAGAGCAGGAGAGGGGGACGAGGATTGTCTCGCCGTCCGAGAGGCCAGAGAGCTGGTGGTCATCGAGGATTGGGAGTTGGACGGCGGTGAAGTTAAGCCATTGGCGGGTCTCGCGAACAAAGGCGGAGATGTAAAGGTGGTTTTCTGAGAGGTCCGGAGTAGAGGACTGCCTTGAGGGGGCTCTTGATGAGAGACCCGAGGCGGGTAGGGGAGGGAGATCGTCCATCCCGAGGACAGGGTATCAGGGACGCGAAGCCTCAAGGGCAGGAGAAGTTAGGGGGCTGGGGGGCATCGTGCACTGAACGACGTGAAGTTGGAATTTCAATGACTGGAGGTGTAGAGGGCGCGGAGCGTGGAAGGAAATAGGGGGCTTTTTTTTAATTTTTTTTAACTTTTTTTAAATATCATGTATTCGTTGATTAAGGTACAAGAAACAGTGTGGAGCGCTAGCTATGAGCGAAACAAAACCTGTAAACAATCCAACGACCCGCTTTACCCCCTCATGGGAAAAATCAAACCCCTCTAAACCAGAGCCCATCCCCCCCCCTCATAGCCCCTAAGGCGAAAGCAAGACGGAGCAATACCTTCCTCCAGACAGGTAAGGAAAGACAAGTATAGAAAAGAAACCAGGGAAAGACACAAACCCTTCGGCGGGCCCCTCATAACAAACGAAAAGAATCCTACGGCACCAACGGCCGAGGGAGAGGAAAGATAAAACTACTGTTGCCGGATGCCTGAACAACAACCCCTACCTATCGGCTGCGGGGCAGGCGTTCGTCACAGGCGGAGTGCCCGGAAAATCGGCGACACTACAAACTTTAGCATGGGCCAAGGACGTAGTGCTATACCATGACACAGTGTAACCTAATGAGAGGTTTGCGACGGTAGAGTAAATCGCAGGAGCGGGTGAGGAAGGCGAGGGGAGCCTCCCAGCGAGGAGAGCCACTCAGCAGTGGAGGTGCCAGCTACTGTGAGGGGCAGTAGGGTGCCAGCCAAGGAGGCAGATAAGATGCCAGCTAGGGAGGGGCGTAGCAGTACAGCGCAAGCGGATCTAACTCGTGGGAAGCGGGAGAGGGAAGGTTTGCCGAGGACCAAGAAGTACGAACACGGAGGACGGAGACGAGGTCACGATTTTTCGAACGCCGACCGTACCGACCGAGTAACCCTGGAGAGAGTGCAATACCAGAGAGCAGGGCCACCAGGGCAACTACTTCACCGATACCCCGAAACTAGCGACCGTGTAATGACGATGGAAGGAGGCTCGCCGACTGTGCAAATCGCTAAGCGAGAGGCCTCGCGAAGTGCGGGGTAAAGCGTAGGAACATCAACGCGAGCGTGCTCAACGAAGACGAACGGAACCAGAAAGGAATCCATAACCCGCAGGAGGGGAGGCCAAAGGCCCCAGAGAAGGTAAAGAGATGAAGGCGTGATAAACCCCCAAGCAGTTGCCACGGACGGGGTAGATCAGAGGCAGAGGACACTCTCACGATGATTTCCCATGGTGTTGAGATTTCAATCGCGGGAGGTGGAGCGGACGAGAAAGATGGAAGGAAATAGGGGGCTTTTTTTACTTTTTTACATTTTATTTATTTTTTATATCATATATTCGTTGTTAAGGTACAAGAAATCGCATGGAGCGCTAGCTATGGCTAAAACAAAACCCAAAATCCAAAACAAACTAACAAAGGAAACATCCGGCACCAAAAACACTTCAACTGGGGTCCGTACCTGTCCCAGGCCCACATACGGGCACGAAGTTAAAACAAGTAAGCCAAGGGAACCCCTCCCATGAAACCACCGGATAGCATGAAAAACAAAAAGGTAAACCTGGCTCTCCTGAGACGACATAAAGTACCCAAAGGAAACTACATTAGATGACCGGGAAGAAAAGGAACCGGAAGAAGAGGGGTGGGAAAACATGCCCGTGGGGAAGGCTGTAGCCGTAGACTTGATGAAGCGGGCAAGGGCACCCAGGAGGGCGGCCGAGGACCAGACGGGGGCGTCGGGGCCAATGTTAAGGACCCCCTGAAGGTGGCGGGTCCTTGCGGGCTCCTTGGCCGAGCAGCGGAGGATGGCGTGCTCGAACCTCTTGTGGGCGCTCAGGCAACTGGGGCAGGTGGTGGGGGTGTTAGAGTCCCAAGAGGGGTGGGCGCGGAGGTAGCTCTTCCCGGATCTCGTTTGGTGGAGGCGGCCCGCGGTGAATTTGTCTAGGCCGATGAATGGGTAGGGCTTTAAAGAGGGTCGGTAAGGGTATCTGGCCGGATCTGACGGGGCCTTGTGCCATTCTTCCATGAGGAGGTTCTGGCACTTAAGCTTGAGTTGCGGGTAGGAGCGGCCTGGGGGGGGCTCGGGATCGAACTCGCTGAGCCAGTGTTGGGAGGTGACTGCGAGGGCATCAAGCCCATCGGGGCCCAGTAGGAATAACATTGAGTGCGGGAGGGCGTCAAGGGGGAGGTGGGCCCTGTTCTTTGAGGGTGGTCTAGGATGGATCCACGGGAGGGGCAGACGACTGCCCGCATTCTTCGCGCTTAGGGCCCTGTGGTCTAGTGAGTGGCGATGAAGGGAAGGAGTTTGAACCAAGGGGGGAAGCCTTGCGGCCGCAGGGTTGATCTCTGGGGGGGAACAATGAACGCTAAGGTGTGCCAGTCGGCGTTTGTACGTAAGGAGAAGTTCGAGCGGCGGGAGGCAGGCCTCAATGGCCAGGATGTCGGTGGGGGTGCACATGAAGCAGTTGGTCACCCATCTCTGGACGTTGTGCCAAAACATGGAGAGCTTCCTGGTCATGTGGACTGTGGGCGAGAGGGTGTCCGCACCATAGCTGAGGATGGGAAAGAGGAGAGAAGAGGCAAGCCTATGGCAGAGAAAGGGGGGGAGTCCGATCCCTGGAGGGGAGAGTCGTTTGACCGCCACGAACGCCGCCTCGGCTTTGGCTAGCCTTTTGACGAAGTGGGGGGTAGTGGAGATAGAGGGCGTGAACCAGTAGCCTAGCCACCTGACCTCAACCTTGGGCGTGAAGACCGACCCATCCAGGTGGATCGGGGCATTGCAGATGGGGTCTCTATCCCTGTTCCTACGCCCGTGGATAATCTCCGTCTTGGGGACTGAGAAGCCTACGCCCAGTCTGGCCCCTCTGGCTTTAAGCCTGGCGTACTGCAACTGCCGGATTTGGATGTTGCGCCGATATGATGGAGAGGATACGGTCAGACAGAAGTCGTCCACGTAGGAGAGGGTGAGACACTGGGGGATCTCGCAGTGGAGGCGGGAAACGTAAATGACAAACAAAAGCGGAGAGACCGGGGACCCCTGATGGGTGCCCACCGACACTGGGGCGAACACTTTGGGGGACCCCTGGTATTGGAGCCGGCAGGACCTGCCAGACAAGAAAGACTTGGTCCAGGACACAAGATACGGGTTAACCCCTTTGGCTCTAAGCATGCCGCAGAGGGTGGTGGGGTTGACATTGTCAAAGCCCCCTTTTATGTCTAGAAATAGAGTGCAGACTTGCCTTCCAGCCATCTGGAGGGTCTTTACCTCGTGGGTGAGGGTGGTGACGGCGTCCGAGGCCGAAAGGCCGGCTAGCGAGCCGCATTGGTGTGGGTTGAGGAGGCCAGTTGCTCGGGCCACGCAGGAGAGTCTTGAATGCATTATCCTTTCGAGGACTTTTGAAAAGGTCTGGAGTAGAGCAATGACGCGGAAAGATGAGAGGGAGTCATATGAGGGCTTACCGGGCTTGTCGAGTACAATGCCATCGGCCCTTTTGAGGATGAGGGGGTGGGATCTGTAGACTACTAAGGGGGCGAGAAAGTCGTCGATGAGGTGAGGGGCCACACTGTGCACCCTTTTCCATACAGAATTGGGAATCGCGTCAGCCCCTGGGGCCGACCATGGGGAGCCCAGGGCTAGGGCCCTGCTGACCTCGTCCGCTGCCAGAGGGAGGCATTCCCTGAACGGGAGCAGGATGATGTCAGTAAACTCGGCTAGTTCGCCAGGGAAGAAATGGTCAAGGAGCGCTTTGTTGAGTTCAGGTGGCGTAGAGGCGCCCGGGAGTTCAGGGAAGCGGGGGAGGGGGCGTCCGATGGCGAATCTCTTGGCCGTCCACACAGTCTTGGGGGTCGCTGAGGCTAGAAAGAAGGACCAGTGGTTCCTCTTCGCCTTCTTCATGGCTTTGAAATAGGTGGATCTCGCAGCCCTTGCGGAGGCGAGGAGGGCGGCATCGAAACGGTCTCGCTTCGAGGAGCGGAGAGCGGAGTTGTAGGCCTTTCTGAGCATTGACAGAAGCTCTGACCACCAAGGCTTGGATCGATATGTCACCCTCTTCAGTGGGGTGTGCAGCGCAAATAGGGAAGTGACTCTGCCTAGGTTGGTACTGAACCAAACGTCCAGGGAGCGCGTGGTGGGGAGGAGGGGGGGGGGAGAGATGGTTGTATTTTTTAGGGAAGGATCCATGACGGCCTAGTCGGACAGGGCCCAATTAGGAGTCGGGGGGGGGGCTGGAAACAAAGGGGCCTCAAAGCGGAGGAGGATCCGAATATGGTCAGAGCCGGTAGAGGGGAGAGGGTCCGACCATTCTGAAAGGTATGGTGACAGGAGAGGGCAGGCAAAGGCTAGGTCAAGGACGCCGGGGCGTCCAACAAGTGACATGGAGAACCGTGTGAAAACACCCGAGGTATTGAGGAGGGAGAACCCTAGGTCTGTCGCCCGTTCGAAGTCGGGGGACGAGGTGGCGATCTCGTCTTCTTTGAAGACTCTGTGGGGGTCAGCGGTGGGGTGGTGAATATTTAGGTCACCCACGGTGAGGGTGGGAAGGGGACTGGAGGGGAAGATAATGTCCGGTGGGACAGAACGAGTGTTGTTGGAGCGACCTTTGGTGCTGTATGAGTTGATTATTGTGAAACCAGTCGTGGAGGGGTTAAAGAAACCATCAGGGGTGAAGAGGTCAAGTGCAATGACGTCCCCACTCCCAAAAAACCGCGGGAGGAGGGAAACAGTCAACAAAAACAAACTATAAAAGTAAAAGGCAACCTGGGGCTTGCAGCCGCCAGCCATAAGGGGGGAAAAAACAGTAAATAAATTAAACGAGGGGAGCTTGCCCCTGTAGACCGGAGGGTCTTGCAGGGCTACAATGGAAGGAGGGTGGGACAGTTGTGTAAATGACCCGAACAGAGAAAGGATCACATCCGAGCTCCCGAGGCAGTTGTGTTGAACGAGTGTGAAGGGCTTCGGAGGGGGGGGCAAGGCCTGCTCACCACCCCAAGAGGATTGGTTATACTGCATTAGCGGGCCAGGCCCGAGGGAGTTCTGCTCATAGGAGAGGGGCTCTGAGGCTCCACGGGAGGGAGCTGTCCGGAGCCTGGTGCGGGCCTTACGGAGGCTGGAAGTATCGTGGTCCTTCTGGCCCTTGGAGTAGCCATCTCGAACGCCGACTGGAGGGAGCGGGTGGGTGAAGGGGGGGGCGAGACGTCATGGTCGTCGGTGGCCGTGTCCATTTCGTCGCCAGCAGGCGGCGGGTGAACGACCTGGTCGCCTGCGGTTTAACGACTGAGAGGGGGCGGAGTCGGACGGGAGTCACAATCCCTGTGAGTCGCAGTGTGGGCACCTCCGCAGTTGATGTATCGCGGTGGTGAGGAAGAGCAAAAGCCAGGAGCAGCCTTAAGGTTGCCACCTCCAGTGCAAGTGGGGTTGGGGCACCGGCGCATGGCTCGGGTGTGGTTGAGGGAGCAAATGGGGCAGACAGGAGAGGTAGAGGGGCACCTGGGGGCGACATGGCCGTATCCCCAGCAGTTCTTGCACTGGGTGTACCTGTTGGAAGAGTACGCACGTTCAATAGTTCGCGAGCGGGAGAAGAGTCGAATCGAGGAGCCCATCGTAAGCACGTCCCGTAGGGTGGACGGAAACGATAACGGAGGTGGCAGTCTTGCCCTCCCTGGATTGTGCGTTGGGGTTGTGATATCTGGCGGCGAGGATGCGTATGTTCTTGGAGTTGAGGATCCACTCCGCAAGGCACGGGAAGAGCTCCTCCGGGTCCTCTGGGAGGAAGGCAAGAGGGAGGGAGTGGATGGCGAGCTGTGCTTCGTTGGGGGCGAGGCGGAAGGGCAACCAGGGAGACTCGCCCACAGGGAAAGATTTGTTAAGCTGGCAGGAAAGGGCGTCGAAATATGGCGCGAAGGCCGCGGCGGGGGTGGCAGGGTCGGTGACGAGAAGGGTCACAGATCCACGGTCATTGACCTTGGTGGTGACTGCAAGGGGGAGGATGCAATTCGCATCTCTCAGGACGCTGGCAGCGATGTCTGAGAAGGTGGCAGCAATTAGGGACGCTTGTGGGTGCTCAGAGGGGGAAGAATGAGGGGCGTAAAATCTTCTTTTGGCCGTAGGGAGTGACCTCGCTGCCTGTGTTACAGTGGCGAGGTTACTGGCAGACGCGACTTTGGCGTCTGTGAGGGAGCTCTTATTCTTCTTGCCCTTCGAGGTACCTTTGGAGGCGGCTTGGGCATACGAGGGTTGTGGTTTGTGATAGTCAGGGGCGAGGTGACCTGAGATGAAAGTGGTGGGATCGGGGTACTTCCCTTCGCGGAACGGATTTGCTTCCCAGGAATCCGGGAACTTGTCCGCGTAAGCGCGAGGGTTGCCGTAGAAGGCTCGGGTGTCCGGGTCCTACCGGGGAATGTCAGGGTCAAACGTGGAGGAGGGAGTCCTGTTGGGGGGGGGGAGCGCGGGCTTTCGCCCTAGGCTGTGGTGTTACAGGGGCGGTGTGTGTGGTAGCACTGGTCGGGGGAACAAGAGGCCGAGTGGTGGCCAGCGCAGGACGTGTGGTGGTACTGGCCTGGGGGCCAGGAGGGCGAGAGGGGGGTGGGGCTTGGGTAGGGGGGGCAGCTGACACCCTTTGTGACAGGTCACGGAGGGACGCGTTGATAGGGGCAAGTCTGCTCTCTAGAGCGGTGGAGGTGGGAAGGGTAGCCACGATAGATTGTATGGTGCCTAATTGGGTTGTTATGGTGTCCAGCTGACGCGTCATGGACGCGAGTGCATTGAGGGCGGAGCAGGATAGGGGGACGAGGATCGTCTCGCCGTCCGAGAGTTCAGCGAGCTGCCGATCGTCGAGGATTGGGAGCTGGATTGCAGAGAAGTTAAGTCTCTGGCAGGTTTCACGAACAAAGTCGCGAATGCAGAGGTGGGACTCAGTGAGCTCAGCGGACGAGGATTGCCTAGAGGGGGCAGGCGACGGGGCACCCGAGGAGGGGAGGGGAGGAAGTTCATCCATCGTGAGGACGAAGCATCAGGGACGCGAGGCCTGACACGAAGGAGAAGATAGGGGGCGAGGGGGGATCGTTCCCTGAACGACGTCGAGTTGTAATTTCAATGACTGGAGCTGTAGAGGGCGCGGAGCGTGGAAGGAAATACGGGGCTTTTTTTTCTTTTTTTTTTCCTTTTTTTTTTTTTATATCATATATTCGTTGTTAAGGTACAAGAAATACCATGGAGCGCTAGCTATGGCCAAAACAAAACTGTAAAAACAATCCAACGGCCCGCTTCACCTCATCATGGGACAAACAAATACCCCCCGCCCGTAGGCAAGCAATCAAACAAGGAAACCTCGCCGTACCTCCAAGACCCTATGGTATGGGCCTAACCGCACACCAGCCACCAGCCTAAACTAATGGGGAGG
>Ga0307513_10007611_pt1 | contig 13999 bp, 13 predicted proteins | sample 15_EM_MG_FD_202174 | JGI IMG/M metagenome (GOLD analysis project Ga0307513, IMG submission 202174) | Populus trichocarpa ectomycorrhiza microbial communities from riparian zone in the Pacific Northwest, United States - 15_EM | ecosystem: Host-associated > Plants > Roots > Unclassified | place... | reverse complement strand
CGTCACCGCGTACGCATCCATGCAATCGGAATGCCCGACGGCCCGAATTCCCCGCCGTTTATCAATGCGCGGTTTGCTGCTCTAATGCGTGCCATGTGCGACGACAACGAGGGCACCTTCGTCGGTCTCACCATCGGCGGTCCCAGTTGCGCGGTCAAAGTCGACGTGCTCGGTTCGCCCCGTTGCATCAGTTAGACGATTCGCATTAGTTAGACCGAACGGGTACAGGGGACAACAAATGAACATGCGCCGTCTCTCGCCGATTTTCGTCTATACCGTGCTGGTATTCGCGACCGGTTGCGCGACGGTCGCGGTGCGGCCCGAGGGCGATCTGCCCAAGCCGCTGATCGTGGCGACGCCGGCCAAAGTGGGCGTGGTCGTCACGCAGGAGACCAGCAACTACATCCACAAGGAATCGCGCGCCAGCGTCGATTACGAGGCGCAGCTCGGCGCCGCACACAAACACATCGTCGAGGAGATCTTCAAGGCCGAATTCGCCGAGGCGATAGTCTTCGACAGTGTCGACAAGGCACGCGTCGAGCCCGGGTTGTTAGCCATCTTCGAGCCGCGGATCGAGCAGTTTTCGTTCGCCAACGCCAAGGAAACCGGCGGCGTGTATTGCGCGGTGACCATCCGTTACCAGATCCTCATCTACGCGCCGACCGGCGAACTGGTCGACACGTTGTCGCTGACCGGGTACGGCAGCGGGCCAGCGCCCAAGATCGGCAACGGCGAAGAAGAGTTGGGGATAGCGGCGTACGCGGCCATGCGCGATGCGGCCGCGAAATTCCTGACGCAATTTCCGGGCCTCGACGTCGCGAAACCCTTGCTGGTTTCACAGGCTTTGACGCCGAAGGTTCAGCCGCTGCCAGGTTCCGTGGAAGCGGTGGCCGCGCAGGCAGACGTCACGATCGAAGCGGTGCCGATCAACGACACGCCGGTCGCGGCAACTGCTACTTCGGCGCCTCTTCCTTCGGGGTCGGCGCCGGCTGTTCCGGAGGTTTCCCCTCCGCCTTCCCAGATGACGTCCCGCTTTCCGGCGACGTCCCTCTGATCAACACGCGTTCGATGAAGACCACGTCATTGGTGGCCACGGCCGCGCCGTTCTCGATGCGCGGCGCGTAACGCGATCGTCGCATCGAAGTGACCGAATTACGCACGATGCCTTCGGGCACGTCGATGGTCGGCGAACTCACGTTTTCGAGCCGGCCATCGCGGGTGACCGTGAAGTGCAACTCGACCGCCTTGAGCTGCGCCTCTTTCGGGTCGAGCTGCGATCGATCGACTGAGCTGACCGATGGCCGATAAGCGAGCACGCGCGGCCACTCGAGCAGCTTTGTGTCGCGCGCATCGTTCAACGACTTCCAGGCCTCGGCATAAGAGTCGTACGCGCGGCGGGTGTTGTTGGCGACCAGGTACCAGTCGCCGAGGTCGGTGAGCACCTCGCCGCGCAGCAGGTGATCGGTGGGCTGGATGGAATCGATGATCGCGAGAGCCGTGGTCAGCGAGCTTTCGCCGCGACGCTGCTGGGTTCCGTCCGAGAACACGGGTGCGCCGTTGTTGCCGGTGTTGAAAGTGGCGCCATTGTCCGCGCCTTCGATTCCGTAAAAAGCCTCGAGCCGGAAGGAGCGCGCGATGCCGCGCAGCGGCGCGATGCGCCGCAGGTCGTCGTTCGCGCCGCTCTTCTGCAGGATGGCCAGCGAGCGCTCGTAGGTATTGCGTTCGCTGGTGTAGCGCCGGTCGTTTTCGAACCAGCGTGCCAGTTTGTCGAGACGATCGAGCAGTTTGACCGAATTGCGGCCGTATGCTGCCTCCTCGACGCGCAGTGCGTAACCGGCTTCCTTTTCGGACTCGGCGAAACGGCCGCTCGATTCGTAGGCATCGATCAACGCATCGATGAATTCCACCTGGCCGATGTTGAACAAGCCGTCGTTGTTGCGCGAGAGGTCTGCGGCGCGTTTCAGCGCCACCACCGCGGACTCAGGATCGCGCGCGGCGAGAAAACTGACACCCAGGCCATGCAGCGGACGAATCTGCTGTTTGTCGGCGATCGTCGATTTCGCCTGCATGATGCGCAAGGTGCGCTGGTAGCTTTCGATGGCAGCGGGATAGTTGCCGAGCTTGTAGTGAATGGTCGCGAGATTGGTGAGCGGGTTGGTGAGCTGCAGCTCGTCCGGCCCGTATTGCTCTTCGGTCAGCTTGACGAGCTGCTCGGCCAGCGGCAGCGCTTCGGCATACCGTTTCGCCTGGAAATCGACGAGGAACTGCTTGTAGACCGCGACGCGCTCCGCATCGCTGACCGCGAAGGCCGGCGCGATCGCCAAAGTCAGCAAGAGGGCGAAGGCGGCGGTCGCCCGACCACCGGGATATTTTCGTACTGCCATGGCGCCCGACTCTACCGCTTTTCAAACAAGTAATGCGATACCAGCCATTCGCGGCCGCCGTCATAGGCCCACAGTTCCGCGCAGGACATGAAGAACACGCGCCAGTACACCCACCAGCGTAATGCCCCGGCGGCACCGTAGGTACGCTCGAACAGGGGGAATAGTTCCGCGCGATGCCGATCCATGTTCTCAAGCCATGCCTCACTGGTGCGGGCGTAGTGCCAGCCGGGCACCTGCCAGTGTTCGAGCAGCCGCACGTCGCGTTGGAAATACAGCAGCAGGTCATCGCTCGGCATGATTCCGCCCGTAAAGAAGTATTTCGCCATCCAGTCGGTATCGTCCCGAACTTCGAACGGGTACGCGTATTTCACGTGCGTGAATATGTGAACGAACAGCGTGGCTCCCGGGGCCATCCACGAGGCCACTCGCGCCAGCAGCGTTTCATAGTTGCGCATGTGTTCGAACATCTCGACCGAAACCACGCGTTGAAACATCCCGGCGGGAAGTTCGAGCTGGTTGACGTCGCGGGTGATCACCTCGAGATTGGCCAGGCCGCGTGCGCGCGCGGTCGCGTCGATGTGCTGCTTCTGCGTGCGCGAGTTGGACACCGCGGTTATGCGAGACTTCGGGTAGTTAGCTGCCATCCACAGGCTCAAGGATCCCCAGCCGCAGCCGAGCTCGAGGATGCGTTCACCATCCGCCACGCGCGCCCGCTGGCAGGTGAGCGCCAGCATGCGTGCCTCCGCGGCGTCGAGGTTCTCGGCGGCCGGCGCGTCCTGATGCGGGTAGTAGGCGCTCGAGTACTTGAGGTTCTTGCCGAGCACCCGCGTGTAGAACGCCGTCGGTACCTCGTAGTGTTGTTCGTTGGCCGCGGCGGTTTCGATGGCCACCGGGCTTTGCGCGAGGTCGCGGATGAAAGCGCTGAGGCGCTGCTGCTGACGTTCCGGATCGCGCTGGTCTTCCTCGCGCAGGCGGGCGGCGAGCAGTGAACGAATGCGGCGCCGGATCAGGAAATCCGGGACGATGTCCCGCTCGAGCAGGCGCATGGCAAGCGAAGTCATCGGACTGCCTGGAAAGATGCCGGAGTGAGGTGGCGCAACGCGGGCTCGAGAACCCTGAACAGCACGAAGCCGGCGAGCGGCGCGAGCACGACCCAGCCGAGCGCCGCGTGTGCAATCGCCGTGGACAGGGTGCTGACGGCGTTGACGACGCCATGCGACAACAGCGCGAGACCTGCTTCGAGCGTGATGGGAAAACGCGGCGCCCGCGCCAGCCATTCGCCAAAACGCAGCAGCGGGATGATCAGCAGCAGCTGCAGCGGCGTGAGTAGATAGTTAACCAGCTGGATGGCGGGCATGTTGAGCCGCAGGGCCAGCGCCGCCAGCGCGCACAACGCGGTCGAGATCCCGAGAATCGGCACCAGCCCGATGACTATCCCGAGCGCGAGGCTGAGCGCCAGCTTGCGCGGCGTCACTCCCTGCCTGAGCAGCGCGAGCAGCGGCGCGACCAGCCGGCGTTGCAGGAAATCGCGCATCGGGGTTCAGGCGTTACGCGCCGAGAGCAGGGCTTCCATCGAGTCCGCGGTCGTAAGTCGCGCCAGCTGCCGCAGGACATACGCCGACATGGCGATGTTGCCGAGCGCCATGATCGCGACAAACCACAGGACGCGTGGCAGCGTGCGGGTCTCTTTCCACAGGACCCAGACGAAGAAGGTCAGGAACCCGCAGTACGCGTCGATCAGCGTGGCGATGGTCCACAGGTTGTCGGGGGAAGTCGTGAGGCCGCCCCATTCGAACACGGACTGCCGGCTGCCGGCCCAGGCGGTGAACACAGCGAGCGAGAGGCAGATGAATCCGAACAGGATCTGAAGGCTGCGTTTGTGCATTGCGTGCGCCTGTGGGGATGAGCCTCCGATGATACGGACGACCGCAGGTGTTGGATGCACCGGCACAGGGGTGCTTGCCTTCCTACAGATCGATGCCGGGAATTTGCGATGATCACCGCATACAGGAGCGGTGAATGCCCAAACAAATCGGTTATGTCGTCGGAAGTCTTCGAAAGGATTCGAACAACCGCAAGCTGGCGAATGCGCTCATCAAGCTCGCGCCGCCGGATTTCCTCTTCAAGGAACTCAAGATCGGCGATTTGCCGCTCTACAACCAGGACGACGACAAGGCGCAGGCGCCCGAAGTGCAGCGCCTGAAAAGCGAGCTGCGCGCGTGTGATGCCGTGATGTTCGTGACCGCCGAATACAACCGCTCCATTCCCGGCGTGCTGAAAAACGCGATCGATCACGCGTCGCGGCCCTATGGCCAAAGTGCCTGGGCAGGCAAACCCGCCGGCATCGTCGGAATATCGATTGGTGCGATCGGGACCGCCGTGGCGCAATCGCATCTGCGCGCAGTTCTCGGCTATCTCGACATGCCGACCCTCGGACAACCGGAGGTCTACCTGACGGCGAAAGAGGGGTTCTTCGACGAGGCCGGCAACGTGGCCAGCCCGGAGATCCGGAAATTCCTGCACACGTGGGTGGATAAATACGTCACGTGGGTGAAGCGTATTGCGCTGGCGACCTGAGGGACGCCGTCGCGGCGAGAATTTGCCAGTTTCGACCAGATATAGAAGTGTCGCCGTTGGCAGCGCCCGTGGCACAACGCGGCGATGGTGGTCGCCAAAAACCTGAATGAGTCGCTGACCGAACTGCGCCGCCTTGGGTCCACGCGCTTTCGGCGCGGTCGCGTCACCGAAGTGACGCAACTCATCTCCCGCCTGCTTGCCTCGTCGCGCACAGTCGCCATCGAAGAGCGGTTGGCCGGCACCGCATTTCGCGTGCAGTCGGTCGAGGCGCGCGCCGGCGATGGCGAGGCGGCATTCATGCTCACCTGCGTGTTGCACCACGTGCCCGCGCGGGAACTGACCGGTGCGGAGCAGGCCGTCGCCGAACAATTGTGCGAAGGGCGGACGCTCGCGCAGATTGCGAGTCTGCGCGGCGTTTCCACCAATACCGTCAAGTCGCAGGTACGACACATATTCCGCAAGCTCGACGTGGAATCACGCGTGGCGCTGGTGCGCCGGCTCTGTCCTTGAGGCTCTGCTCGAGCGCGAGGGGCATGGCTGGCGCCGCTCGTTCGCGGCGCTAGCCGGCGTGGAACTAGTTAGGAAGGTGGCGAAAGAACACGTCCACCATCAGGACGCGCCCCGGCTTGCCTCGCTGCATGGCCCAGGCCCAGTAGGGAATGACGTTGCCGGCGGCGTCGACGTGTTTGCGCAACTTGGGGATCGTTTCGAGCGACGTGATTCCGTAACTCTTGAGGGGGCGCATTTCATCGCCGGTGGACACGCCATCGGCATTGACATCCACCCAGACGCGCAATTGCGGCCAGACGGCATCCGCCGCCGTTATGAAACCGTCGTCGTTGCCGCCGAGCTGACGCGCATCGTACTGAGCCAGGCCGACGAAGCCGTTGGGCGCAAGGCCGCCCTGGATGACCATCGGCGTGCCGACGCCAAACAACTCGGCGCCATCGTCGACGAGACCGTTGCCGCTGCGATCGATCGCGAGGAAGCCTTCGTCACCGCCGCGCCGCAACCACTGCACGTGATCGCGCACGCCGTTGGCGTCGACATCGAAGTAGACGCCGACTCCCGGCGGCCCGAGATTGAAGCCGTCGTTGCCGAGATCGATGACGATCGGGTCGCAGCCGCTGAGGGCATGAGCGGCATTGCCGGCACCGAGCGCCGCGCAGGCCATGCCGGCGAGGAGAATTCGTTTGAGAATGTTCATGTTTACCATCCTTGGTAGTGATGAAAGGTTGCGCGAGGAAACGGTCAGGGAATACAGCCGGTGCTGGTGTCGCTGTCATCCGATGAGCCGGGCACGATCATGATGAACAGCTGCGTGCTGCCATCGGCGCGTTCGCCGCTCCCTGTTTGATAGGAGATTCCGCCGGCACCAATGGTGTATCCGCTCTCGACCGCCTTCGCCGTCCAGCTGTAGGTGCAGTCGACTACGGTGCCGGCCGGTAGCTGGTTGTATCCCGGCATGTTCACGATGGCCGGCAGCCATTGTGGAATGGTCGTCGTCAATACAAGACCGCCGGTGATATTTTCTGCCGTGAGGGTGCGCTGGCCGCCGGTCGGCAACATCAGGGGGTGATTACACGTCGCGACGTAAGCACCGCCGGCGGTTACGCGGTTGTAGTTGGTGGTTGCCGTGACCGTATGGCCGAGAGACACGCCGGCACCAACGCCCACTTGACGGATCGGCAGGACGATCGTCTTGAGCGTCACCGCCGATGCGTTGTGGGGAGTGGCGAGGATGAGTGCCGCGCCGAACAGCGCGAACAGGCGAATCGATGACAGTGGTGCACTCATGGCGCTTCTCCTTTGGCGCTGGCGGTTGCGAGACTTTCGAAGTCGGGTTGACGAACCGTGGCGAGAATGTCCGCGATGCCCGCAGATTGATCGCTCGGCGCCCAGATGTACGAGGGATGTCCTTCGCTCAAGGTCGACAACAGAATGCGCGCGCTTGCTGCATCGACGGAGCCGAGCAGACCGGCCGCCCACTCGCGGGTGGCCTCGGCGCCAGAACGTTCGCGTTGATAGACGTAAGACAGAACCAGCGCATCGGCCACCGGACGTTTGAGCTTGTCGAACTTCCTGACGGTCCGGCCGAAGCCGAGCGAGATCGGCAGCGTCTTCTCGCCCACGGCGATACGCACATCGTGAGATGCCACGTATTGCTTGAGTTTTTCGACATCGGCTTTTGACATGCCGCGATTCATGAGATCCCGGGAGTAGACGTCCCAATTCATTTGCGGCATCAGGGCCGTGAGCGTCTGGTCGACGCGATCCCATTGCGGGAACTCGCGCAGGTCGATGTCGTAGCTGCCATCCCCCCGATCGACGAACCCGACGGCCGACAGATCGCCCAACGGGCGTCGCACATCGATCGCCTGCTGGATCTGCCACGAAAGATCGAACCGTTCGCTGGCCAGCGCGCGATTGGTGATGAGCTGGTCCGCGCTGGCGCCCTGCAACGCGGCGAAGCGGGCCGAATAGGATTGCGCCTGCGTGCGCAGGGAGCCGGCGTCTTTCATCAGCGGCGCCTTTACCCGCTCGTCGAATTCAGCGGCCTGCGCGGCGTTCGCGAGCAACGCGAGGTTGAAGATCAGCATCAGGCTCGCCGCGACCCGCCTGCGATGCCGGCCGCGGTGATGGCTGGATAGATTCATTTCTCACTCCTGTGTTGTGGCTAATAGGAAGTCCTTCCCCACCGCGCAGCTTATTCTCCAGCCGTTCCGCCGCATCACCCGATGGGGTGACCAGCCGGCATTTGCGCCGCGAACACCGAGCTTCGCGCGCGATTTTTCTTGCTAAGATTCCACGCGTGAGCACAACACCCAGAATCGCGCTCGTCGCGGGCGCCACCGGCCTCGTCGGCGGTTTCCTCATCAATGCGTTGATCGAAGCCCCTGAATACGCGCGCGTCTTCGCCCTCACACGCCGCCCGTTCGCCAAGGATCACGCGAAACTCGCCAATCGCATCGTCGTGTTCGGACGCATGGCCGAGCAGTTGAAGGGCCTGACCGCGAATGACGCGTTCTGCTGCATCGGCACCACCATCGCGGAGGCCGGATCGCAGGAGGCGTTTCGCGAGGCTGACGTCGACGCGGTCCTGCTGTTCGCGCAGGCGGCGCGTGCCGCGCAGGCCACCCGCTTCGTGGTTGTCTCGTCCGTCGGCGCGGATTCGAAATCGAAGAAGTTCTACCTGCGCACCAAGGGCGAAATGGAAGAAGCGGTGACGGGCCTTGGCTTCGCGTCCGTCGACATCATGCAGCCGAGTTTGTTGTTAGGGCCGCGCAAGGCGATGCGCCCGCTCGAGATCACCGGCCGGGTGTTCGCGCCGCTGCTCAACCCCCTGCTCACCGGTACGCGCGAGCAATACCGTGCCATTTCGGCCGACACGGTGGCGCGCGGCATGGTGGGCGCGGCACGGCGCGGCGGCCGTGGTATTTACCGCTACACCTACGGGGCCATCAATCAGCTCGCGCTGATCAAGTCCAACCAGCCGAATTTCGTGCCAGCGGCCAAAAAGAAGCCCGCCTGAGCGTAGCGCGGCCGCAACCGTGACGCGGCGCGCATTTGCGCTGCGCCACATTTCGTAAAGTCGGGGCGATATCAGGGACGTTCAGCATGCGTTGCAGGGACGCAACCTGAGCCTATGGGAAGTTGATGAGCGGCACTCCGTACAGCTCGGTCTTGCGCAGCGGCCTCACGCGTCGGCTGTGGGTGATCATTTCGGCTGCCATGCTCATTCCCGTGGGGCTCGCCGTTCTGTCGCGCTGGCTCGACGCCGAAGAGGGCCGCGCGAATCGGCAAAACCAGGAGCTGGCCGCGCTGTCGCGCGAGAAGGCCTCGACGCTGCTCTTCAATAGCGGAAGCACTCCCGGGGATTTTGCGCGCGGGCTCGAGGGACGCTACCTGGTGGTGCTCGACGGCGCCGGCAACGCGCACTTCAGCAGCAGCCCGGTTCCCGAGGACCTCGTGCAGTTGTTTGGCCGGCGCGCGCCGCATGCCGTCGATGCGCCGGGCGGCACCACGATCCTCGCGTGGTATGCGTCCGGCCGCGAGTGGCGCGGCGCCATGACCTACGTGCCTCCGGACACGCCCGGCGATCTGCTCTCGGCCAACACGGTGATCGTCTTCGCGCCGGAGGCGAAATTCGGCGCCATGCTCGGTGAACTCGCTTCGATCTCGCTCGGCCTGGTGTTGCTCACCATTGCGGTGGCATTCGCAGTGGCGGCGATCATCAGCGAACGTTATCTGCCGCCGCTGCGTTCGCTGCAGCGTGGCCTCGTGCGCCTGCGCGAGCGCCGTTTCGAATCGCTGCCGCGCGGCACGGTGGTGGAGTTCGCGCCGCTCGAGCGCGAGTTCAATCTCACCTCGCTGGCGCTGCAACGCGACTGGCGCGCGTTCGAAGTGCTCGGCGAAGTGGACCGGGCGCTGCTCGCCGCCAGCGAAATCGATCGCGCGCTCGACGTGGTGCTGCCGAAATTCCGCGAGCTCACGCGCAGCCAGTGTGTCGGTGTGATCCTGCTCGACCCTACGGCGCACGCGCACGGCCGCATGTTCATGGCGGCGCTCGGTGCCGACGAACTACCGGTCCAGCGCGTGACGTTCGATTCCGCGATGATCGCCACGGTGCGCGAGGCGCCCGAGGGTCTCACCATCGCGCGCATCGAGGAATCGCGCCACGCGTTCCTGGCCTCGATGCGCGACGCCGGCGCGGAATTCTTCTGGCTCTGGCCGGTGGTCGACGAAGAGCGGCTCAGCGCCATGCTCGTCGTCGGTTACCACAGCGAACCGGCGCGTGATCCGGCGGTCGCGACTTACGGCGCTGCGTTTGCCGAGCGGCTGCGCGCGGCGTTGTCGAACAGCGCGCGCGACGAGCGCCTGTATCGCCAGGCGCATTACGACCCGCTCACGCAGCTGCCGAACCGCGCGCTGTTCCGCGACCGGCTCGCGCAGGAGCTCGCCGCGGCCACCACCGGTCTCACGCGCGGCGCGCTCATGTACGTCGACCTCGATCATTTCAAGCGCGTCAACGACTCGCTCGGCCACAGCGCCGGCGACCAATTGCTGTCGATCGTCGCGCATCGGCTCAAGGCCTGTACGAAGGAGGGCGATACGGTTGCCCGGCTCGGCGGCGATGAATTCACCGTGCTGCTGCGGAACGTGGGCGACGTGGATACCGTGCGCAACATCGCCGATCGCGTGATCCGCTCGCTGGCGCTGCCGGCCAGTCTCGGCGGCCGCGATTACCAGATGCGCGCCAGCGTGGGCGTCACGATGTTTCCCGACGACGGCAACGATCTCGAAGAAGTCATCCGCCAGGCGGATCTGGCGATGTATCGCGCCAAGGCTCAAGGGCGCGGCCGCGCGATCTTCTTCGAGCGCGAGATGTCGCAGCGGAAAGCGAGTTTCACCGACAGCGGCCTGCACCGCGCGCTGCGCCGCCGCGAGCTGTCGCTGTTCTACCAGCCGCAGTTCTCGCTTGCCGACAACCGCCTGTGCGGCGTCGAGGCGCTGCTGCGCTGGCAGACGCGTTACGACGGCATCAAACTACCGGGCGAATTCATTCCCGCCGCCGAACATTCCGGGCTCATCACCGACATCGGCGGCTTCGTGCTGGATTCGGCCTGCAGCCAGTATTCCGAATGGATGCGCGCCGGCGTCGCACCGCGCATGTTCTCGGTGAACGTGTCGGTGCAGCAGCTCAAGGACAACCATTTCGTGCGCATGGTGCAGACCGCGCTGCACCAGCACGGCATCACGCCCGCAGCGCTGGAGCTCGAGATCGTGGAGTCGGTGCTGGCGGACGAGGAGGTCGAAGAACCGCTGCGTGCCATCGCCGCGCTCGGCGTCAAGCTGGCGCTGGACGACTTCGGCACGGGTTATTCGTCGTTGAATTATTTACGACGTTATCCGGTGCACACGGTAAAACTCGACCGCAGCTTCCTGGAAGAAGTCCCACAGAACGAATCGGCCGGTTCACTGGTCGAATCCGTCATCACCATGGCGCACACCCTTGGAAAACGCGTGACGGCCGAAGGCGTGGAAACGAAAGGGCAGCTCGAATTCCTGCGTTCCCGCGGCTGCGAATCGGCGCAGGGTTATTACCTTGCCCGGCCGATGTCCGCCTCCGCGTTGACCGAGATCCTCGAATCGCGGCGGCCCGGCTCGGAGATCGGGGATGCGCGCGCCGCCAGCTAAAAAGGGGACATGCCTATTTTCCGCACCCGATTTTTTTCGGGCGCGAATTGGCCCTTCGATAGCACTCAAGGGAGCGCGCCCTTCGGGTTCCGGAAAACGAGGCTACGAAAAGCTACATCTTCAGAATGAGGGCGCTGATGGGCACTAGGGGCTTTTCGCTTCACGCCTCGTTTTCCGCGCGCTCCATTCGCGCTATCGAAGGGCCAATTCGCGCCCGAAAAAAATCAGGCGCGAAAAATAGGCATGTCCCCTTTTTGGCGGTCATGTTGGCTCTCGGAGGCTGTGCCTCCGCTCCGCCGCCGCGATCCGAGCCCTCACCACAGACCCAGTCCCCGCCCATCGTCGACGACACCCGACCCCAAGGTGCGTGGGACGGCAGCGGCGGCGCACTCAACATGCGCAATCGCGGCGAGGCGCTCGCGGACTTCGCGCTGCGTCTGCGCGGCACTCCGTATCGTTATGGGGGTGCCTCGCTCGACGGCTTCGACTGCAGCGGCCTCGTTTTCTACGCGCATCGGCAACTCGGATTGGCCGTGCCGCGCACCTCGCGCGAGCAGGAGGAAGAAGCCGGGAGCATCAAGCCGCGCAAACTGCGCCGCGGCGATCTGGTGTTCTTCAAGATCGACAGCCGCAAGGTCAATCACGTCGGCATCTACATCGGCAAGCATCGCTTCGTGCACGCGCCCGGCGCCGGCAAACCGGTGACGATCAATTCGCTCGACGATGACTTCTATGCGCAAACCTTTTTTTCCGCGGGGCGCTACTGGGACCGCCTGCCGCGCTGATACTGCGGCGCAAGATAATCCAGCGCTTATGTCGCATTTCTCCTAGTGGAATGAATATTTCGGTCTGCGTTCTGCGACAGCGTGCTCAGTTTCGCCGTTGACCGTATATGGGATGCTTCGCACACTCCAAGGCGAGTAAGTAAAGAGTCGCGTCCGGGAAGGGGCGCGGTTCGGTCAGGGCATTCGGGGAAAGAATCGAACACATGAGCGCAAAGCCAGATTTCGTCGTCAACACGCTGACGCGACCCGCCGCCGGAGCCGCGACGGGCGGTTTCGTGATCAATCTGACTTCATCGACGACGCCCATGGCGTTGTCACAGCCCAAAGACCCGACGCTCGCTCAATACACTTTCTTCGTCAGCCGCCGCCGTGAAGATGGCCGCGAGCGATTCCGCCTGCACATGGGTTACTTCGAGAGCCAGCAGGCGGCCGAAGAGATGCTGCAGATCGTGCGTGAGGTTTATCCCCAGGCGTGGGCGGGTGAGGCGCCGGGCAAGAAGCTGCGGGCTAACAACCCCTCGCTACCGCAAGGTACTGCGCCTGCACCCGCAGCAACGCCGCGCGCCAGCGCGCCTGCTCCGCTTCCCGCCGCGGCGCCCGCCAAGGTTGCCGCCCCCGTTGCCGCCGCGCCGGTGATCGAGGAACGCCATCCGTTCGCGTCGATGCCCGCGCCCGCAGTGGCGGCGGAGTTCGAACCCGAACCGTTCCTGCTCACCGACGACGAGCCGCGATTCAAACCGCTCGATGCGCCGACTGTCGACGTACCGGTCGTGCATCCGCCGGCCGCCAGGCCAGTAGTTAGCCCGCCGGTCGCCGCCGCGGCGCCGGTAGCCGTCAAACCCACGCCCGCGAAACCCGTCGCGAAAGCCGCTGCTCCCAAGCCCGCAGCGAAGGTGTTGCCGGTCGCGAAGGCGTTGCCAGCCGCGAAGGCGATACCAGCCACCAAAGCCGTCGCGCCGAAAACCGCCGCGCCGCAACCCGCCGCGCCGCCCAAAGCGGCCGCGCCGAAAGCCACCACTCCCGCGAAACCGCCGGTCGTCGCGCCGAAGATCGCCGCCAAGGTTTCTGCTCCCGCATTGACCGCGTCCGCGCCGGCCTCGAAGCCTGCAGCACCGGTCGCGGCGCCGGTGCAGGCCGCCGCATCCGCGGCTCCGAAAGCGCGGCCGCCGGAACCAACCGTGCAGATGCCGGTGATGCCCGCCACGCCGTCGCTCGCCAACATGCGCCAGGTCATCGAGGAGCTCGACGATCTTTCCGACACGCAGACCATCCGCTTGCTCGAGCGCCACTCGCCCTATCGCGAAGGCTCGCAGGAAGCATCGGTCGACGAGGCCATCCGCGTCATCAAACCCGAAGACGCGCAATCGATGCTGGCCATCAAGGGCGAAGTGAAGCGCAATGCGCCCGTGCTCTTCGCCGTGCAGCTCGACTGGTCGGTCACGCCTTTCGACATGGCGAAGGTCGCTCCGCTCGCCATCTTCAACGCCTACACGCTCTACACCACCGAAGCGAACCGCGAGGGCCGCACCTGGTACGGTCTGCGCCTGGGTTTCTTCAGCGATGCCGTCTCCGCGAAGCAGGTTGCGTATTACGTGCGCTCCGACTTCAAGACCGTCTCGGTCGTGCCCGTGACGACCATCGAGAAAGAGCGCGCCAACGATCTCAACGCGTCGCGCAGCGGCATTTACCGCGCGGCGAACATCAAGGAAGGCCCGGCGCCGACGCCGGCTTCCATGTCCCAGTCGAACGCGAGCGGCGTCTTCAAATTGCTCGAAGACGACATGCCCGCGATGATCGAACAGGACATCGACGGCGAAACCTCACCGCGTTTCGGCAAGCAGGCGAATGCGCCCGCAGCCGCGGCACCGCCCAAGGCCGCGGCTCCCGCTGCGCCCGAAGCGAAAAAGCATGCGCCGGCCTCGAAGGCTCGCAAACCCGGTACGGGTTCCAGGCGTAATGCGCATGCGCAGGTCGACGAAGAAACGCTGGACCAGACCCTCGAAATCCTCGGCGCGAGCACGCTCGAGATCCAGAACGACAGCACCGGCGACACCG
>Ga0307513_10007610_pt1 | contig 13999 bp, 13 predicted proteins | sample 15_EM_MG_FD_202174 | JGI IMG/M metagenome (GOLD analysis project Ga0307513, IMG submission 202174) | Populus trichocarpa ectomycorrhiza microbial communities from riparian zone in the Pacific Northwest, United States - 15_EM | ecosystem: Host-associated > Plants > Roots > Unclassified | place... | reverse complement strand
GTAAGCCACAAAGTTGTGTTGAGCCGCAAAGTTGTGTTGAGCTGGCAGGCACTCTTTAGAGTGCCCCAGGTTGTGAGCCTGCGAACATCCGGGGGTTGCGGCCACCGCCGCAACCTTGGCACGGTTACTGGAAGTCCGATTTTGGGATTTTAATGAGTGGGTCGTGTGCCTCTTCCCGAGTTGCTGGTAGATTTCAACTAAGGTGTTTCTTACTCCTTTGGTGTTTAATGAGAGATTCTCCATGGCTTCAAACAGAATCAGTGCTTTGTACGCTTGTTTCTCTCGTACGATATGACTACCAAAACCCCACTCGTGACCTCGAGCCTCCCTACTTGCTCCCATGTGTATTATCTCACTATAGCCTTCTAATCGTACACTAAGATCGAATTTTGAGAACGACGGACAGTACATATATAGATGTTTTTCGTGCCTAGATCCTGACAGACAAGTCCAGAGGCCTCCTCTAAGTTCCCCAATACTCAAGAGAGGGAGAGAGAGGTGTAGTCAGTTTCCGCTCGACCTCACATACCCAACAAGACCAAAATTTTCCCTCACTTTTTTCCTTTGACAACCATAATTACTCCCGTGCCATCGGATCCTTATTCCTCCATAATAACACCATAAGTCTGAGAGTCGGTATGATATTCGTTAGGCTTTGACAATGGAGAAGAAATACCCACTCATCGATTGGGTAACTATCGTGAAATATTAATAGAGTTCAAATCCGCTAATGAGGAAAACTTGCCTGTCAGTTCAGGAAGATCTCGACGGGTATGCCGAACCTTAGGGCCTAGAAGCACCCTGTTGGAGTAACAGAATGAGATCAGTGTTCCCAGTTCTCTTGGGGCCAAGAGGGGCCAAGAGGGGACTGCAAAGGACTAGGACTGGACCGGACACCTTCTGACAGTCCGGCCAGGGCAGCGAAATCCCAGGACGGCAGACTTCGGCTGGAACGACGGGCCCTATGAAGACAGTTCCCTTCGGTGGTAGGACTGCAGGTAATTCCAAGGGACTGCCGGGGGAGGTGAAGAGCTGAGGAGGGGGGGGGGGGGCGGAATAGTGATATTTCACGATCTTAGCTCAGCAGATATCTATTCCGAAAATCAGGTCAGAAAAGGGAAATAAATAAACCGGGCAGCAATCTTGGAGTTTAAATTTGTGGATACGGCTTCTGGTCCTGAATGACTCTTCCTATTATATCTGCTGCCTAAATTAATAACAAGTTCAAGCGCATCCCACATTCTTAGAGGGCATTACCTGGCCATGGACCATATCCCCAACTTGATAGGGCGGCAAAGCACTCAGCGAGAGGAGCATACCATGGGGAGCCCAAGTTAAGTGGGCTTACAACCAGAATTTGCATTCCGAGTGATGGATAAATAACGGGGTGTGCTACCGTGAGATCTAGATTTTAATCCCAAAATATGAAGCACAGAGGGGGGGCATGAGGCCGTGAGGCTAATTTTCAGAGTTCGCGGCATCGCACGGGACCCCTGGCCATCGGCTGCGGGGCGCAGGTTGTCCGATTGCCCAAGAAACAACATATAGCCTGTCCCGTCCTACCTCCAAAACGAACGAACTGGACAGTGTGGAACACTATTGGTGGGGCACGAGTGGCAGCGGATATTATGCAACCCCATCGGCAGGAGTTGCTGCCTCATTAGACTGTGTTTGTCCTGCCAGCTAGCCAAGCGGAGATAGGTAAAAAATACTGTTAGAAGTCCTTAGATACTGCGTCGCACGCTCAAGTTCTCATTTCATTGTTCGGATAGGCTCTAGAGATGCGCTTGGGATTGATGCATCTGCAGGAACGAGACTAGGAGAGCCAAATGTATGAAGACTATGATTGCAGTGAGTCTTTACGACCTATGTCTCTCCTTCGTTAGCATAGGAGTACGCAAGGGAAAGGAGGCATGCCTGGGAGAAAATAAATATTTGTGGTGACCGATGGAAGGATAGAAGGATAATGCTGTTATGATTCATATATACTCCCGTTTCCACCGTGTAGCAGTTAAGAAGCGGGGGGGGGGTGAACGAACTTCTCCACTCATCCCAAGTCATGCGTTGTGCCAATCGGAGATTCGGAGGGTGGTATTTCTGTTGATTTAATTCCTGCAGTCCCGAACATAATCGTTCCGAATCTGCCCCCACCTCTATCACATCAGGCCTTGTGTCTGTGCAAGAAGCAATCACTTGCAAGTGGTTCCCATTCATTTGTTGCTGCGAGCTAACGTGACTAGGTACAGTGCAGTTCTCCGGGGGGTGTCGTCAACCAAAATAAGCTCGTTTCGCACAGCTCGGAAATAATTGGCAGCAGCTAGGAAATCTGGTTCGGCCTTTGTATCCGCCGGAAATATAGTATCTCCCACGGCCAAGGCGGCCAGAACAGCTCACCGCAGCCTACCGATCAAGGTGTCAATGGTGGGTAATGGATAGACTTTAAATCCCTAGTTTGAACTTTGGGCCCAAATCCTAACCTAGTCAGGCCGTACCAAACAGGGCCTCAATTCATCAAGTCGTAGTCGTCTCATCGGTATCAACATTCCACCAAACCCTATGCCTCCATTGCCAGAAAATCGATCGCAATCTAATTGCTCTCATGCGAGTGCAGGAATACACAACCACCAAAATCCAGCGTCAGAAAACTCCCACAAAATTCAGAAATCCTAAAACAGTTGCCAATCCCAGCACGGAAACAAACGCCCAGGACAGAACTCAGAACACTACAAGCAAAAAACTATAGGGAGCTCGGGTAAGAAAAAGTATTAAACCGGCGGGCCGCAGGCAATATGTTGTTAGAAATCGCTACCCACCGCACGGCACACTCTAAACACCGTCCAGAACATCGGCAATACCGGCGTGGCTGGTCATGGCTGCTGCCCTGCGATATCGGCCGGCGGCCTTGAGCTCTGATTAATTCAAAGCGTGGGGATTAGTTAAAGCCACTTACGGTGGTTGGCACTCCTCCAACTCACCTCTCTATTCGGCCGGCCGAACCTCCGTAAACGATTGTTAATCCAATGAACCCTAACCCTCCTCTTCACCATAGGAGCGCTATTCCCCTTGACTCCCCTACACATACTGAGGGCTTCCGACGCAAGGCCCAGCCCAAGACAAACTCTCATCCTTCCTCGAAACAAAATGACCTGTCGTCATAGCACTCTTCTTCCCTCCAGTCCTTCCCTGAGACGGGATAGCTTCGTCATCCCATCTCTCAAGTACGTATGCCTGCTACCTCCCTATGCATTGCTGCTTGGGCCACGTCTCCCGCCCTCCTTGATTCATACATTTATATCTCGTCTCCTACTCCCCGCTCTCCTTCTCTCTCTCCTTCTCTCCTTCCATCAATCAACCTTTCTCCACTTTATCCAGCAACCTCCCTCACTCTATAACAAACCACTTCTACGAAACTTGCTTAAAGTATTACTATAATCATCATGCCTCCATTCCGTTTTCTGCTCCTCCCTCTTCTAGTATTTCTCGGAGCATCCTCCGGTCTCCTTATTCCTAAGAAAGTCGAGGCAGAAGACTCCCCGAGCACAAAGGTTGCCACAATACCCCCCTCCCTCATGATCCCGATTTCATCTTGCAATTCTCTCAGAGTCCTTCCTCCCCAAGGACATGGCGGAGTCTGGCTCAAACCCAGCCTGGAGAGTCCCAGGAGCCGCCCTCAGTGCGTCAGTAATGGTTTGATCGGCAAGACCAACGAGACCGCATTGTATGGTACGTTCACTACTATCCTTTTAACTTGGCAGCTAATAAGAGTGAATATAAAGTCCGTTTCCAGGTTCCGTTTAACAGTGCGAGATATTGCGAGATTGAATTCAACCTCCCCCCCTCGGGTGATCAGAAGCAATGGACAGTTAGAGGTACCGGAATTCTGAATGTGTATGGCCTTGCCGAACCGATAAACCCCCACCAAATTCATTGGAATGTCCGGCCAAGCCGAGCTCCAAACACCCACTCTGGCAGCCCTAATAGCCCCTTGTATCTGATTGAGGTATACACCACTTGCCGATCTTTGCTTCTAACCTTAAGACCTTCTAACATCTGTGGCGTTGAAGCATTCCATTCCTGAAGAAACTACGTCGTGTAAAGGGCCCCGACTAGAATGCAGAATGGGAGAGTTTATGGAGTTTGAACTATCCGTCCACCGCCCTGGGTACACCTTTTTCGATTGGCAACGTAAGTACTCGTATATTTCCCCCGTCTGGATCAAGCTCACGCCTCTTAGAATTGGAGGAACCCCCAACAGGCATTTTCCTTGGTATGTGGAGCTAGGTTTGTTGGTCAGTGATCCCGTTTTATAGGATCCCTGCCATGTTGAATACGAAGTTCTACGTGTTTCGTACAAAATGTTTGGCGTGCTCAGTGTGACCTACTAGCCGGCTTTGTCAGAACAGCCCAGGTTTAGGAGACTGCATTAGTTAATAAGCTCCTATGAATACAACATGATTTCTCTGAATTTCCGTTAGCTGAATTTTTCATTCCGTGCCTTAAGTTCCATCACCTTCCACAGCTCTAGGATAGGTATGATATTGTATAAGAGAATATAACTCTTGGGGTTAAGACCAAACAGGCACTAACCCCACCACCAACAAATACTGGAGACAGTGGCTGGCCTGTCGTGTTGAAAACCAGACCCTTGGTTAAATATATGGTATCCTATCATAGCTTTTTTCCATTACTACCCTGCCCTATTTACCCAAACATAAGATTACCATCCCGCGGCATCCCCCACCTCACTGCCTCTACCGAGGCTGTATCTGGGAGTCCCCATTAAAAAAATATATACCATTCATCCCTCCCCGCAACATACTCCAAAAGATCACCACGACCAGAAAGCGCCCTCCTGAGCGAGCTTAACCGACCGGTTAGAGTCCAATTGCTACTCCCCATCGATTCTCGAAATCCAGAAGTGACTTCCATATACAGACCCCCGAAGCCAAGCCATCAAACTACAAGTAGACTATATTTTTCCCCATTGATTAGAACTAGCTTACATCTTTGTTTCGGCCCCATAAAGTCCCAATTCTAATTCTGGTAGAGTCAGGAAACCAATCCATCCCCAAGAAAGGGGTCGAGAAGCCCTTCGGTCAAGTCAGCCATTGGGTAGGCAAGATAACGGAATGCGTCCCCATAATACGCACCATATACCATGGTAGGTAAGGTTGCATAAGTGCCCTTCCAGAGATCAAACATTAAATGGGCAAAACAATATCTGGACCCTATAGCGTATACTGGAGGCTCACCCGCACAGAACATTACAATTACACACGCTAAGTAAATTCGTATTGTCACGGGAATATAGCATTTGGAGAGCTTGATACTCCACCACCCTCGAAAATCGGCATTCGGAGCACACAGCAGTTAAAATATGAGGAAGGGAGGCGACTATCGACCAGTTCCGATGGTCGAACGGCTAAGGAACTGGTCCGTACTAATTTGAAATAGGGAACACAGCGAGTTCGAATCCCCTTCCAGTGGAAGTAGTTGGACATTAAAAAAAATGCCCAGAGAACCACTTTTTTACGGATTTAGGGGTGAGGGGATTAGAGGTGTCAACTTTTGTATTTTCAGAGGCATTACCCTCGTCAGCTAATGTGCATCACTAAAGAAACACGAAAGTGTTAACCCAACAGCCACAAAAATCACCTTTCTAAGCTTCGGCAAAATCTATGATCAGGAATTACAATTCCGTCACTTTGTGAAGCCCCACGGAACACAGATGCCAAACCCCCCGAGCAGGGTATAAAAAAATGGTATCAGCATTCCTATTTGCTCACAAACGCTTCTTTACCAACCGACAAGTACTTTTCAATCCATGGATAACACCCCTCAAGCCGCTAAGTTAATCGCTTTAGTCAAACAGGATGAGATAAATGTAGCAATTGTGCACTGAAGGAGCTTTCTCAGCTATCATAGCCAACCAAAAAATCATTTCCTACCAAGTTTCATTCTACAAAAACAAACTACCGGGAGCAGTGATCTAAAAAAGAAATGAGTCATGATTACTCGCGAATAGCCCTCCAATTGGCTATGTAAATTTATCTAACAGGAATCTGCGCCAAATCTACAGGAAACCACAAGTCACTTAGATATGATACCGCCCTCGCTGAGGCGACTAAGTTGGATGAAAGGCTCTCCTGTGCAATTGTAGCTATCAGCCGGTGACCTCCCTATATAAATCAACCAATCACCGTCCAGCCAGGTGGGTGTCGGGTATGAGTATGTCTTTGTCTATCTTTATTTATGGAGCACGAGCCCGCAGAACAATGGATCTCATTCCCGCACAGAACAATACGTAGGGAGCAAAGATCAAAAACCCTACCACGGTAGATAATTTCTTTAAGTTACAGCCAAGCTCGATAAGTAGTGAGTGAGATTCACATTCCCCACGCCCATCAAATAATGCAGTGTTAGCCAAATTACGACAACATCCCTAGTCTGCTTTCCCCAAAAATAACCTCATCTCCGAGTAAGCCCCTTCGATAACTTACAACTCTCGATATCTCTCTCTTCTCTCAGGTACACTGCTGTCGCAGCGCGGGAAGTTGAACAGTATCCAGGCCTGGTACGGTACAGTACCCCCACCCCTCCCAAACCCGAATCAGAAATCTATCCAATAACTTAAAGCCAGGAAAGACCACAACACAGTAACCTCCACCGATATCCCGGAACCAACCCTCGCAGCCAAATCCTCCGACCCTAGAACTCGACTGTGGCAAAGCCGGTTGAGAGTCAACGTTCAAACCCGACCCTTAAGCGCTAGCACCCACTCCATTTAGAGCAGAGCCAATTGTCTTAGAAGATACCTCTCCTCTTTGAAATCTTGCCTCCTTTCCTCACAGATACTCTTCTGTTGAGACTGTAAGCACTCTGGGCCCCCCTTTAGCCTGGAGGACCAAATCCATAATCCCCCCCCCCCCATCTTGGCTCACCGCCTCAAATATGGGAGTATAATCCGGTGGTAACGGTATTTCCAAATACTCTAGTTCCCCGCTCAATCTCAAGTTCAGTGTTTCCAGCTCTTACATACATGCCGAGATAAATTTCTCCGCTTGGCTTTCCCTGTGTTTCTCTATGGCTATACCTTAAAAAGCGCGGGACATGTTATCACGCTCAATTTCTATGGTCCAAAGTGAGTTTTTGGTCTGCAAATATAGATTCTCCGTGCGGCTGCGAATCTGTAGTATTTCCCTACTATATCGCAAAGGGGAGTGTGCTTCTCAGCGGAAATTGCCCAGGGGTGAGTAGGGACTCCCTGAGTAGTAAATACGCATGTACCGGTATGCTGTTTGCCTTTGCAGAAAATGGACTCGTGGCTGGTGCCGGGGTGATCCTAAATTTTGTAATTTGATGGTATTATATTATTTGCTGTAGCAGTTCCTAATAGTGGTGATGACCTGCAAGTCTAGAAACATGAATTGATACCATGGCAGTTCCGTTTTCCCGCCGTAGTAGGGGCTGTTGACCTCACAAGGCCAAATTCGGTTATGATTCTAAGCGCATGCATCAAGGAGACAAGCTAAAGGTATACAATCCACGATCCATATAACTTCTACAATAGAAAAAGCCCAAACCTCTAAGATAGGAAAATATCTTGGCCCCGTTTACCTCAGGGGCATCCTTCCTATCAGACAAATAGCAACCAGTGCTCGGGGAAGATAAGAATCCTCCCTCTCAGTTGGCTACACCCCTCACATATAATCCAAAGTCCGTCCAGAACATTATTTTTTTCCAAAAAAAAATGTAACAACCCTCACGCATAGGCGGATACAATCTAAAATTAAAATAATCCTCACGCCTTTAGTCAGGGGCCTCTCCCTTATATATATTCAAACCTCGAAAACCAAGAACGAAATAGAAGCTAGCACCTAGAGCAACCTAAATATCTCGATGAAAAAGAAAGCAAGAGAAATGCCGAAAGAAATATAGAAGAGAGAAACCAGGTGAGAGAAACCATATACCCACCATAAAGTGATCCAGTGAGTCCAGTTGGATGGCAAGAGTGGTCGGTGAGTGAGGGTGGTTTTTACCATCTCAGACAGTGAAGGGTGAGCATCCGAGAGTTCTCCCTTAATGCGGTACCGTAAAGCACAGCTGCAAGCTACAACACTGTGAGAAGGTATCTCTCACTATAATTTGATACCAAGTAATAGCCCATGTCGCAAAAAAAACGCCCCTATATTGAATCACCTTATAATAAGCGGACCTTAATCACTAATCTTCGGCGACACTCTTATCTGAAATGCTGGGGATAAATTGTATTCAAAAGCCTGAATTAGGCTTTCTTTCCTTCCTTAGCACGCTGAGTGCAAACCCTCCCCCTCTCTTGTATCTCCATTGAGATCTCAAGTTCTTTCATATACCGGCCTAGCTGGTGGCATCTGGCAGGTTTGAGATGTTACGGTACCATAACGCGCCGTACAGTACTGTATCCTACACAATACGAACCCAGAGTTCGAATTCTGCACCTTGCCTTAGTGGGTGATAACCTATGAATCGGCCTCCCCTGATAGAGCTCTCGGGCTCAATACTGGTGATAAGAGAGGCGATAAACCTAGACCGTATTATGCACAACTCCACCAATACTCTAAATCTCAAACACGATTTGAGATTACTAACCCGGAGAACTTCTACAAAGGGTACTAATTCGGCTCGCCCGGCGAAGATGGGAAGGAATTGCACTTCTCCCTCGCCTAACCCCATTTCATCTCCATCTCCCACGCCAGCTCTATCGTACTTCTAACTACAGAACGTTCAGCACCCCCACCGACCACTCTCTTCAGATTGCTTTGCTCTATCGCCAACGCCAGCCTAACAATCAGTTTTAAAAACGACTGCCAAAGATCTTGATCGGGAGCCAGCAGTCATGAGTTTCGTGTCAGCACCAGCCCCGCTCAAAGCAACACCGCCAACATACAGTCAACCCTATTCTCTCATTCCCTGCTCTCGTGACTCAATTCTGAATACTACAAATTACTTAGGTCAACTTCTACTTCATCCCGCCGAACCTTTTGCGGCGGACCTGATCGTCTAAGCCACAAGAGATCGCTTATGCGGACAAGCCTTCGATACCGGTAGTAACAGCCAGAGCCTGAGACTCCAATTGTATTTGAAAGCCGATGTTGTCAGCTCCCGTTGGCATCTTATTTCCTATGGCACTAGAGACTTTCAGGGATCGTCTCCCGACCCGACTTAGGTCCCGCCGATCTAACCTCAGATCCCTGGGTTCTAGCTGAGCGGCTTATCGATCCAGCCGCGGTAGGAGCACGGTTCATCTCTCAAGGATTCAGCACTAAAGCGTGAGCGCCCAGTGGTCACCTGTTTGGTACAGTGGCTAATTGTTAGCTGAGGTTGCCCGGGTGGGTTTGTCAGAGTACAGCCCCACTTTCATTGGCTGACAAATCCTGTTTTTTGCGCGAGTGAAAAAACACCAAGATTGGTCCAGCTCGAGGATTCCTAGTAATCCTCTTGTCCACAATCATCACAATCATGTCATATTACCAAGATAACTGCAATCCAACGCCATCGCGGGCTATCCAAGTAAAGGGCTAAAAACGACAAAAATTCGATGGTGCGCCCCCGCCCCGTTGATCGTTCTAGTCGGCGGTCGTCTCCCCGCTTGGCATTCCCCTCCCCGCATCAAACTTAAACGCGGACCCCCCTTACCAATCCCTTGCCTCCCCTCCGCAGCACACGTTATTTATGCATAAATGTTGACACCTAGCCTCTGAGCCTCCTCCGTGGTGCCCTCGTAATGGATCGGCGCTTGCAAACACGACCGCTATTGCATACCGCCAAACCTCAGCTTTTTCCTCGGATCTGGGTGATATGCAATAGCAGTCGTGTTCGCAAGTGTCACCCCACCACAAGCCTGATCTACTGTACTCCGGCCTTCCCCCGCCCCCATCCCTGTTCCCTCGTCTACAACCCCAGCAGCCTGAAAAAGCACGTTTTGCTAATGATTCCACTTGGCAGGAAACAACTTCCAAGCTCACCCCGGGCCACTAAAGATCTCCAAATGCCTCAATGGTCCTCTTTCACGTGCCTTGAAGCAACTATTACAAGGATTCGTCGGGGGTCACCCGCAGGATATGTGCTAAAGAGGATCGATGATACACCAGCTATCAGGGTTATTCGACACCACATATGCAGAGGGCTTAGGTACGCCGCTCGTCCTGTGAGTTCTCATGGAGCAGGGAGCTGGTTGGTGTTGCCTCATGACAAGGCTTAACCTTTCGGGCGATCACAACCCATCACTCGAATATTAAGACCTGTGACCGAGACTGTCCCCGTAGGGGCATCCCTTGGTCCGTCTAGTGTTAGACCAAGTCTCGAATAGTTATGAGTGCATAAAGGCACACCCGTTGTATAGGCAGCCGACTCGGTATCCGGTGAAGATGAGCGCTGTGCCTGCCTTTCGCCTAGCTTGCGCCTATCACACCAGGCCAGTGTCTCTCCAGGCTCGATGGTGTCACTGATTGTAACAATTGTGGCCGCCAAGTTATGTCCCTAGCTGCCTTTCACCGACTAATTTCATATAGGATTTACACGGCATGATCTAACCAATGCTAATATTGATATCCGGCTCACCTATCACAGACTACCTTATCCAGTCGCCCACGTGTAAAGCATTCCAAGTAAGGGTTTGAGAGCCAATTTCACTACCTAACCAGCCACGCAAAGGCACAGTACATAACTAGAACATTCCGAATCGAACAGATTGAGAAATCCGATACGAACCATTCACCAGATCATTCCCTATATCCACGGACACCTGCATACTCCTAAAGTCCCCGGTATTCGTGCATCCTCCGCTTTGGTTGGAGGTCCCTAAGGTTCTATAATTCAACAAGACCCAACACACCGCCGCGGGATCGACCCCTACCAAACCTACAACCTCTGACTAGACAACACCAGCAAGCAAGGAAGCAAACATCGCGAAACGGTGAGGTAAGCGTGGAGGTCCATTCTAACTGAGGTACGAAAATATACCGTATGTGCAGTACAGTAGACCCAAGGTAAATGCTTTTCCCTATCTGCTTACGCGAAGAGCCGTTCTATTAAGGGTCATACTTCACCGGAGCACTGAAAAGATACCCCCCATTCGTCCGCCCCAACATTCGACGCGTATAATACTGGTCCTTGCCCGATCTCATTTTCAAGGGCTAAGTTAAGGGGGCCAATACCAAGACGCCCTCCGGGACAAAAGTACAACACAGGTGACCTGAGAGTGGAATTCAGCTGTGTAACAAACCTGTACCATTCCGAAAGGGTCTATTTCAGAACCAGTACTACAGCATTTGGGACCCAGTTAGTAGAAACAGGATAGCAACAGTAGTCTGATCACGAACCTTCCCCCCTTCCCCTTCCCCCTCCCCCCCAACTGCAACCTATTGCAGTCTTAGCTCAGACCACAAGCATCCACTCAACTAAGGTCACAACCTTTCCCCACTACCATGCATACTTCACCCAGCAGCCTCAAGGCAGTCAATTCCGAGAATCTCGCCTTTTTTTCCAAGGTACCAAGCAGCTTTTGCATTCCAGGGAAAGCCACCTTCCTCTAGAAATAGCATATTAGAGTTCTCCCCCAAATTTCCAAATCTTGACCAGACGTACTGTACACATGTGTGGCCGGGAATGCTGGATAAAGTGAAATATCTACCATACGGTATTATTGTTAGCTGGCAAAAATAGCTAATTAGAACACCCCCAGGTAACAACAACACAACAATATTTTTATGTGGGGAATTGGTTTCGGTGCCTTGAAAACGGCAAAATAGGTGTGCTCAGCCATTCATTCCCCTTAACCAGCAAATGCATATAATACCAAGTTCTGATAACGACAACATTCCAAAGGTCCCACAGGATTGGTACGGTCAGTTGAATTGTTAGGTCCATAGCAGGCAAGCAAATCTACCGAACGCCAGCTGGTCGCCCCCAAGCCCACCGTGACACCATGAACTATAATAATAATAATAATAACAAAAGAGGAGGGGGGAGACATCTCATATTATTATGTCTCCATTCTTCTAAATGCCTACCGTATTCACTTACACGACGCTCGTGAAACAAACCCATAACCCACCGAGTCACGTAACCTGCTGGGGACTAGAAATTTCCCCGTGAACTAAACCCATATACATCACACCCCACAGGGTTCCTATCAAGTCACGGTAGATATCTAGATCGCTACACAAAGTGCCCACACTACTAAATGGGCGGTACGGATTGCTTGTCCATAGAGGCCCGGTTATGTGGATCCACAGTACTAGTACCGTGCACAAATGGCCGCCCCGGGGATAACGACTTTTTTTCCTTTCCGATCTATTAATGATCTATTGGCTTGTGCCTTCTTTTCTTTTTTTTCCTCTTTCGATAATAGCAGCTGAACGCGGCACTCCAGGTTTCCAGTCCTCAAGTTTTCGGGATTCCATCACAACGGAATAAATTAACCGGGGGATTGACCGACCCGACCGATCTGCCGTCAGTCCACCACCATGCGGGGGAGAGAGAGAGACCCATCCCCCAGCATGCCGGTACTATAATCGAGATTTCTAACAGGTAAAAAAAGCTTAAACCTGAGACATGCAAGAGGGGAGAAAGAGAGAGAAAAGGCCAACCCGGGGAGCATCCGTCTCTGGATGGCTATGTAATTCTCCGTTTTAAGATGTTTGTCCGAGGTAGTTAATAGTTGCTAAGTGATGATGATGATGATGATTGAGCACATGAATGACTCGCAAGTCCTACTCTGCCGACGAGTCTACAATTATAGATGAGACGGAGGAGACGACGAACAGAAGCACGAGGTGCGGCCGAACGGGGTCCGGAACCTGCGGAGTTCGGGGCGGGAGAGTGCGGTACGGGTAGGATACCCGCGAAGCGACTCGTGGCGGTATCCTACCGTGCATCACCATCCCTTTCCACCGAGAGGAGTTCAGCTGGTGAATGGAAAGTCTTCCACTTGTATACTACCGGTATCCTCGAATGCTGGTACAGCAACCAGTGCAAAGCCACAATTCGGCGAATGCCGGAATATTCTGTCACAATTGCATATACTGTATGGGGACAGGAATTGTGTATTGTTAGCATAGTTGGGCAGTTTGGTATACCTGAAACAACGGAGAATGGGGGGAAAGGATGATTCTTGCACTTTCCAATGGAGAAAAAGGACCCCCCCCCCCCCGCGGAGAGTAGCGAATATAGTGCATCTCTCATGTTATCCGGACCTCCGAGTCCTCGTTTCTTTCTCTCTTTCTTTCTCTTTTGGCTACTCCCCTCGTGATACCGTCCGGAGCGGAAAAACGATTCGCTGATGGGGAGAGGCGAAAACTCGATATTGCAGTTGCCTTGACCTGAAATTATCCAAAAACACAGAAATGCTAGGCCAAATCCAGCCCAGACTTGTCTCCCCCCCGTCCCACTGCAGCAAACACCTCGGCGAAACGGCTGAGCGCCTCAGCAACACAATTCATCACTCACAGTACCAAATGTCACCTACGGTATATAGCAATTGAACAAGCGCAGTACTGCACGAGAAGTATACCTCGGGCAAAAGAGCCCCACCACACCCACGAAAGGGAAAAAAAGGGCAAATCGTCACCACCGGACCCGATGCCATAATGTCAATCTCAAACGCTCACGCCACCAAAGGAGATTCACGACGATGGACAAAAAAGTCTACTTCCCGGTCCCTGAACACATGGGGGGATCATAAACAGTATGCATATAGCACCTCCAGCTGCTCACAACACCGGAGGCTCCGGGAAAACCCTCAGCAGCAGCAGCAGCAGCAGCGATTCTCAAGCCACAACAATCTTACTCGCTAACTTATGGTTCCAACTTCCAAGTAATAAAAATAATAAAAATAAAAATAAAAATAAAATAAACCTACCTCTCCTAGCAGGCGAGGTCAGGCTTCGGCATTGCGACCGCATAAAAGCCAGAGTGCATCCGCACGATTCCCAACGCCCGCATGATTGGATCAAATCTC
>Ga0307513_10007609_pt1 | contig 13999 bp, 12 predicted proteins | sample 15_EM_MG_FD_202174 | JGI IMG/M metagenome (GOLD analysis project Ga0307513, IMG submission 202174) | Populus trichocarpa ectomycorrhiza microbial communities from riparian zone in the Pacific Northwest, United States - 15_EM | ecosystem: Host-associated > Plants > Roots > Unclassified | place... | reverse complement strand
GGCCACGGCGCATGACACGTTGAAAACGGCCATGGCCATCGGCCAGCGGATCGGCAAGATCGGCGTGGTGAGCGGCGTTTGCGACGGCTTCATCGGCAACCGGATGCTGGCGCGCCGCTCGATCGAGGTGGAACGGTTGATGATCGAGGGCGCGATGCCCGCGGAAATCGATGCCACGATCACCGAATTCGGCTTCCCGATGGGGCCTTGCGCGATGGGCGACCTCGCGGGCCTCGACGTCGGCTGGCGCATTCGCCGCGAGCGCGGTGTCACGGCGCCGATCTCCGACGCATTGTGCGAGCAGGGCCGCTTTGGCCAGAAGACCGGTCGCGGCTATTACCTCTATCAGGCCGGCTCACGTGTGCCGCGTCCCGACCCGGAGGTCGAGCAGCTCATCCTCGCCACCTCCAGAGCGCGGGGCATCCAGCGCCGCGCCATCGACAGGCAGGAGATCACCGAGCGGATGATCTATCCGATGATCAACGAGGGCGCGCGCATCCTGGAGGAAGGCATCGCCATGCGGCCCGGCGATATCGACGTGGTCTGGGTCTATGGCTATGGCTGGCCGGTGTGGCGCGGCGGGCCGATGTTCCATGCCGACAGGCAAGGGCTTGCCCAGATCGCCGCACGGCTCCGGGCCTATTCCGAGCGCATCGGCGACCCGATGCTGGCGCCCGCGCCGCTGCTTGCCCGGCTCGCGGCCGAGGACAAGACCTTCTCGTCCCTGTCCGCAGAGGCATGAGCCATGGCCCGGCCCGCTTTCGCCTGGGAAAAGTCATATCCCCCAGGGACTGCTTGGGATACGCCGCTGACCATCACCACGTTGCCGGCCTTGTTCGACGCGGCGGTCGCGGCCTATGCCTCGCGCCCCGCGATCGAATTTCGCGGCCGGGACATCACCTATGCCGAGCTGGGCAATGCGGTTGGCGATGCCGCGCGCGGGCTGCAAGCCCTGGGTCATGACAAGAGCCGGCCCGTCGCGCTGTATCTGCCGAATGTGCCGCTGCACCCAATCGCGTTCTTCGCCGCCGTCAAAACCGGCGCGCCGGTTGTGCATCTGAGCCCGCTCGATGCCGAGCGCGGACTGATGCACAAGCTGGAAGATAGCGGCGCGCGGACGCTGATCACGGTCAACTTCGCCAATCTCCTGCCCAATGCATTGAAAATGCTGGAGGCTGGCGTCATCGATCATCTGATCGTTGGCGACGATACGGAATGGGGCGTCTCGCCCGTCCCGCTTGTCCCGATCCCCGAGCGCGCGGGCGTCATCCCGGTGGCGCAATTCCTGGCCGGCGCTCCGGCAGCGGCGGCGGCCTTCGCGGCAATCGTGCCGGAAGATATCGCGCTGCTGCAATATACCGGCGGCACCACCGGCCGACCGCGCGCTGCGATCCTGACTCACGCCAACCTCACCGCCGCCATATGCATCTACAATACCTGGATGAATGCCCAGCGGAAAGGAGGGATGGGCTACGAGACCGTCATCGCGGTGCTGCCCTTCTTCCATATCTATGGGCTGACCACGGTGCTGCTGCGCCATATCGCCAACGGCAACCAGATCCTGTTGCGGCTGAAGTTCGACATTGCGCAGACGCTGCACGACGTCGAGGTGCGGCGCGCCACCGCCCTGCCCGGCGTGCCGACCATGTGGATCGCGCTCGCCAATTGCGCCGATATCGGCCAGCGCGACCTGTCCTCGCTGACCTATCTGGGCTCGGGCGGCGCACCGCTCCCGGTCGAGGTGGAGTCGCGCTTCGTCCAGCTCACCGGCCACAGACTGGGCGGGGGATGGGGCATGACCGAGACCTCGCCCGCCGGCACGAACATCCCCGCCTATCGCCAGACGCCGCCGGGCACCATCGGCCTGCCCATGCCGGGCGTGGAGCTTGGCATCGTGGCGCTGGACGACCCCAGCCGCGTGCTCGGGCCCGGCGCGGTTGGCGAAATCCGCGTGCGCGGACCCAACGTCACGCACGGTTACTGGCGTTGCCCGGACGAAACCGCCGCAGCCTTCGCGGACGGCTATCTGCTGACCGGCGATGTCGGCTGGATGGACGAAAACGGCTTTTTCTTTATCGTCGACCGCAAGAAGGACATGATCATCTCCGGCGGGTATAATGTTTATCCGCAAATGATCGAGCAGGCGATCTACGAGCATCCCGGCGTCGCGGAAGTGCTGGTGATCGGCGTGCCAGACACCTATCGCGGCGAGGCGGCCAAGGCTTTCGTAACGCTCCGGCCGGGCGCGCAGGCCTTCACGCTGGAGGAGTTGAACGGCTTTCTCGGCGACAAGATCGGCCGTCACGAATGGCCGGCGCATCTGGAATTCCGCGAAAGCCTACCGCGAACCGCCGTGGGCAAGCTGTCGAAGCTCGAACTGAAGCAGGAAGAACGGGCCAAGGCCGCCAAGGACAAAGCTACCAAGGACAAAACCAACAACGACACGCGCCAATAAGGACAAGGGAGCGAAAATTCATGCGTGAGGCCGTCATCGTTTCAACCGCGCGAACCCCGATCGGGAAAGCCGTGCGCGGCGCCTTCAACATGACCCATGGCGCCGATCTGGGCGGCCATGTCATCAGCCACGCCGTGGCGCGCGCCGGGATCGAGCCGGGCGACGTCGAGGATGTGGTGCTCGGCTGCGCCAATCCCGAAGGCGCCACAGGCGGCAATATCGCCCGTCAGGCGGCCATTCGTGCCGGGCTGCCGGTGACCGTGGCAGGCATGACGATCAACCGCTTCTGCTCGTCGGGCCTCCAGGCAATCGCGGCGGCGGCCCATGAGATCATCCTGGGCGGCGCGCCCGTCGTCGTGGCCGGGGGTCTGGAATCCATCAGCCTCGTGCAGACGACGATGAACACCGCGCATTACCAGAACGCCTGGCTGGCCGAGCACTGCCCCGCCATCTACATGCCGATGATCGAGACCGCCGACATCGTCGCCGCGCGCTATGGCATCTCGCGGCAGGCCCAGGACGAATACGCGCTGATGAGCCAGCAGCGTACCGCCGCCGCGCAAAGCCAGGGCCGGCTGGCCGCCGAAATCGTGCCGATGGCCACGGTGATGGCAGTGGAGGACAAGCAGACCAAGGCGATTTCGCGGGAAGCCGTCACCATCGCGCAGGACGAGGGCAACCGGCCGACCACCACGCTGGAGGGGCTGGCGGCGCTCAAGCCGGTGCGCGGCGAGGGGCAGTTCATCACGGCGGGCAATGCCAGCCAGCTTTCCGATGGCGCCAGTGTCTGCGTGATGATGTCGGACGCTGAGGCCGCGCGGCGTGGCATAACGCCTATGGGGGTGTTCCGCGGCTTTGCCGTCGCCGGCTGCGAGCCGGAGGAGATGGGCATCGGCCCAGTGTTTGCCGTGCCGCGCCTGCTGGCGCGCGCGGGGCTGACCGTGGGCGATATCGGCCTGTGGGAGCTGAACGAGGCCTTCGCCAGTCAGGTACTGTATTGCCGCGACAGGCTCGGCATTCCACAGGAGCGGCTGAATGTCGACGGCGGCGCCATCGCCATCGGCCACCCTTACGGCATGTCCGGCGCGCGGATGACCGGACACGCGCTGATCGAGGGCAAGCGGCGCGGTGTGAAATACGCGGTCGTCACGATGTGCATCGGCGGCGGCCAGGGCGCGGCCGGACTGTTCGAGATCGTGTGAGGCGGATTCGCGTTCAAGCAGGGTTTCCCAAAGCCGGTGTCCACTTTTGGGAAACCCTGCTTGAACACTATGTTTGCGCATCATTTTTTGCGAATAATCTTCGGAGTGAACGATGCTGCCGCCGATGACCGAGCGCACGGAAGCCCTGAAGCGGCAACTTGCGGCTTTCATGGACGCCCATGTCTATCCGGCCGAAGCGGTGTTTGCGCGCCAACTCGATGAAGCGCCGACGCGCTGGATCGTGCCGCCGGTCATGGAGGCGCTGAAAGCCAGGGCCAGGGATGCCGGGCTTTGGAACCTGTTCCTGCCGCTCCGCGAATTTCCCGGCGCGCTGACGAATGTGGAATATGCCCCGCTCTGCGAGATCATGGGGCGCTCGCCCATCGGGGCCGAGGCGTTCAACTGCTCCGCGCCCGACACCGGCAATATGGAGACGCTGGCGCTTTACGGCACGCCCGAGCAGAAGGAAACATGGCTGGCACCGCTGCTGGCGGGCGAAATCCGCTCCTGTTTCGCGATGACCGAGCCCGAGGTCGCCTCGTCCGATGCCACCAACATCCGCACGCAAATCCGCCGCGACGGCGACGATTACGTCATAACAGGCCGCAAATGGTGGACATCCGGCGCGATGGACCCGCGCTGCCGGATCGCCATCGTCATGGGCCAGACAGACCCGGGCGCCCCCAAGCACAAGCGCCAATCGATGATCCTGGTGCCGATGGACACGCCCGGCGTCACGGTCGTTCGCCCGCTGACGGTGTTCGGCTATGACGACGCACCGCATGGACATGCCGAGGTGATCTTCGCGGACGTTCGCGTTCCGGCGCAGAACGTATTGCTTGGCGAGGGGCGCGGCTTCGAAATCGCGCAAGGCCGGCTTGGGCCGGGGCGCATTCATCATTGCATGCGGCTGATCGGCGTCGCCGAGAGGGCGCTGGAGACGCTGTGCCGCCGCGCGCTGTCCCGCTCCACTTTTGGGCAGCCGATCGCCGATCATGGGGTCACGCGGCACTGGATCGCCCAATCGCGGATTGAGATCGACCAGGCGCGCCTGCTCACCATGAATGCCGCGCAGATGATGGACACGGTCGGCAACAAGGCGGCCCGCGCCGAGATCGCCATGATCAAGGTGGTGGCTCCCAATGTCGCGCAGCAGGTGCTGGACCGCGCCATCCAGGTCTGCGGCGGCGGCGGCGTCAGCCAGGATTTCTACCTTGCCAAAGCCTTCGCGGCGGCGCGTTCGCTGCGCCTTGCCGATGGGCCTGACGAGGTTCACCGCGAGACCGTGGCCAAGCTGGAGCTGTCCAAGCACATGAACCGGCTCTAACTAGGCATTCCCTGGTTGCCCAACGAATAACTAGTTAGAGCCTTTTGTTTTCGCAGAGTTTTTTCCAAAACCGGGAAGGCCACTTTTGGAAACTTTGCTTAGGGGGACGGCCATGCCACCTGATGAGGTCGACGCCCAGCAGCAGGCAACGCACCGCGTGCCGCCGCCGGAGACGGTGCAGGTGCGGCAGGCTCACCGCTTTCCCACGGCCGCGCTGGAAGCGCTGCTGAGCGCGCGGCTCGGTGCCAGGCTGACCGGCATGCTGCAAATGGGCGGCGGCCAGTCCAACCCGACCTTCGTGCTTGCCACCGACATGGGCGAGTTCGTGCTGCGCAAGCAGCCGCCCGGCAAGCTGCTACCCTCCGCCCATGCGGTGGACCGGGAATTCCGCGTGCTGTCGGCGCTCGCCCAAACCGATGTGCCGGTGCCTCGCACGCATTTCTTCTGCGACGATCCCGCCATTATCGGCACGCCCTTCTATGTGATGGAGCGGCTGCGGGGCCGTGTGTTCTGGGCGCCGTCCCTGCCGGAGGTGCCGCGCGAGGCGCGCCGCGCCATCCATCTGGGCATGGCCGATGCGCTTGCCCGGCTGCATAGAGTGGATTACCGCGCGGTGGGCCTTGGCGATTACGGCAAGCCCGGCAGCTATTTCACCCGCCAGATCGCCCGCTGGACCCGGCAATGGCAGGCTTCGCGCACCCGCGACATCAGCGCCATCGACCAGCTTGCCGAGTGGCTGCCGGACAATATCCCCGAGGGCGATGATCTCACCGCCATCTGCCACGGCGATTTCCGCTTCGATAACATGATGTTCCACGAACGCGAGCCGCGCGTGATCGGGATTTTCGACTGGGAGCTGTCGACGCTCGGCCATCCCCTCGCCGACCTTGCCTATGCCTGCATCCGCTATCACCTGCCCCCCGATCTCTATGAGGGGCTGATGGGGCTGGATCTGGCCGCGCTCGGCCTGCCGACGCAAGAAGAGTTCGTTGCCGCCTATTCCGAGCGGGTCGGACGCCCGGCGTCCATCACGCCGTTCCACATCGCCTTCTCGCTGTTCCGGCTCGCCGTGATCATCGAAGGCGTGGTGGCCCGGGCCCAGGCTGGAAATGCGTCGAGCGCGACCGCAATGGAAACGGCGCCCATCGGCCCGCGGCTGGCCGCCCGCGCCTGGGAGATTGCCCAAGGATGATAGGCCCAAGCATGATCGGCCCAAGCATGATCGGCCCAAGCATGATCGCCCGCCCAAAGGAGTTCCCATGACAGAGCCGTTTCGCCTGGATGGCCAGGTCGCCGTGGTCACCGGTTCGAGCCGGGGCATCGGCCGCGCGACAGCCATGCTGATGGCGCGTCTTGGCGCCAAGGTGGTGGTGTCGAGCCGCAAGCCTTCGCCTTGCGAGGCGGTGGCCAGCGCCATCGCAGCGGAGGGCGGCGAGGCGACCGTCATCCCCTGCAATGTCTCGGTGAAAAGCGAGGTGGACGCGCTCGTCGCCCACACGCTCGAACGCTGGGGCCGGATCGATATCCTGGTCTGCAACGCGGCGGCGAACCCAGCCTTCGGCCCGCTTGCCGAGCTATCCGACGAGGCCTTCGACAAGATCATGTCCACCAACGTCAAGAGCAATCTGTGGCTTTGCAACCGTGTCATTCCCGGCATGGCCGAGCGAGGCGGGGGAGCCGTGGTCATCGTCTCCTCGATCGCGGGCATCATCGCTTCGCCGATGATCGGCGCCTATGGCATATCGAAGGCCGCCGATTTCGCGCTCGCTCGCTCGCTGGCGGTGGAATGGCCGGGCCGGAACATCCGCGTGAATTGCGTCGCGCCGGGACTGATCAAGACCGACTTTGCCCGCGCGCTTTGGGAGGACCCGGAACGCTTGGCCGAGCGGACGCAGCTTACGCCGCTGCGCCGGATCGGCGAGCCGGAGGAAATCGCGGGCGTGGTGGCTTTTCTCGCCTCGCCGGCCGCGAGCTTCATCACCGGGCAGACCATCATCGCCGATGGCGGCGTCACCGCGATGTAGCGACTTGGGGCACGGTGGAGCAACCATCGCAACGCCAAGCAGGGTTGCATGGCTTCGCCAGCCGATGCGCTTTGGCCTAAGCAGGCATTCCTTGGTTGCCCAACGAATGCCTGCTTAGCCTCCTTTGCTTTCGCCGCGTTTTTTTCCAAAACCGGGAAGGCCACTTTCGTTGGCGCAGCCCGTCGGGTGGGTCACGTGATTAAACAGGAACGTATGTCAACCTAATCACGTCCTCGCCAATGAGATCGCTGGCCACAAGGCGGAGTGGTGGCCGGGGGCCGGCGAAGAATGGCTTGCCGCGACCAAGCACGACGGGGTGGAAGTAGAGTCGGTACTCATCAATAAGACCAAGGTCGGTTAGGCTTCGTGCCAAGTCTGGTCCGGAAACCGCGACCTCCCCAACGAGCCGAGCCTTCAGGCCACGTATCACGGCCTCGATGTCATCCCCGACAAGTGTGGCGTTGGGGCCGACCGACTTTATCGAGCGCGACACGACCCATTTCGGTTGGCGCCGCCACACCGCCGCGAACTCCTGTTGCTCCGCACTCCACTCAGGACGGTCTTCGTCCCAATAGCGCATGAGCTCGTACATGCGGCGACCGTACACACTGCCGGTCAGGTTGCGCACGTGCTCTATCCAGTGACGAAAGAGCGCGGGACCTGGCGGCGGTAATTCCTGGTGGTCGACGTAACCGTCCAGGGACTGGTTCATTCCAAAGACGAACTTCGCCATGCTGCAAAATCTCCACCGCAGGTTTTTCAGAATAGCTTGAGCCGACATTGCGCAGAAGTGAGGCTCGACACAATCTGTACGCCGCCTTGGCGGTGTGACCAATAACCAGAAGCCCACTTTCCACCCAAGGCCGTCGCTCCACGAGGCTCAGAACTGATAGCGGCGCAGCCCGCCATCGACGGGTATGACCGTGCCGGTCATGTAGCTGGCCAGCGGCGAGGCCAAGAAGACGACGAGATTGGCCAATTCGCCCGGCAGCCCATAGCGTCCGACCGGAATCTCGTGCTCGGATTGCCACTGCCGGTATTCGGGTGCGTAGTTCCTTTCGATCTGCTCGCTCATAATGCGCCCCGGCGCGATGCAATTGATCGTAATGCCGTGCTTGCCGACCTCGCGGGACAAGCCCTTGGCCCAGGCGTGAATCGCCGCCTTGGCGCAAAAAGCCCCGTTGATGCCCTCCGGTTCGGACTTGCCGGTGATATTGACGATGCGGCCCCAGCCCCTGGCGATCATCTGATCCAGGAGCCGGTGCGTCAATTGGCGGGGACGGGTGAAATTGAGGGCCAGCGCCTCGGTCCATCTTTCCTCGGCGACATCGACAGGAAATGGTCGGCTGCCCCCAGCGTTGTTGATGAGAATCTCCACCGAGCCAAGCCCGGCGATGGCAGCGGCTTCAATCCGCTCCGGCCCATCGGCCGCCAAGACATCCTGCTCGATGACGACAGGGGCATGGCCGCCTCCTGCGACAATCTCGGCGGCCAACGTCTCCAGAAGCGGGCGGCGGCGCGCCACGATGGCAAGACGCGCGCCTTCGGCCGCCAGCAGCGTTGCGATGGCCCGCCCGATGCCGGTGCTCGCGCCCGTGACGAGCGCGGTTTTGTCCTTGATGTTCAGATCCATGTGTTCCGCCTTTCAACCGCGTTGATCTGTTTGTGGGTTCGGCAAATACTTTGTTTGGCCGGTTGGCCCTCCGTGCCGGCATAAATAGGTCTGGAAGGAGCCGTGCCCGATGTCCGATCCCGTGGATGCCCTGGTTCTCGATCTCTGCGAATGGCTTTCCGCCTCCCCGCGCCCCTATAGCGAGGTCATGGAGGCCTGGCGCACCTCCTGCCCGCGCCTGCCGGTGTGGGAGGACGCGGTCGATCGCGGCCTTGTGACGCGCCGCATGAGCGCGGAAGGCACGCCGGTCGTGCTGCTGACCGCCGCCGGCGAACGCTTGCTGAGCGAGAACGGCCGGCATGTCCTAGCGCCGCCACGCCAAGACCGCATCGCCATCGCTGGCGGCGGATGAGCGCCCTCCCCTCCTCGCCTAGGACGACGCATCATCGCATGCCCAGCGCGGTCGGAAGCCAGAGCGAAAGTCCGGGCCAGTACGTCACCACGACGAGAAATGCCAGCATGGTCGCCAGCCAGGGCAGGACCGCGATGGTCAATTCGCCAATGCCCATTTTGGCGATGCCCGAGGCGACATAGAGGTTCAGCCCGACCGGGGGATGGCACATGCCGATCTCCATGTTCACGGTGATCAAAATGCCGAAATGAACAGGATCGATGCCGAGCTTCATCGCCACGGGGAATAAAATCGGCGCCATGATCAGGATGATCGAGGATGGCTCCATGAAGTTGCCGGCCAGCAGTAGCAACGCATTGACGACAAGCAGGAACGTCACCCAGCCGAAGCCCTGACCGACGATCCACTGCGTGATGGCCTGCGGAATGTTCTCATGGGCCATCAGAAACGAGAACAGGGCCGCATTGGTGATGATGTAGAGCAGCATCGCGCTCATATTGGCCGATTGCAGCAGCACCCTGGGCACATCGCTCAGCGTCAGATCCCGGTAGACGAAAACCGCGATCACGAACGCGTACACGGCCGCCATCGCCGCCGCTTCGGTGGGCGTGAAGACGCCGGAATAAATGCCCCCCATCACGATGACGATGAGGAACAATCCCCATGACGAGCGGCGGAAGGCCAGCCAGCGCTGGCGAAACGTCGCCCGTGGAAGGCGCGGATAGCCATTGCGCCGGGCGCGGTACCAGGTGGTGATGCCCAGAAGCGTCGCCAGAACCAAGCCCGGCACGATCCCGGCGATAAACAACTGCCCGATCGAGGTATTGGTGGATATCGCGTAGATCACCATCGCGATGGAGGGCGGTATCAATATGCCCAGCGCCCCCGCCGTGGTGACGATGCCGGCGCCGAACCGGGGCGGAAACCCCTGCGCGACCATGGCGGGCAGCACCACCGAGCCGATGGCGACGACGGTCGCCGGGGACGATCCCGACACGGCCGCGAACAAGGCGCAGGCAAGCACGGCGCCAAGGCCGAGGCCACCGTGCCAATGGCCGACCATCGTGTTGGCGAAGTCGATCATCCGCCGCGCCACGCCGCCATGGGTGAGGAAGTTGCCAGCCAGGATGAAGAACGGGATCGCCATGATCTCGAACTTCTCGATGCCGGTGAACAATTTCAGCGCCACGGCCTCGATCGGGACCGCGGTCAGCGTGAAAAGGAATGTCAGGACGGTCAGTCCGAGCGCGATCGATATCGGCATGCCGGTCAGCATCAGCGCGACGAGCAGGACGAACACCGTCGCGATGCGCAAGCCGTCGGGCAGAACGACCAGGCCGAACTTATGAGCCAGGCAGAGCGCGGCGATCAGCAAAGGCGCGGCGATGAGAAGCGGGCCCAACAAACGCCCCTCGCCCTTCAAACGCCCTTCGCCAACCGGCGGCAGGCCGACTTTGGATAGGGTCATGGCCGCGCTTGCCCGGATTGGACATTTTCCAGCCCCGCCACCTGTCCGGGGTCATGATGAGCCAGGGCGCCGGTCCGGACGAATGTCGCCGTCGCCTGAAGGAAGCGGAAGCACATCAGGAACGAGCCGAGCGGGACCGCGAGGTAAACGATCCACATCGGCGCTTCCAGATCCATCGACCGCTGCCCTGTCGCATAAATGCGGTAGACGAAATTCGCGCCGAGCCAGCCGACAACCCCGGTGAACAACGCGCCCGCAAGCAGCCCGAACACGACCACCCGCCGGCGGTTGACGTCGCCCAGCACGTTCACCAGCACATCGACGCCAACATGGATGCCCGTGCGCACGCCATAAGCCGCACCGAATTTGGCCATCCACACGAACATGTAGATGCACAGCTCCTGCGCCCAGGAAAGATCCCAGGCAGCCAGCCAGGCAAACACGCCGCTAAGCAGTTCGGCAATCCCGGTAAAGCCACGGGCCGCTGCCGCCTTGGCAAGGGCGATCGACAGGCCGGTGCCATAGCGATGCAGCACGGCAATGAAAATCACAGCCGTGGCCGCCGCGATCAGGAAGCAGATGATCAGCTCTTCCAGGCGATCCAGAACCTTCGCCATGGCGCTCCTTCCCCCTAGCAGCCATTGCCCAGACCGGCCCCTCCGCCTTGCAAGCGGGTCAGGCGGTTGCCTTGCGCAGCAAGTCGACGGCCTCCTTGCCGACCCGGCCTTCAGCCCATGCATAGGTCGGCATCATCGCGTCGACCCACGCCTTGCGCTGCGCCTGCGTCAGCACATGAATCTCGCACTTTCCAGATGTCTTGATCGCCTCCATCGCCGTGACATTCTCCTGATGGGCAATCGAGTTGGTGTAATCGGTTGCCTCGGCCATGGCTTTCTCAAGCGCGGCTCTAATATCGGCAGGCAGTTCGCTCCAGAATTTCGCGTTCACAATCACCACATATTGCAAATGGGCATGCTCGGCGACGGTGATATGCTTTTGCACTTCGTGCAGTTTCTGGGTCAGATAATTCGACGGCGTGTTATCGCAGCCGTCCACCACGCCGGTTTGCAGCGCCTGGTATAGCTCGGAGAACGGCAGGATCTGCGGCTGCGCGCCGAGCAGGCGCAAATAGTGGTCGGCGACCTTGGAACCGGAAATCCTGAATTTGACGCCCTGAAAGTCGGCGGGCGCGATCAGCGGCTTGTTGGCCGACACGATGTAGAAGCCGTTATCCCAGAAGGCGAAGCCGGTGACGCCCTTCGGCTCAAGCTTGCGCATCAGCCATTGGCCGGCTTGGCCCTGCGAGGCCTTGATAAAGCTTGCGTCGTCCTTGAACAAGAACGGCAGGTCCATCACCTCGAATTCCTTCGCTCCGAGCGGAGCAAATTTTCCCGTCGAGGGCGCGAGCATCTGCACGGCGCCAAGTTGAAGCGCCTCGATCTCCTCCTTGTCCTTGTACAATATGGAGTTCTGATAGACTTCAATCTTGACCTTGCCTGAGGTGTATTTCTCGGCGAGTTCCTTGAATTTCAGCGCGCCCTTGCCCTTGGGCGTATCCTCGGCGGCGACGTGACTGAATTTGATCACCACCGGCGCCTGCGCCACGGCAGGAAAGCCGGTGAGTGCGACAGCGCCGGCGCCAAGGCCCTTGATCACGGTGCGACGGTCAATCGTCATGAGCTTCACAGCCTCCACCTCGGCCAGCATAGACATCGGTCAGCGTCTGCACATCCGGGAAACGGCAAAGCATCACGCCGCGCCCGATTTCACTTTATATGCACCATCCGCCCTTTGCCGATGTAACCGTGGCATAAAACGGAATTGTGCGGCGCAGCATTTATTTGGATTACACTGCCCGTCCCACGGGCATACGATAGGTTAATCACATTCCGAGCCGTGGAACAATTGCTCTACGCAATACAGGCGAATTTATTGCGCGTGCGAACACAGGGCCGGTCGGCGTCGTGGCCGCCGTTCCCCCGCGCGGGGGGCATAGATCCAAGCAGGCAAATCCGCCGGCCCCAAAACATACATTGCGCGGTTTGGCGGCCCGCCGCGCCACCGCGCTCGCGCGATACGCCGCTACCTGAATTTCGGCGCACGCTTTTCCAGGAAGGCCCGCATTCCCTCCTCGGCATCCGCGCTGGTTTGCACCAGCGCGGCGCACAGGCTTTCCGTGAACAGACCATCCGCCTTGGGCGCATCCTCGATCCGGCTCAGCGCCTGGATCATGATGTAGTTGGACAGCCTGGCATTGGCGGCCACGGTCACCGCCAGCTCATGAGCCTTGGCGAGCGCCTCGCCCTCCCCGACCGCGTAATGCGTGAGGCCGAGCGCCAGCCCTTCTTGCGCCCCGTATTTGCGGCCGGTAAGCATCATCTCGATGAGGCGGTCCGCGCCGAGAATGCGCCCGACGCGAACGGAGGCCCCGCCACCGACGAAAATCCCGCGCCGCCCCTCGGGCAACTGGAAGATGGTGGACGGCTCGGCGATGCGCACATGCGTGGCCGTCGCCAGTTCCAGCCCGCCGCCGATCACCGCGCCGGACATCGCCGAAATCACCGGCAAGCCGCCATATTGCACGAGGTCCATCACCCGGTGCCAGTTGCGCGAATGGCGCATGGTGCCCTCGGTGTCCCGCGCGACCTGCTCGCTCAGATCGAGGCCGGAGCAGTAATGCCCCCCGACGCCGGACAGGATGACGACGCGGACCTCGCCCGGCGGCGCGGTGAAGAATGCCTCGATGGCTTCAAGGAGCGCGTCGCACATGGCGTTGCGCTTCTGCGGACGGTTCATCCGCAAATGCGCGACCGCACCGTCGAGCGCGATATCGAGGATGGGCTGTTCTGCGGGCGGGGTCATGACGGTTCTCCGGTCGGCGCGGCGGCGAGCGAACCGCTCCATCGCGGCTTTTTGTTTGCGCATCATTTTTTCCGAAAACCGGAAGACCACTTTTCGGAATGATGCGTAGCTGCCATTCAGCATGGACGCCAAACGCCGTTCGGCAGGGCATCGCAAACAAGCTGCGCGCAATCTGCCGCCGCCCTCATCCGCGCGGCTTCGGCCAAGATCTCCGCGAACATCCTCCCGCGCTTCCATGGGAGAATTGTTCATCGAATAGAGTGTTGCGTCAAATGGCAATGATGCGCCTCAGCGATCTGCGATGGCGACAAATGCCGCCACCACAGGATGCATAAGGCGCGCGCATCGATACGCGGTGAACCGCTGGCGCGCATTCCGCCCGCCCAACGCAAAAAACGCGCGGGCCGTCATGGCTGCACGCTGCGTTTTGCATCCGGGAGCAAAGGGCCACCGGATGCGAGACACTCGGCCTTCATGGGGTCCGAGTGCCTCGCTGGCCGGGGGGTGGTGGCCAAAACCGACAAACCGAAATTCGTCTGTGAAACGATGGATATCAGGTCAGCCTTGCCATCCCGTTAATGGCGCGAGCTAAACATCCATTCCTGGCTTCGCCAATGAATGGCTGCTTAGCTTCCTT
>Ga0307513_10007608_pt1 | contig 14001 bp, 11 predicted proteins | sample 15_EM_MG_FD_202174 | JGI IMG/M metagenome (GOLD analysis project Ga0307513, IMG submission 202174) | Populus trichocarpa ectomycorrhiza microbial communities from riparian zone in the Pacific Northwest, United States - 15_EM | ecosystem: Host-associated > Plants > Roots > Unclassified | place... | reverse complement strand
TCTGCCTTGAACCTTAGAAAAGACCAACGAATAGAAACTCGACCTAGAAAAACAATCAAACAACAATGCAGCTTACCTTAGGTAGGGTGCACTGGGGGTGATGCGTCTTCCCCTTGCACAACTAGTCCCTTACCCAGACTCTCGCAGACCATAGGTTCCTAGTGACCATACTACTAGGTGGCGACTCCAACGAACCAAGCAAAACCACAAATAATAATAAATAATCGCCAGTCGATGCCGCGCTGATTTTTTGACGTACGACAATGGACACCACACTGGGGGCAAGAAGTGTACGAAGTGCACATAGGAGTCCATAGTGAACCACAGCCCAAAGGGGTATCATTATAAAAACTTCTAAAAAGCATCTTTTATGAGAATTTCCAATTGCATTGAAAGTTTCAGTTTTCATGAACAAAACCAAATCTTTTGAGTTTTCCTTTTAAAATAATAATAAAAGACAATACTCAATGGAGAAAGAAAGGGCCCTATAAGGAATCAAAGATCTCTTCACCAAGAGGATAGCAAGTATAACACGTGGAGCATATTCTGTTTCACGAGGACGAATCAGACAAACAAATGGAAACAAGAGCTCAATAAGTCTACAACAGAAAGGGGGACCTATGTTTCCAAAATAGGTAACAAAAAACATGCATGCTATATTGTCATAACACTAACCTGGCAGAAGAAAGTGTGACGAAGCCCAAAATAGTTCCAAGTTTTTGGGAAAACCGCTGAGGTCCAAAATCTCAGGTCAATGGAACTACAGAAAAGGATAGGAATTGTGAACCAGCACTGCTTTATTTCCTCGAGGTTAGATGTTTTCTTTTGAAGTTTTAGATGGGCAGGTCACCCGATACTGAGACCCTTTCTTAGAAAAGCGTGGAGTTTTTCTAAGAAGTGTTAGGATGGGCAGGTCACCCGATATTGAGACCATTCCTTAGAAAAGCGTGGAGTTTTCTAAGAATTTTAAAATGGACCGATCACCTAATATTGGACCGTTTCTTAGAAAAGCGTGGAGTTTTCTAAGAGTCTTAAGATGGGCAGGTCACCTGATATGGAGACAATTCCTTAGAAAAACATGGAGTTTTCTAAACAATTTTAAGAGGGGCCGGTGACCTGATATTACCGTTTCTTAGAAAAGAGTGGAGTTTTCTAAGAGTCTTAAGATGGGCAGGTCACCCGATATTGAGACAATTCCTTAGAAAAGCGTAGAGTTTTCTAAAGAATTTTAAAAGGGGCTTGTTACCTGATATTGAAACCGTTTCTTAGAAAAGCGTGGAGTTTTCTAAGAGTCTTAAGATGGGCGGGTCACCTGATATTGAGACCGTTTCTTAGAAAAGCGTGGAGTTTTCTAAGAATTTTAAGATGAGCCGGTCACCTCATATTGAGACCATTTCTTAGGAAAGCGTGGAGTTTTTCAAGAATTTTAGGATGAGTAGGTCACCCGATAATCAGACCATTTCAAAAAAAAATTGAAGTTTTTCTAGAAATTTTAAATAAGCAGGTCATCTAATAAGGAGACCATTGTTGAGGAAAAGCAGTGAGATTTAGCAGGATCAGGCGGTTTATCTTTACAACACTTACTATGCGAAGCGCTTGACAAGTTTTGCTTTGTAAGCATTGTAAATAGGGGGCATTTGTTGTTACTCAATTTTGGACCCCACATGCTGGAGACGGTGTATACCTCTTTTGAACAGAGTGTAGGAGTTTAGCTCATATTCGCCAGAAGATTGACAAAAGCACATAAAGAAATATTTTGTTTTTTTTAAACCTTGTTTGAGTTGTTTTCTGCTCTTTTTATCCTTCCCTTTTACTACCAAAATTATCAGGTTTTCTTAGGTTGATTAGGAGTCTTTATAATGCTAAATTCGTTTTTTATCTGGTCTTTAAGGTTGTATAAATCCCTAAAAATGGTTCTGCTGCTGTCGCAATTTTTTGTTCCAACTTAGGCTCTCATTCTGACTCAGTTTCGTACGATATCTGACCATCTTAGGTATATTCTGTCACTCATTACATGTTGAAAAATTGACATACACCTTTATTAGGTCTTAGGGATCATTGTTCTTAGATCAGATTCTCAGTCAGATTTGGATACTCAATATTGTCAGATCAAGAACCTTTTTGACCAACTAGATTACTACTAGTTTCTGTTCTATAAAAAGATTTTATCTCACCTCGACTCCTTCATCAAAGTTGTAGTCCTAGACGCGTAGATGAATTTGAGCTTTTGAATCACTTGATTTTGATATCAGAGGCTCAAGATGTTCCCATTTGAATATCTAACATGAAGGCAGAGAATTCTGTCGCGAGAAGGATATTGACCCGAGTCTGCACTAAAAAAAAACTCTATTTTTGGCCTAGTTTTTGTGATTTTTGTTCTTAGTTCATACTCTCAGTCATATCAGGATTCTTGGCATTCGTCAGTTTTTTAGTTAGACCCGGAAATCCCTTTTGACCAACTAGATTACTACCAGTTTCTGTTCTGTAAAAAGATTTTATCTCACTTTGACTCCTTCATCAAAGTTGTAGTCCTAGACGTGTAGATAAATTTGAACTTTTGAAATCACTTGATTTCGATATCAGAGGCCTAAGATGTTCCAGTTTGAATATCTAACGTGAAGGTAGAGAATTCTGCCGCGAGAAGGATATTGACCCGAGTCTGCACTAAAAAAACTATATTTTTGGCCTAGTTTTTGTGATTTTTGTTCTTAGTTCATACTCTCAGTCATATCAGAATTCTCGGCATTCGTCAGTTTTTGAGTTAGACCCGGAGATCCCTTTCGACCAACCAAATTACCGCTAGATTCTGTTCTGTAAAAAGATTTTATCTCACTTCAACTTCTCATCAAAGTTTTAGTCCTAGACGCGTAGATGAATTTGAGCTTTTAAATCACTTTATTTCGATATCAGAAGCTCAATATATTCCCGTTTGAATATCTAGTGTGAAAGCAGGGATTCCTGCCGCGAGAAGGATTTTTTGCCCAAGTTCGCGGGCCTGATTCGAAGGATGTTTTTTTAGACCAAGGACTGAATCAAAAAGTACTAAAATGAGTGATTGAATTGAAGAAGGATATTGAAAGCTGGAGAGAGGGGGGTTGGATCATCATAAATGACAAGATTTTTTACCACACCGAATAAGGAAAATAAGACTTTGCAGCATGCACCCTTACCCATCTGATTTCTTTCCTTTTTTTCCTCTGCAAATTTCCTGCTGGTTTTCATGTTTGTCTTGCTGATTGGACAGCTGCAGACCATGTTTTATTGATTCATTTCAAAGGAAATAACTGGTGCCTCAGGGTCCCAGCTATGGAAGGAAAGAAAGGAGTTGTACCACCCTTTGATCAATGGAAATTAAGTGCTGAAAATCAGAATATGAATAAGAATATGTCAGTTTCCTTCTACGTTTTTTTTACTACACATCAGTAGGGATTTGCATCCTAGAATTAATGCATTGAATCTTTCCTAAATAGAGATATGTTAGACTATATATAAATCCCTCTAATGACCTAGCAAGTGGCGGCAAAAAAAAAAGCAGAAAAATAGCAAAGAGAGAGCATAAACAGAGGAGAAAAACAGAGAGTAAGGGACAGGAAAAAAAAACACAACAAAGAGAGACAAAAAAAAACAAAAACACAAGAGAGGCAGAGTAAAAAACGCAGTAAATAGAGGGAGTCTTTTGTCTTGTATTCTGGTGTTATTGGCATAAAAGAGAGGAGAATAGAGAAAACAAACGTTCGCTTGGTTTTATTTCATCTTCTGCAAAAAAGAAAACAGTGAGACCTGTAGGTAAGTCTTAACTATCTTCTCCTTTGATGCCTTTAAATCTGTTGCACCTGTTTTTTCCTTGCTTTGTACATTCAGTTTATTTTTACTATACAATGAACGCTCACTTTGTTTTGTTCCTGCCGTGGCTTTGAGTTTTACAAGAGTGACTATGTTAAGAGGGCTAGCCTCTGGTGTTTTGTTTTTTTTCTTTCTTTCGCTGTTTCAGAACCGAGGAACCGGGGAGGGGGGCTGTTGTTTCTTCATCATCAACTCCCTTTTCTGTTTGTATCCTTCCATGCTTTTAAATTGAAATAGCCGGCCTAGTTTTCTTTAGTTTTTAGTCCGTGATATAATTGTGTTATAAAAGCATGTCGTCCCAAGCTCTTCCTTTTTGTATGAAACTAATATGCCAGTTTCTCCCGGATTGGTAAAAAGAAAATAGGTCATGATTCATGGACACATGCAGTAGGATTTTGATTTCAAAATTTCACTTTCAAAACTTTGGTTCCCTCGTGCATACAGGTTTAGTATTTTCCAGTGTATATAATTTTAAGTTGATTTGGCTTTGAACGATTTTTGTCATGAATTGTTTCAAGTTTCTTGTAGTTCTTATAATATGAATAATGGCTTGCTATTTTCCATTTTGGTGTTTACGTCTAATTGTGATGTTTGCGTTTTGAAAAAAAATATAAAGAAAAATGTTTTTTTCTTGTGTGTTGCATACGACCAATACCCTAACATGTTTTGAACACTCTTTATATATATATATATATACAAAAAAATATTCGAAGTTTTGAAAAATGTGCTTTCGTATGGATTTCTTAAACACAAAAAAAAATTTCTTGTATTTCTGGATTTTACAACATGTTTGTAAAACTTCAAAGGGTATTGGCCAATATTCCAAAAAAAATTTAAATCTTATTTTGGGGGGGAAATTCATCTATTATTCACCATTAATGTTTGCATAAAGAAATCCTTAAAGGATGAATATCCAAAATATTATTGGGAATAATAAATCCGCACACATCCTTGAAAGAAGCCTTGATTATAATCGAGGACATTTCAATTTTTTTTTTCACGGTTTACGAGCCATGAGAGTATAAAACACTAAGACAAAAAAAAATAGGTTTTTAAAGCACCCTAGATTTCTAAATTTTTGTCCTTCCGCCTTGCGATTTACAAGTCGCAAACTCTCGAAAAACTAATGGGAAAATGAGCTTTTAAAGCACATGGAACTTCCTTGGATTTCTATCTTAATAAATTTAGTTTGAATCAAACCTAGAAAAACTGATGGGATTAGAAAACACCAACACCATAGCAGATTATAAAACAAACCAAACACCAATCAGCTTACCTTAGGTAGGGCGTACTAGGGGTGCTAATACCTTCCTTTTACACAACCAATCCCTTACTTTAGAATCTCTGAAAGACCAGTTAGGGTTTCTAGTGACCAAATACTAGGTGGCGACTCCCCTTATTCAATAAAACCAAGACCACGAAACCAATCGAGGGTCGCCGCGATGCCACGCTCCGCTCACGAGGGTGCAACAAAGCTGATGAATTTTCCAATCATACGAAACCGCAATGGAGAAGACCAATCTGACAATCGCTTGTTTGATAATAGGACTAAAGGTTTCAGAGTAATCAATACCTTCCTACTGAGTGAAACATATAGCAACTAGATGCATCTTATTCCTCTCAATGTTGCCATCAGCTTTGCATTTAATTATGTACACCCACCGACTACCAACAACATTCATCGAAGGGTGAAACGACACCAAGGTCCAAGTTTTATTAGCGCATAAGGCCTGAATTTCCTCGCGCGTAGCATTATGCCACGACTCATACCTGTTATCATCATTAAAAACAAGTGGCTCATAAGTAGAAGGAGAAACTACCTGACTAAAGGAGGCTGTAAAGGTTGCGGTAATTGTTATGGACAGTGTTGTCTTGGGCTGTCTAGGACGGAGGACCATATGATGTTAACGAGCAACTGGGCTTGGAGAAGAAGAGCATGTACCTGGAAGTTGCTAGATAGGATACGAGGAGAGGTCTACATGGAGCTGCAGGCTAGCTGGAGAATCACTGGAGGGATTGATCTGCACTGCAAACACTAGTGAATTTGCTGTAGAACTGGGTTGTTCTACAGTAGCAGACCTAAAAGCATGCACATCTGGCAATCAAGAACCTATTCTTGCTAATGGTCATTTGAAAGACAAGCATATGGTGATAGTATGACATTGTTGGACAGTGATGAAGGGGTTGCAGAATCTGTGGGCAAGTGGTGGTTTATTGGGGTGTGGTAAAAGGCAGAACTGGGTTGCTATTTGGGCAGGTTGGTGAAGTTGTAGGCTGAAAGATTTGAGGAGGATTCAAGGGCGGGTGGTGTGTAGGTTGTGTGGAGGGTACTGGTGAATGTGTTAATTGTTCAGAATTGGCAAAAGGAAAGACATTTTCATGAAAACGAACATGACGAGAAACATAAATACGATGAGATGCTAAATCAAGACAACGATAACTAAGATGGGATGAGCTATATCCTAATAACACACATAGAGAAGAAGGTATATCCAATTTGTGAGCATGATATAAATGCAAAAAGGGGAAACAAAGACACCCAAAAGTACACAGAATTTATAATTAGGAATACGACAAAACAGATACTCAAAAGGAGATTTATTTTTTAGAACAAGAGTAGGCATGCGATTAATAAGATATACCGATGGTTCAAGAGCATAGTTCCAAAATCATAATGGTGCACTACATTGGCCTAAAAGGGTGAGGCCAGTTTCGATAATATGTCGATGATGACGCTCAATGGTGCCATTTTGTTCATGAGTATGAGGACAAATTAACCGATGATGAATACCAATGGTTTGAAACAAATTATTTAACTTATGATATTCACCGGCTCAATCAGTTTGAACATATTTGATTAAGTGAAAACTAACGCTCAACAAGTGTTTGAAACCAATGAAATATGGAAAACACATCAGATTTGACAACTAGCGGATAATACCATATATGTTTGGTATTCACATCAATAAATATAACAAAGTAACGAAAGCCATCTGAAGAAAATATAGGGGCAGTACCCCAAACATCACTAAATATTAAATCAAGTGGGGCAGTAGTTTTATGACCCATAGGTCACTACGACATACACGATGATTTGCCTAATGGACAAGCTTGACACTGAGTAAGAGAACATCTAGAAATACATATGATTTTATTACTGGAAACTAACAAATTTAAAATGTGAGGGGTTGGATGACCCAAACGACGATGCCACAGGTTGGCAGTCGCGGAGATGCTAGGAGACCAAAAAGATTGAGGAATTGACGTGGCAGAAGACTCGGAGAGGACATAAAGACCATCATTACTCTGACCGGAAAGGAGAACTTCCTTAGTGATGAAATCCTTGATATAAAACACAGAAGCATGAAATTCAAAATAAACATGATTATCACGTTAGAATTTATGAACAAATAATAACGGTTTGGTAATATGAGGCACATGAAGAACATCGGATAATGTAAAGATGTGTTTTGGGGAATGTAATGTAGTATATCCAATATTGGATATGTTAAGGCCCTTACCGTCACTAACATGCAAATAATCATTACCAAGATAGGGTGCAGAATCGGTCAAAGTTGCAAGATCAGGTGTAACGTGTTGATTCGCGCTGGTGTCGGGGAACCAAGTCACAACAGAAACATTCCCAACAACAAGGTGAGCAGAGGACTACTGGGTACTGTTGCAAAATTGGGGATAATGGTGAGCTGTGTGACCGAAACCAGAGCATAATTGGCAGAGGACATGTTGTTGTCCAAACCACTATCCAGCCCCTGTGTTGTACCTGTTTTGCTGCCAATTGTTTGGCCTCCAGTTGGCAGCAAATTGGCCCCTGTTATGGTGTGTGTAGCAGTTGTTGTTGGAGCGTTAGTAGCATAAGAACAACCCCTGTTACGATTGAAATTTGAGCTGTGATGAGACATAGTAAGATGAGCAGAAGGTTGTGGTGATGGCAAGAAAGGTGGTTGCGATAGAGATGATGACAGTAGAGATAAAAAAAACAAAGAGGGAATGGCGTCTATGAAATGAAGGGAGTTTTTGTGTAGAAATTAATAGTTAAGAAGGTGGTTGTGAAGATCAGCATACGACAGCAGCTCTGCCTTTGTCATAAGACTCATTACTAAGTCTTTGAACTCACCACGAAGGCCACGAAACAAATATTGATTGAAGTCTTAAAGGGACATGGGACGACCTACAATAGCCTATTCATCAAATAATGATTTGGCTTGCTGCATGTATATACTAATCGATGAGTCACCCTTGCTTAAGAGCTTGAAAAGAACATAGAGTTGCATGATGCAAGAATTAGACGGAGATGCAAGAGCTTTCTCAAGAGTGCGCCAAACACATTGTGAGGTATGATAATCTACCACGAGATACAACACATCTATGGAGAGAGAGGAGAGGAATGCACTCAAAATAAGCTGATCATATTGCTTCCAATGAAGAAAGGAAGGGTTGATTGTAGAGGAAGAACCAGTAGAACCGTCAGAAACATGAGATGAAGGACACGACACTAAGCTATCAACGAAGTGAAAAACACATTGACCAAGGAGATAGGGCTTCATCTGCATTCGCCAGTAGAGATAATTTCATAAGTTTCAATGAAACAACTTGATGAGTGTTGGATACATCAATGATAGCTAGAGTTTGTGTTCCCATAATATGCAAAGGAATGGTAGAAACTTGCGAGGAGGACTCATTGACATGTTCTGATAGCAGATGCTGCTGTTGTGGAGGAAGAACACCACCGACAACAGCTTGTACATGGTTGGCCAACTGGGCTGCACCACCAGTGGTGAGGAAGAAATCGGCGGCGGCAGCAACAAAGTCCATTTTAGATAGGAAGAGGGAAGGCCGGCTACAAGGGGGAGAGGGAGAGAAGAGTTTTGACAGCATGAGGCTCTGATACCAAGTAATTGATTAGCCAACCTTTTCTATATATATATATATATATATATAGGGCAATATACAATAGTAATGGTGGAGATTACAACATAAGAGTATGCCTTAACTAGTCTTCAACAATTTCCTGGGCATTCTGGTATACTCTTTTCACTAATATATTTTTTTATTTTTTTGTATTTTCTCTTTTTTCCTTTTTTTATGCAAGGCCTCAAAATGGGTAACTACACCACTAACAAAGGAATAATAGTAGATCTCCATCATGGTATGGTCAAAATTAATTCAAATGCTAGACTTTGTAATGTTGATGATGTCTTTGTTTTCACCAAGTAATACCAGCAAGCTCATTACTCATACACTGCTTCCTTTAGAAAGAATCGTTCAAGAATGGATTGACTATCCATAATGAAAACTAAACCCAAGGGTTGTGTGTCAAAGTTGTTCAGGATGGCGACGATGAATTAATTATGGGAGATGGTGTTTTTCAACTTGGTGAGTTAGTTGATTTATATCGAATTGCATCATCTAATGACTTTAAAGAAAATTCAAATTTTCACATTGCCAAGAATATTTTTGTTGATGTTGATGCTGAGAAGTTAAATGATGTTTTAAGCTCTAGTAGACATACACAAGTCCATGAAGATGATAACAACAAAATCAATGTACAAGATTGCTATGGAGATGAGGACAAGTCAATTGATGAAAAAGAAGACAATTATTATTAATTTGCACAACATGAATGTGTAATGCTATAAACTATAACGTAATATTTATGAACGAAATTCACTTTTATGTAATGACAATGATGTTAATTTATTATTGAATGATAAAGAAATATTTATTTTATTATTGTGATGTGATTGGGGTTATTGTGTTGTGTGTGTAGTTGTGAATTTAAGTATTTTGCAGGATGAATAGATAGGGAATACAAACATAATTTGGCATCAGACATTTTTTTACACTGATGGAAATACTTAAGGATATTTCTATTGGTATATTCCTAAGACCATGGGAATTGTTCCCCTTCACCCTGGCGGTTTGGAGGGATTTCAGGCTACCATACATCCCGGAAGATATATGGCCGCAATATGCCAGCACGTGATGTCTAAGCGGCTCACACGATGCTTATAGTCCGGTGCCGACAATCAGAACCGGTAAATTCATGGTTCGGTGACCACGCACACCAACAGTTTCATTCTGTTCACTGCACATGCGAATCGGATGGTAAGATTAATTTTAATGAAATCTATCATTAATGAATTTGTTGTTATTTTTAAATATAGTTAACATGCAACATTTATTTTCTTATAGGCTACGTCTCTTAGATGTGAGCCGAGCCCAACAGAGCTGTTTGTGGAGATGTACATGCGGAGTGAAGACTGCCAAAAGGGGGTGCAACAGTTCGTCGACAACTGCGCTCAACTCTTCGTGGTACGTTCTTTCAACCATTTTATTTTGTAAGTTATTATTTTCTTAAATTGAATATGATAATTTCTTTTTTAATTTTCAGAAGACATATAATAGTCAATTAAGAGAGAGATACGAAGACGATCTTTCGACCCACCCGAATTTGTGGATGGAGGAAGGATCGCCTGGTGGACCCAATAAAAATCGGGTGTATGAACTCTCCAACACTACGGCCGATACTTGCGGACGGCCTGTAGTGTCTCAATAGTTGGGAGCTCCCAATCAGTATTGAGCGCCCAATCTGAAGAGTTTGTGACTTTGAAACAACAATATTAGCAACTCTTAGGGGATTATGAACAACTCCGCCAGATAGTCATGGACATTAAATCACATATGGGTGATACGTGTGTGCCCTCGTTTTGACCGTATGGTCCCGGGAACAACCAGCCTCCTCCTCCTCCGACTCCGACTCCGCCATTGTTTTAGTTCAATTTTTTTTGGAAACACTCTAAATTTGTAATACATATTTTGATGAATATTATGTACTAGTATTTTTAATATTTATACAATTTTATTCGCTTAGTTGGTTTTTTTACTATTATTCTATGCAATTTTATATTATTTATTCTACTCAATTTTAATTTTGTAATTTTTTTTAAAAAATATCACCGATGGATTTACGAATGGCATTACATCGTCGATATTTGACAGAGAGTTACAAAATATTTACTGAATATGCTACAATCACCGACGTCTCTACCAACGGCCTACGTCCGTCGGTATTTCACATAGAGTTGCACAATATTTACTGCATATGCCACAATCACCGACAACTTTATTCCGTTGGTAATATTACCGATGGAACTACAGACGGAATGAATCCATCGATATATTTCCAACATGAATTTTTTTTTTTGCGCGTATTTTTTGTCTGTAAAACCATCGGGTTTTTTTTACCGACCGAAATAGCGACAGAAAACGACATTACCGACGAACGTTATTCTGACGAACGTATTCCGTGGGTGATGTAGTCGGTAAAAGTTTTACCGACGGACCGTCAATCTTACACCGACGAATAATGTCTGTTAGTAAAACTGTTAAATATTGTAGTGATCAAGCATACTCTTCTCTTTTAATCCTAAGGTATGTTGTCTTTCTTCATTTTTCTTTTTTTGTTCTTTTTTTTTTTGGTTTATTAACCATGTGTTTTCTTTTCTTTTTTCTTTTTCTTTTTTAGTTTTTTTAATTAAGAGCCAAAATAAAGCAAGCCATTAAGGTAAGAATTTTTCATTTCTTTATTGTGTTTTTTGCATAATTTTTTTTTGTCATAATTTTTGTTCAATTTTGTGTTCTTAATAATTTTATGAATTAATAAATGGCATGTAGGTAGTCTCTCATATAGGGGAGATGTTGTCGAATTTTTAAAAAATGGAATCATTTAATTTTTTTATTTGTTAATTTATGTAGATGCCTAGGAAAAAGTTTATTGCACGTCGCGAGGACAAGCTTATTACTAGTTCTTGTATTAGCAATGTTGAGAACCATGAGTCATTAGGTGTCAAACAAGAACATCCACCTGAGGCACAAGCATCAACTCAAGACGCAAGCTTGTCAAGTGTGATGCAACAACATCGAGGGCCCCCCTTCACAGTAGGATCCATTTACTCGTAAGTACGACGCCCAGTGGAAGGATGCCCTTTCAATATAAGTTTATTTTGCTTTCACAATTAATAACATGTTTAATAATTTTTTAAAAAATAATATCATTTCACGAATACAATTTCATGTTTACAAACATTGATGCTGCTAAAACAATAACATTGACCTTTAAATCGTTGATAGAAATTTCATTGTTTCAATGGAGTTAGGTTTCCATCCAAACATCCTAAATGAAAACCACAAGTCGATGCATGATTTTTTATGTTAATTTGGATCGTTTATTGAAATTTTCCTTGTATAAATTTTTACTTCAAGAGAAAATTATAATAGGTGAGAGCTGATAATAATGTTGCAATGAAGGTTTGGGAGAATCACGTTGCAACTAAGTAAGTTCAAATTCAGGATATTGTTTTTATTCCAAATATTAAAATTTTATTTTTCAATTACTAACATATAATTAATTTGTACCATATAGGTTACAAAAGAAAGCTAGTATGGATACATTTTTTTGTACAAATTGCAACATAAAGCCAAAAATCATACAAAAAAAGAGAGCTTTCAGGCTAGAGTGACATGGCTATTTGGAAGGATTTCAGACCGTTGTACGTCTCAAATGGTGTATGGGAGGAATACATTCAGCACATGACATCCGCACATTTCACTCGATAGTCACAGTCCGTTATGGATAACCAGAACCAACATGTTTATGGTTCTATTACCACGCACACCGGTGACTTCATTCCATTTGTTTCGCATGCGAAGGGGATGATATGATTTTTTTATTACATTCATTTTTTATTAGTTGTTTTTTATAAATGTATTTAATTGACAATATTCTTTTATTGCAGGCTATAATTCTTGGACCCGAGCCAAACCCGATGAAGCTTTTTGGAGTGATGACCTCCAAACGGGGTGCAACAACTTCTTGATAGCTGAGCTCAGTATTTTGTGGTATGTTGGTTTTCAATTGTTTTTTTCTTGATTTATTATTTCCTTGAATTTGATGTATTTATTTTTTCTTTCCAGGATGCATATAACAGCCGGTTAACTAAAGGATATGAGGATAATCCTTCAACCTATCTAGATATTCATCCGGATTTATGGTTGGAAGTAACCAATGGAGTTACCGATGGCGCAACATCATCAATATATTACAGAGAGTTGGAAAAGAATTATTACAAAAGCTATTGCTATATTTTTCTACTTTTGTTCAATATTTTGTTAAAACAATATTTTTAAAATATTACTGATGAAGTTATTGATAGCACAACTCCGTCGGTATATTCCAAGAAGTTGAAAAGAATTGTTACAAATATCACTATTAATGGTGGGGTTATCAACAAAACTTATCATTGGTATATTTTAGAGAATTGGAAAAGAATTGTTACAAATGTAACTGCTATTGTTAATACACTCATCAAATTATAGATGGTATTATGTCGCTCATATATGTATTTTTTTAATCAGAACTATAATATTTTTATTTATGAAGTTCTTTTTTCTTTAGATAAAAAAATTTCTTTTTCTTTGTGTGAAGCATTGTTTTTTAAGTATAAATTTATTATGGTCATGAAAATAAACTTCTATTAAAAATTTAAAAATCATGTCTTTAAATTTTATTTTCAATTGAAGAGAATAAAGAGTAATTACTCTAAGAAATTATCTAAAACCATTATAATAAAAATATATAAGCTAGGTTTCTTGTTTTTTAGTTGTACCTTGTTTTTAATAGAAAGTGTAAAGAGAGAAAGTAGGGTGGCTAGGATTTAGGATTTTTACCAACATATTAAGCTAGGTCCTCCTAATTTCTGCTACTTACTGTAGATGAGTAGAGAGTAGGGTGGCTAGGACTAGGATTTAGGATTTTTACTAACATATTAACCCAGGTCGCCCCTAATTATAGGCAGCACATAAAGATAGTAGGGTGGCTAGGATTTAGGATTTTTACTGACATATTAAACTAGGTCCCCCCCTTTTTACTGACATATTAACCTAGGTCCCCCCCCCACCCCCCCAATTTCTGCCAGCACCTGAGAATAGGGTGGCCAGCACCTGAAGAGAATAGGGTGGCTGGGATTTAGGATTTTTACTGACATATCCAATTTCTGCCAGCACCTGAAGAGAATAGGTAGACATATTAAGCTAGGTCTACCTAATTTCTTCCATGTCTGTTTTAAAGGTAGCTGTTAT
>Ga0307513_10007607_pt1 | contig 14002 bp, 13 predicted proteins | sample 15_EM_MG_FD_202174 | JGI IMG/M metagenome (GOLD analysis project Ga0307513, IMG submission 202174) | Populus trichocarpa ectomycorrhiza microbial communities from riparian zone in the Pacific Northwest, United States - 15_EM | ecosystem: Host-associated > Plants > Roots > Unclassified | place... | reverse complement strand
CAGCATCGAGTTGGTGGCGATCAGCTCTTCTCGCTTCAGGCCGTTGAGCTCGAAGCCGGGTGCGGTGGCGAACGTCATCCCGGCGAGCTGCGCGCGAATGGCGTTGAGGCGTTTCACCGCGCCGCTGTAGTTGTTCAGGTGGTGGCTGCGGAGGAGTTTTTCCGACAGGCCGGGCAGCCGTGTGGCATCAAAGGGCAGGTCTTGGATCAGGGCATTCATCATCGTTCCTTGTTCAGTTCGCTCCACGTGTGGATGTCCGCGTTCGGCCTGTTGCAGTCATTCCTTCACAAAGTCGGTGGCGATGCCAAGGCCATCGGGTGGCCGACTCCGCGAATGTCCCCCGGCGGCCCGCTCTCGCCCCACTTATCCAAGCTTTCATTCATTTGAGCAAGGGAAGCGGCCAGCTCACCCCCAACCCCGCCACCGCGCAGGCCGCGAGCAGCGGAATCACACCGACCTTGAAGCGGAACAACGCCACCGCCGCGGCCAGCGTGATGGCCAGGGATATCGCATCGAAGCGCCCGCCGAAGCCTTGCGGCCAGAGCACGTGGTAGGCGAAGAACAACGCCAGATTCAGGATCACGCCGACCACCGCGGCGGTGATGGCGCTCAAGGGCGCCGTGAATCCGAGCTTGCCGTGGGTGGTTTCGACCAGCGGGCCGCCGGCGAGGATGAACACGAACGAGGGCAGGAAAGTCACGGCGGTCACGAGCAACGCCGCCAGCGTGGCGCCGAGGAACAGCGCATCAGGCCCCAGCGCCTGCTTCGTCCAGCCGCCGACGAAGCCGACGAAGGTCACCACCATGATCAGCGGCCCGGGCGTGGTTTCACCGAGCGCCAGGCCGTCGATCATCTGCGTCGCCGTGAGCCAGTGGTGCTGGTCCACCGCCCCCTGGTAGACATAAGGCAGCACGGCATAGGCGCCGCCGAAGGTCAGCATCGCCGCCTTCGTGAAGAACCAGCCCATCTCGGTCAGCGTGCCGTGCAGGCCCTGGGCGGCGATCACCGCGGCCATCAGCGCGAGCCACAGGCCCAGTCCCACCGCCAGCACCCGGGCCAGGTGGCCGCGCGAGAAGCGTGCGTGCGGCGGGGTGGGGGTGTCGTCGTCGATCAACGCCGGCCCGTAGCCCGCCTTCGCACTGCCGTGCCCGCCGCCCAGCGCAAACACCTGCGGCGCGATGCGGGCACCGAAGTGGCCCGTCAGCCCGGCAGCCAGCACGATGGCGGGGAACGGCGCGTCGAACGCGAAGATGGCGATGAACGCCGCCGCCGCAATGCTCCACATCCAGGCATTCTTCAGCGCGCGGGTGCCAATGCGGTGTGCCGCATGCAGCACCAGCGCCGTGACCGCGGGCTTGATGCCGAAGAAGATGCCGGCGACCACCGCGACGTGGCCGAAGCGCAGTAGATCCACGACAGCGCGATCAGGATGAACAGCGAGGGCAGCACGAACAGCGCGCCGGCGACGATGATGGCGATCTGCCCCGCCGGCCCGCCGAAACTGATGAAGCCGAGTTCGAGCCAGAACCGGAAGGCCTCGGCAAAGCTCACCGGCGCGGGCTTCGATGTCGGCGGGGCGGCAAGGGCGGCGCTCATCAAGATGCTCCCGGCGCCGCGTACAGCGCATCGAAGACCGCCGAGGCAGCCTGTTTCAGTGAGTCGTCGTCGGCATGCACCTCGCGCAGGCCGGCGAGCACGGCTTCCAGCCCGGCGGCTTCGGGCGCGGCGATGCCGCCGACATCCAGGTAGTGCACCACTGCCGCAATGCGGCGCAACTTCGGGTCGCCTTCGAGGCCGAAGCTGGCCGCCAGGACCTCGAAGCTGACCCGTGCGCCGACGTGGCTGAAGCGGGCGCCGTCGTAGTCGAAGCCGAGCACGCCGCGCTCTGCCTTGGCGGGGTCGGCCAGCCAGACGAACTGCGCCTGGCTGTCGATGAAGCGCTGAATCAGCCAGGCGCAGGCCAGCCGGTCGACCCAGGGCCGGGCGCGTGTCGCCCAGCGTTTGCCCTGGAACTTGGCGGTGTCCAGGCGCTCGATGCCGTCGGCCTGGCGTGCCTGCGGTTCGTCTTTCGAGAACCGGCCATCGAATGCCTGCCGCAGCGCCAGCAGGTCGGCTTCAGCCTGCTCGGCGGCGGCGCCGGGGTAATAGTCGATCCGGCGCAGCGACTGCAACGCGTCGGCCACACCGCGCAGCCGGCGCCGGGCTTCGGTCTCGGCCAGCTCGTCCAGTCCGGACTGCAAGGCGACGACGGTCTGGCGCCACTGCAGGTAGGCCTCGGCACGGTCGAACTGGGCCAGGACTTCGCTGCGCTGGTTTTCGTCGCGCGGCGACAGCGTCATCACCGACGCGGTGCCGCCGTGCTCGCGCACCTCGGTGGCCACGGCCTCCAGCGCACCGGCATGCGCTTGCGGCAGCAGGTAGGCGCCGTCACGCAGCGCGGCGCATCCCAAGCCCTTCAGCGCGCGCCAGATGCGCAGCCGCACGGCGTTCGGCTGGGTCGGCAACGTGACGATCAGGATGGACCACATTTTCGTAGCATATGCTACGAAACAAGAAATAACAACTTCATCCAGTCAAAGCGGCGCGGCCTCCAGGCGCAACTGCACGGCTGCCGCGGCGCTGACGGTCGGCTTCCCGAAGCGCGCCGCGGGCACGCCGCGCGACAGCAGGTGCTTTTGCACCTGGGCCGCGCGTTGCAGGGCCAGCGCTGGGCCCGTCGCATCGTTCGGCGCTGCCAGCAGGGGCAGGCCGGCCAGCGGCATCCGACGCAGGCTCTCGGCCACCTTGTCGAGCACCGCGGCGAGGGCCGGTTTCACGGTGCTGCGGCCGGCGTCGAAACAGAATTCGAGCGGCACGTCGACCGTCACCGCGCCGTCGTTGCGTTCGGCGATGCGCACCGGCGTGTCCTTGAACCACGACTGCAACCATTGCCGCTCAGTGGCCAGCGCCCCCGGTGCGGCGGCGCGCTGGTCGGCCGACGCAGGCGGCGCCGGTTGTGAGGGCGGCGCGGGTTGCGCGGGCGGTGCCTTGCTCGCGCACCCGCAGACCGCGAGCACGACGACAAGCTGCAACACGATCGAGCGGATGGCGATGGCAGGGGCGGGCATGGGTGCGAATCCTACGGGGCGAACCCGCCTTGGCGGAAACCGAACGTTGCGCCAGCGGTGCTGCCGTTGGCCACGCTGCGTACAAGGCAATCTGCGCGCCTGCCGTTCTTCGGCGATATTCGGCGGCGTGATGGTCTCGGCCCGCAGCAACATCCCCGCCCGGCTCGACCGGCTGCCCTGGTCGCGCTGGCACTGGCGCGTCGTGCTCGCGCTCGGTGTCGCGTGGGTTCTCGACGGGCTCGAAGTGACCATCGTCGGCTCGATCGGCAGCGTGCTCGAACGCGCCGACACGCTGGCGCTCGGCGCCACGCAGATCGGCTGGGCGGGTTCGCTGTACGTCGGCGGCGCGGTGATCGGCGCCTTGGTCTTCGGCCGCCTCGCTGACCGCCTGGGGCGCAAGCGCCTGTTCCTGCTGACGCTCCTGGTCTACATGGGCGCCACCGTCGCGACCGCGTTCTCGACCGGTTTTTTGAGCTTCGGACTCTGCCGCTTCGTCACCGGCATCGGCATCGGCGGCGAATACGCGGCGATCAATTCAGCGATCGACGAGTTGATTCCGGCGCGTGTGCGCGGCCGCGTGAACCTGGCCATCAACGGCAGCTTCTGGATCGGCGCTGCGCTGGGCGCGCTGCTGAGCCTGGTGCTGCTCGACGAACGTGTGCTCGGCCCGCAGCAAGGCTGGCGGGCCGGCTTCCTGCTCGGTGCGGCGCTTGCCGTGGCTATCCTGCTGGTGCGCCGCCATGTGCCGGAGAGCCCGCGCTGGCTGCTGGCGCATGGCCGGGCCGACGAGGCCGAACGCATCGTCGCGACGATCGAAGACAGCGTCCGCCGGGAACACCGGCAGCCGCTCGAGCCGGCCAGCCCGCACGGCAGCGTGAGCTTCGTGCGAACGAGGCTGCCGACGCTCGCCGAGGTGGCGCACGTGCTGCTGCGCCGCTATCCGCGGCGCAGCGCGGTGGTGCTCGCGCTGATGGTGTCGCAAGCCTTCTTCTACAACGCGATCTTCTTCACCTACGCACTGGTGCTGACGCGCTTCTATGCGGTCGACGAAGCGCAGGTCGGGCTTTACATCTTCCCGTTCGCGGCCGGCAACGTGCTCGGGCCGCTGCTGCTGGGCCCGTTGTTCGACCGCCTCGGCCGCCGCGTGATGATCACCGCCACCTACGCGCTGTCGGGGGTCGGTCTCGCGCTCACCGGCGCCGGTTTCGTGCTCGGCCTGCTCGACGCGACGACGCAGACACTGGCCTGGTCGGCGGTGTTCTTTCTCGCGTCGGCGGCGGCGAGTTCGGCCTACCTGACGGTCAGCGAGGTGTTCCCGCTCGAGATGCGGGCGCTGGCGATTTCGATCTTCTACGCGGTCGGCACCGGCATCGGCGGTTTCGCGGCGCCGGCGCTGTTCGGCGCGCTGATCGAGACCGGCAGCCGTGCCAATGTCTTCATCGGCTACGGCGTCGGCGCCGCGCTGGTGCTGGCCGCGGCGCTCGTCGCCTGGTTCTATGCGGTGGACGCGGAGGGCAAGCCGCTCGAGGAGGTCGCCCCGCCGCTCGGCGCGGCCGATGACGGCGGGTCCTGGGACCGGCGCTGAATGGGCTGCGCCCGCGCCAGCGGCAAGCGCCGTTTCAGTGCTTCGTGTTCCCGACCAGCTCGCTCCCGGCTGGAATGGCGTACGCCAGCGGCGCCAATGCAGCCTGGATGCGCTGCATCTGCGCGGCGTCGACCAGCTTACCGAGCACCGCCTGGAAGCGCGGCTGGATCGCGCCCGAAACGATGTACTGCCAGCGATAGGCCTTCAGCACCGTCGCGGCGACCTGGGCCGCATGGGCATCGTCGGCCGGCAGGCCGCTGACGCCGAGGAAGTACGCCGCATCGGCCTTGGCCTGCACCTGCAGCAGGCCGTCGATGCCGCCGACCAGCGCGATGAGGTCGTCGACGGCGGCGTCGCGTTCGGCCTGCGATGCGAGCTTGCCGTCTTCGCGCACCCATTCCATCTCGTCGATGATCGCGTGCTGCGATTCCTCACGCCAGTGGTAGAGGAACACGTCCTTGAACAGGTCCGACAAGCCTTCGGCGGCGTCGATGCTGGCGCGGTAGTGGGCCAGCGAGAAGAGTTCGATGTCGCAGGTCAGCGCCAGCACGGCCCAGGTCGACTTGCCGAGCACGAACGAAGCCACGTCGTTGGGCGCCAGCATGAACTGGTAGCCCGGCGGCATGCGCGCGCCGACCAGCAGCTCGATGCGGCGGAACAGCTCCTGGTGCTTCAGTTCCTCGTCGGTGAAACGGACGATGGCTTCGAGCGCGGTCTGGTCGCCCAGCCCGTGGTCGCGACCGACCTCGAGCATCTTCGCGCCGATGAAACGCTCGACCAGGCCGAACATGTTGGCGTAGGTCCGCCCTTGCACCTGGCTCAGGAATCGCTGCTGGCCGGGCGTCAGGAAGCTCAACTCGTCCGCCAGCGACAGCCCATCGGGAAGGAACTTGTGGCCGAGGTCGAATTCGCGGCCGCGGATGACGTCCCGGTCGATGTCCCAGCGGATGCGCTTGGAGTTTTCGATGCACTTCGAATAACGCGCGGTTTCAGCAGAGGGGGTGGCGGTGCTCATGGTCGGTTTCTCCCGGTTGGATGGAATGGACAGGCGAATAAACAAAAACAAGCGAAAGGACAGGCGTGTGCCGGCACGCGCCCCGTCAGCGGACGGTGCGGGCCATGGGGGGTGGGCGGCGGATCGGGTGCGCCCGGCTACGGCGCTTCGCCGCCGGGCGGGCGCTGCGGTTTTTCGTCGGGCCGTGGGCCGGATGGGGCCATCACGCGCCTCGCCCGCGGTTCTCCAGCACGTCGGCGATGCGGCGAGCGGCGCGCGCGGCGCCGTCGGTCTCGACCGCGCGGTAGCGCACGGGTTCGTGCATCGCGGCCAGTGCGCGGTCGGCCAGGCCCTCGGCAGTGACCTCGCGGTAGTCGACCGAGTGATCCGCTTCGTAGTTGAAGAGCCGGCGACGCACGTGCACGCACTGCTCGAAGTGGTTCTGCAGCGGGAAGCTCAGGAACGGCCGCTTCGTCGCCACCAGTTCCATGCAGGTCGACAGGCCGCCCTGCACCAGCGCCAGGTCGCAGCAGGCCAGGTGCTCGTACAAGTTGTGCACGTAGGGCCTGAGTTCGAGCCCGTCGAGCGGCGCCAGGTCGAGCTGCAGGCGCGGCCCCGCGACGAGGATCAGCCGCAGTTCCGGCACTTCGCGCTTCATGCGCGGGAAGGCCTCGGCAATGCGCCGCAGCAGGTGCCCGCCGACGGCCGTGCCGCCGACCGAGGCGATGGCGATGCGCTCGTCGGGCCGGTAGCCGAGTTGCGCGCGCAGGCGCTCGGTGTCGGCCAGCGCCTGCGGGTCGAAAGGCAGGCAGTAGCCGCAATAGCAGAAGTTGCGGTCGGTCCATTCGCGGATGCCGGGCAGGCCGGGCCCGAAGCTCTGTTCGGGCACGTCCTCGGGGTTGCCGACGAAGATCGCGGCGTCGCGCAGGTACGGGTAGCGCGCGACATGCTCGATGTCGTCGGCGTTGCGGTCGGCGCACAGCAAGGCCTCGCGCTCGTCGTCGCCGTTCATCGGCAGGCAGCCGACGAAGTCGGTCAGGAACACGAAGGGCTGCCGCTTGAGTTCGGGGTTCTCGTGGTAGTGGTAGTCGACGTCCCAGGCCTCGTCGCCGATCACGATGTCGTAGTGCTCGGCCTCCATCAGGTCGAGGAAGACCATCACGTTGCGGGCCATGACCTCGTCCATCGAGCGCAAGGCGAAGAAGGCCGACAGGTCGTGCTCGCCGGCGACCCGCTCGAAGTGGCGGCTTTCGTTGGCGAGCCGGCTGCAGATGGGGTGGACCCGCTCGCCCTCGCGTTCGAGATAACGCGCCGCCGGGTCGACGGTGAACCAGGTGATATCGAGGTCGGGCTGCAGCTTGCGCAGTTCGCGGGCGATGGCCAGGTCGCGCTGGGCATGGCCGAGGCCGATCGGGCTGCAGATGAACAGCGCCCGGCGCGGGCGCGACGTCGCGCGCACCCAGGTCCTGCGCGGCGCGGCGGCGCCGACGAAATCGCGCACCGCGCGGTTGAACAGGACCGGGTCGCGCACCGACGGCAGATGGCCGCCGCCGCCGATGGTCAGCAGCTTCGAGCCGGGCACGAGTTCGTGGATCGCCCGGCCGTAGGCATGCGGCACGCGGCGGTCGCCGTCGCCATGGATGACGAGCGTCGGGCAGCTGACGCGGCGCGCGTGCTCGCGCACGTCGTTGTCGAGCCAGCCCTGGCTGCACCAGCCGAGCACCTCGGCGCTGGTGGCCCAGCCGTAGTGCACGCCGTCCTCGTAGGCCTTGGTCGAGTGGGGTTCGCTGAAGATCGTCGCCATGAAGGCGTCGATGTAGCCGGGCCAGTCGTCTTGCATGCGGCGGCGGTCGCCATCGGCCCGCTGGGCCATCGCCGGTGCGTCGGTCAGCGACTCGGCAAAGCCGCCGGCGGTGATGACGTGGCTGACGCGCCCGCCTTGTTCGGCGGCCAGGCGGAGCACGGTCATCGCGCCCGCGGAAATGCCGACCAGTGCCACGCGCTCGGCGCCGACGGTGTCGAGAACCGCAACGAAGTCCGAGAAGTACAGATCGAAGTTGTAGGCGTGCTGCCCCTGCGGCCGGTCGGAGCGGCCGTTGCCGCGGCCGTCCATCGTGACCACGCGGAAATGCTGCGACAGGTAGGGTACGACCGCCTTCAGCATCTGCGAATGCACGATCTGGAACGGCGGCGCGAAGGCCAGCCACGGGCCGCTGTCGCCCCAGACGGCGTACCACAGCTTCACGCCGCCGTGCTCGGCGAAGCCCTCGCGCGCGGGCACCAGCGTCTCGAACGGATGCGCCGCGTCGGGGTCCAGCCGGCCGGGCGCCGGCAGCGGCCCGGCGACGCTGCGGAATCGGCGGGGGAGGTCGTCGATCGGCATGTTCAGCGGCTCGGCTTCGTGCTGCCGCGCCGGGCGCTCGCCTTCGGCGCTGCCGGCTTGGCCTCGAGTGCGACCAGCATCTGCTCGATGGCGTCCAGGGCTTGGTCGTGGCGCGCCTTCTCGTCGGCGCCGCCGATCAGGCGCGCGAACTCCATGCCCAGCCAGAACTCCGAGATCAGACTGGCGATGGCCTCCGCGCTGAACGCCGCCGGCACGCGCGGCTGGTGGGTCTGCAGCGCATCACGCACCGCTTCCAGCACGACGTTCTTCCAGGCCTGGATGCGCGGCAGGAACTGCTCGCGCAGCCCGGGGTTGGACAGGCTCGCCGCATACAGCTCGGCCTGCACGCGCACGAAGCCCGAAGCGACGTCGTTCTCGTAGAAGCGGCGCGCCTGCGCCCACTTGTCGGCGAAGCCGCCGGGTGCCGCGTACATCTGGCGCTGCCGCTGCAGGAGCTGGCGGTTGGCCTCGTCGAGCACGGCGATGACCAGGCGGTCCTTGGTGCCGAAGTAGTAGTTGATGAGCGCATGGTTGACGCCGGCATCCTTGGCGATCTCGCGCACGCTGAGCGCGGCGTAGCCACGGGCCGCGAGGCAGCGAAACGCGGCGTCGAGGATGCGCGTCTTGGTGTCCGCCGGGAGGGTCGGCGCGATCTCGTTCGACGTTTGCGCTGAGGGCTTGGGCAGGGTGGTCTGCGGCATCGGGAGTCCGGGAGGAACGTGCTTGAAGACGTGATTGAACACGTCATTGAACAACTGGTTTATACAGTTGTTTAACTATAGGTCCGACCGCTGCCGCTGTCAAATCCGCCGCGAACGCCGAAGAATCCCGAGGTCGCCGATCTCGGTCAAAATCCAATCCACGACATCAGGAGGCGCCCGATGGGGACATCGCAGCTCTGGGCAGGCGCAAGCGGTTACGCCTTCAAGGAATGGAAGGGCAGCTTCTATCCCGAGAAGATGCCGCCCGAAGCCATGCTCGCGTGGTACGCCGAGCGGCTGCCGAGCGTGGAGATCAACAACACGTTCTATCAAAGCCCGAAGGTCGCGGTGCTGGAACACTGGGCCGAAGCGACGCCCGACGCCTTTCGCTTCGCCATCAAGGCGCCACGGCGCATCACGCACGATGCGCGGCTGAAGGCCGATGCAGCGGCGGACTCGCTGGCCTACCTGTACAAGAACCTGGCGACGCTGGGCACCAAGCGCGGGCCGGTGCTCTTTCAGCTGCCGCCCTTTCTGAAGAAGGACCTGCCCCGGCTCAGCGAATTCCTGCAGTTGCTGCCCGAGGGCCACCGCGCGGCATTCGAGTTCCGCCACGACAGCTGGTTCGACGACGACGTGTATGCGGCGCTGCAGGCCGCCGGCGCATCGTTGTGCCTGTCCGAACGCGAAGACAACGCACCGCCGCCGCTGGTGGAGACGGCGCCGTGGGGCTACTTGCGGCTGCGGCTGGAGGCCTATACCGACGACGACCTGGCGTCGTGGGTGGGCCGGCTCGCGGCGACCCGCTGGCAAGAGACCCACGTGTACTTCATGCACGAGCCGACGGCGCCGGGCTATGCGGCGACGCTGCTGCGCCTGGACGCGGCCCTGAAACAAGGGTAGACAGGGCTAGGCATGGCTGGGCGGGGCTAGCCCTGGGCTAGCCCAGAGCCAGACCGGACCCGTCCAGTCCGCCGGCGGCCCGGTCTTATCATCGAGCCAACGCCAGCGCGATCCGTCCGCGGCCCAGAGTCCACAGCCGAGGTTCTTCCTGTCCAGCCCCAAGCCCCTGCCTGCGCCGTTGCCTCCGGCGTCGCCCGCCGCACCGGTCGCGCGCGCCGCCGCTTCGCTGATCGTGCTGCGTGATGCGCAGGCCGGTGCGCCGGCCGGCCCGCAGGTGCTGCTGCTGCGCCGGGCCGACCGGCCGGGCGACCAGAACAGCGGCGCCGCGGTCTTTCCCGGTGGCCTGCTCGACCGGGCCGACCGCGGCCACTACGAGCGCTGCGACGGCCTCGACGATGCGGCCGCGAGTATTCGCCTCGGCTTGCCGGCCGACGGGCTGCACTACTGGATCGCCGCGGTGCGCGAGTGCTTCGAAGAAGCCGGCCTGCTGTTCGCCACCGGTGCCGATGGCGGCCCGGCCGACTTGAGCCGGTTCCCTGCCGACGAGTTGTGGTCGCTGCGCCAGACGCTGTACGCCAACCAAGTCGGCATGGCCGAAGTCTGCCAGCGGCTGGGCGTGCGGCTGGCGGCCGGCGAGCTGGCGTACCACAGCCACTGGATCACGCCGCTGGGCATGCCGAAGATCTTCGACACGCGCTTCTTCATCGCCCGCGCGCCGGCCGGCCAGACGGCCTTGGCCGACGGCCAAGAGACGGTCGAGCTGCTGTGGCTGACGCCGGCCGAAGCGCTGGACAAGGCGCGCGGCCTGAAGCTGATGAACGTCACCGAGCGCACGCTCGGCCATCTGGCCGGCTTTGCGACCACGCAAGCCGCCATCGATGCGGCGCGCGCGCAGGTCGCGGTGCCGGTGATCCGCCCGCGCATCGGCCAGGGCGCCAACGGCCGGCAGCCGGTCAACCCCGGCGAATGGCCGTTTGCCGAGCTCGGCCGGCTGGACCCCGAAGGCCGCGGCGACGTCGGCACCGAGCTGCTGCCGGGCCGGCCGGTGTGGCTGTCGCCGCGCGTGTTGCGCGTCACCGCGCCGAACGGCAGCATGATGACCGGGCCGGGTACCAACAGCTATTTTCTGGGCGCGCCGGGCGGCGACGAATGGGCCTTGCTCGACCCCGGCCCCGACGACGCCGCGCACGTGCAGGCGCTGCGCGACGCGGCGCCCGGCCGGGTGACGCGAATCATCGTCACCCACACCCACAAAGACCATTCGCCGGCCGCCGCGGCGCTGAAGGCCGTGACCGGCGCCACCAGCTTCGGCCGTGTTGCCGCGTATCCCGAGTGGCAGGACACCGGCTTCGTGCCCGACCGGGTGCTCAGCGACGGCGACCGCATCGTGCTCGGCGAAGGCGTCACGCTGCGCGTGATCCACACCCCCGGCCACGCGAGCAACCACCTGTGCTACCTGCTCGAGGAAGAGAAGCTGCTGTTCACCGGCGACCACCTGATGCAGGGCAGCACCGTCGTCATCAACCCGCCCGACGGCGACATGGCGGTGTACCTGGCGTCGCTGAGACGCCTGCTCGACGAAGACCTGGAATGGCTGGCACCGGGCCACGGCTTCCTGATCGACCGCCCGCACGACGAAGTGCGCAAGACCATTGCCCACCGGCTGGCGCGCGAGGCGCGGGTGCTGGCCGACGTGCAAAGCCACGGCCCGGCGGACGAGACGGCGATGCTGGCCCGTGTCTACGCCAGCACGCCGCAGCGCCTGCACGGCGTCGCGCTGCGCTCGCTGCGCGCGCACCTGTTCAAGCTGCAGGCCGACGGTGCTGTCGCGCAGGCGGCCGACGGCCGCTGGCAGGCCGCGAACGGCGCCTGATCACGCCCCAGCCGTACGCGGCTGACGGCGGCTGATGTCATTTGTCATGCAGCGGCGCAGCCCTGCAACACCCGGGTCGCGCACCGGCGGGAACCTTGTCGCCTCATCAGCGCCAACCCGGACCCGGAGCTCGACCATGTTCACAAGCACCCCGCCGTTCAGTCTCGTCAGCGCGCTCGTCGATGCCGGCGCCTATGCCGGCGCCTTTGCCGACGGACAGCTGACCGTCCACGCCGTGCCGCCGATCCCGTTTCAGGCGCTGGCCGACATCAACCATGCCCGCGTCGAGATCTACTGCGGCCACAACGCCAGCGCCGTTGCCGACATCCGCGCGGCCTGCGAGTGTTTGCGTTCGTCGGCCGCAGCGGTGCCGGCCGAAACCTTCGCCGCGCTGGACCGGGCGGCCTGGCTGACGCGCCACGACCAGTGTTCGCTGGCCCAGCTGGCGCTGGAGGGCGCGCTCGCCCACATCGTGTCGGGTGCGCGGCGCCAGTGATGGGACTCTCTTTCCGGAATCGACCATGACCATCCGCAACTCGCAATGGCTTGCCATGGATGCCCTCATCACCTCATCCGCGCCGGCCGCGGGCGAACCCGCCTGGTCGATGGCCGAGCTCTCGATTCCGCAGTTGGTGGCCGAGGTCTACGAGGCCGCGCCGTCGGCCGAACGCGGACGCTTGCTGGAGCATCTGCTGCGGCCGCTCGGCATCCTGTCGCTCTTTGCTGTCGCCGGCGGCGCCTTCGCGATGGCCCGGATCCGCGGCGGCTGGCCCGAGCTGAAGGTCCGGCTCGAAGACATCCAGAACGTGCGCGGCGAGCAGGTCATGGCGCTCGCCGACCACGCCCAGCAGGTCAGCGTCGAGGCGGTCGACGGTCTGGCGCAGATGCTCGCCGCGTCGCCGTTGCTGTCCGGTTCGGCCGCGGCTGCATTGCTGGTGACACTGCTTGTGCAACGCTCGCGCGCACGCGGCGGCGAGCCCGGCCAGCGGAGCGTGCCTTGAACACCCGCACCGGCCCGTGCAGCGCAGCGGGTTCCGCGGCGCGCCTGCTGATCCATGCCGACGACAGACCGGGCGGTTCCTTCTTCGAATCGGCGCTGCACCGGCTGCGCGCACGCTACGCCGGCGGCCGCCAGCGCGATGCGCGCCTCGAGCTTCGCGTTCACGACCTGCAGGGGCACCGGCTGCGCGCGTTCCCCGATGCCGGGCCGCTGACCGACGTGCCGCTTCCTGCGGGCACGTACCGCGTGACCGCCATCCTCGGCAACCTCAGGCGCAGCTACACGATGACGCTCGAGGAGGGCGCGTCGTTCGACCTGCACCTGCCGCTGGGTCTTGCGGCCGAGCGGCCGTGACGCGCGCGGTGACACAGAAGCGATGCAGACAGTGATGCAGATCGGCTGATCCGAGTCGCTCGCCGGGGGGTCGGTTAGCATGCCGCGTGGCACCTTCCCGCAGTGACGACCCGGACCTTTCGACGCCGCCCAAGACCGCCCCGCGTTCGTCGCTTTTCGTCGCTTCGACGGAGAAGGCCTTTCAGGTCTTGAACGCCTTCAACGGCCCGCACCGGCACATGACCCTGGCCGACATCGCGCGGGCCGCGCAGCTGGACCGCAGCGCGACCCAGCGGCTGGTCTACACGCTGGAAAAGCTGGGCTATCTGCGCCGCATCCCGGATTCGCGCAACTACGGGCTGACGGCCAAGGTGCTGCAGCTCTCATACAACTACCTGCGCGCCAACGAGTTGATCGACAAGGCTTCGCCGTACCTGCTGGAGATCAGCCGCACGCTCGGCGAGACGACCAATCTGCAGGAGCTGGACGGGTCGAACATCGTGTTCGTCGCGCGCTTTCATGGCCGCCATCTGGTGAACGTCGACTTCACGGTCGGTGCCCGGCTGCCGGCCTACTTCACCGCTTCGGGGGCGGCGATCCTGTCGCGTTTTTCGCTCGCGCAGCGGCTGGAGATCCTGCACCGGACGCGGCTGGTGCCGATCACGCCGCTGACCGAGATCAACCCCGAGAAGCTGCTCGCCCGCGTGCAGGCTGCCGCTGAAAAGGGCTATGCGATCACTGCCAATGAATCGGTGATGGGCGACATCTCGGTGGCCGCGCCGATCGTCGACCAGCATGGCATGGCGGTGGCGGCGATCAACATCTCCGTGCCGACGACACGCTGGACCGTGGCCACCGCGGAAAAGGAACTCGTGCCGCACGTGCAGGTGGCCGCGACCTCGATCTCGAAGGCCAAGTTCGCCGACTACGCGAATTGAGTTCTACAAGCGCGCGAGGCGCTGGCGGTGGTCTTCGGAAAGCGCGTTGGCATCGAGCTTATCGGCCGCAGTCACACCGAGCAGCCGCAGCGTGATCTCGAACTCCTCACGCAGGATCTGCAGCACGTCGGCCACGCCTTGCGGGCCGCTCGCCGCCAGGCCGTACAACGGCGCGCGCCCGAGCC
>Ga0307513_10007606_pt1 | contig 14004 bp, 12 predicted proteins | sample 15_EM_MG_FD_202174 | JGI IMG/M metagenome (GOLD analysis project Ga0307513, IMG submission 202174) | Populus trichocarpa ectomycorrhiza microbial communities from riparian zone in the Pacific Northwest, United States - 15_EM | ecosystem: Host-associated > Plants > Roots > Unclassified | place... | reverse complement strand
GCCCTGGTGGTCACGCGTGCCCCGCAAGGCGGTGGCGCGAACCGGGCAGCGGCGCCGTTCGACGGAACCGCGCCCCCCTCCGACGCCCGGCACGACAGCGCCGCGGACCCTGCCCCGTCCACGGCCGAGGCTGCGACCGCCGCGCCGATCGACGCCGCGGTCGCAGATGCCGCGCGCGACGCGCGCGCCGCGCACGCGCCACCACGGGTGCCCGAGGTCGTGCGGCATCCACCGCCCCGGCCACCGCGGCGCGCGCCCCCGCCCGACGCCGGCAGCGAGCTCGAGTTCTACCGCCCCGACGCCGGCCGCTGAGTCACGCGTCAGTCGCCCATGCGCTCGGCGGCGAGCGTGCGCAGGCGCTCTTTGACCCGCTCGAACTGCTTGCGCAGCGTCGCTGCCTTCCGGCCGAGCTCGTCCTCGGTCGCGGCCTCGCCGAGCATGACCTGGGCGATGTCGCGCCACGCGAGATCGCGATCGACGCGCAGCGCGAGCAGCGTCTGGTCGTCGTCGTCGAGCAGCGCCCGGATCTCGGCATAGACGTCGTGCGTGCGCGCCTCGTTGCGCCGCGTCGTGTTCCAGATCTGCGTCACGGCCTGCGCGATCGACGGGATCTGCGACACCAGGACCTCGCGAGCCTGTCCGGCGCGCCCGCGGATCCGCGCCGCGGCGTGGCGGGCGAGCATGTAGCACCAGGTCCGCAGCGAGCAGCGGCCGTCGAACCGACGCAGGCTCTTCCACAGATCCTCGGACATCCGCGAGAACGCGTCGTGGGCGTCGGCCGCGCGCGGCAAGATCGCGCACAGCCAGCCAACCAGCTCCGGCCCGTAGGTCCGCAGCATCTCCTCGGTCGCGCGATCGATCTCGCCGCGCGCGATCAGGGCGCGCAGCTCGGCGTCGCGCGGATCGCTGGTCGGCGCGTCAGTCGACATCTCCAGACATGATACGGCCAACGCGCCCGCGCGCCGACCGCAAATCGCCGCCGCTGCCGCGCCCTGCCAGGGGTGCCCGCCGCGCGTCAGCGCGCTCGCTGCGACGGCCGCAGCAGGCGTCGGTCGGCGAGGATCCGAGGCGGGACCGGCTCGGGATCCGGCCACACCACGACGCGGTAGCGATCGTCGCCTTCGAGGCCGTCGTCGCGAACGCTCTCCTGATCGTAGTAGAAGACGCGCGCGCGGTGGCGGCCAGGCACGACCTCGACCCGGGCCGCGTCGGGAGCGTAGTCGGTGCAGCCCATCACCACGAGCTGATTCGACGCCACCTCGAAGCTCGCCTCGGTGACGAGCTCTGCGGCGGGGTCATCGTCGGGCGGCGCCGTCCCGATCTCGACGACGACGGGGACCGTCATGTTGCGCGACGTCCCGACCCCGAGGGCGCGGGGCATCGCCGCGAGCTGGCGATCGATTGCCTCCTCGGTCCACGCCTCGGCAAAGCTGATCTCCGCGGGCAGCGCGGCCGCATCCTGCAGGTAGAACTGGAAGTAGTCGGCGAACAGCGACAGCTCCAGGCGTGACATCGACGAATCGTACTCCAACGGCACCGGACCGCGGACCATGGCAGACCGTGGCCGAGGGCGGCGCGTTGAACGAGGATGCGAATTCGCGCCGTCCTGTTCGGGCTCCTGGTCGCGTGTGGTTCCGGAGATCAGCGAGCCGAGCTGCAACCCTCACCGCCGCCGATCAAGCCTCCGCAGCAGCTCGCGCCGCCGATCACCAGGGGCTATGCGGTGACGCTGCCCGAGGTCGCGCTCCGGGCGATGCCGCTCGACCAGGTCCAGGCGCCCTGGGCGCTGACCGCCTCGGACGGCAGCGGGTTGCGCGCGACCCGCGTCGAGGCGAAGGCCGCCGTGCAGGGGCCCCTCGCCTTCACCGAGCTGCACCTCTACTTCGCCAACACCGAGAGCCGGATCCGCGAGGGCACGTTCGCGATCACGCTGCCGGCCGGCGCCGCCGTGAGCCGGTTCGCGATGGAGACCGACGGTCGGCTGCAGGAGGCGGAGGTCGTGGAGAAGCAGCTCGCGCGCCGCGCCTATGAAGACTTCCTGCACCGCCGTCAGGATCCGGCGCTGATGGAGAAGGCCGCGGGCAACCAGTTCACCGCGCGCGTGTTCCCGATCCCCGCCAACGGCACCAAGCACCTCGTCATCTCGTTCAGCCAAGAGCTGCCCGGGGCGCGCTACACGTTGCCGCTGCGCGGCTTGCCCAAGGTCGAGCAGCTCGAGGTCGAGCTCGCGATCACCAAGCTCGATGGCTCGCGCGCCGAGCAGAAGCTCAGCAAGCGGGACTGGCAGCCGGATCAAGACTTCGTGTCGACCGCGCCGACCACCGCCGAGGCGATCGCAGCCGGCACGCTCGTCATCGCCCAGGTCTCGCCGTTCGATCAGTCGACCGTGGCGAAGGACGTCCCGCAGGCGATGACGCTGCTGGTCGACACCAGCGCCTCGCGCGCGCTCGGCTTCGCGCGCTACGCGAGCAACGTGCGCGAGCTCGTGTCGTCGCTCGCCGAGCGCTATCCCGGGCTGCTGATCGACGTCGTCGCGTTCGATCAGGACACCCAGGCGATCTTCTCGGGCCCGGCCGCGCGGTTCGGGACCGCCGAGGTCGACGCGCTGGTCAAGCGCGGCGCGGCCGGCGCGTCGGACCTCGCGCAGGCGCTCGACAAGATGCCGGCGCGCGACCGCGTCGCGATCCTCACCGACGGGGTCGTCACCGCGGGCGTCGCGGGCAAGGCGCTCACCGCGAAGGTGAAGGACCTCGCGACCCGGCAAGTCGCGCGCGTCGACGTGATCCTGGCCGGCGGCATTCGCGATCAAGCGCTCGCGACGACGCTCGTCACGGCCGGCTTGCCGCGTGCCGGCGCCGTGCTCGATCTCGATCAGCAGCTCTCGGAGGTCGCGGCCGGCCTCGGCGAGCAGGTGCTGACCGATCTCGCCGTCGAGGTCGCGGGCGCGTCGTGGGTGTATCCGCGGACGATCCCGTCGGCGCGCCCGAACCAGCGCACGATGGTCTACGCGCGGTTCGACAAGCCGCGATCGACCATCGACGTGACGATCGGACCGCACCACCGCGCGATCGGGACGGTCGGCGGGACGCCGGCGCTGATCGAGCGCGCGACCGCCGCCGCCGAGGTCGCCGAGCTCGAGGCGAAGCTCGCGAGCGCGAAGCCCGAGGACACCAAGGCGCTGCGCGCCGAGATCGTGAAGCGCGCCGTGGCCGCGCGCGTGATCTCCGACGAGACGTCGATGCTCGTGCTCGAGACCGACGGCGACTACGCGCGCTACGGCATCGATCGCAACGCGCTCGCCGACATCCTCGTCGTCGGACCGCTCGGCGTCGAGCAGCGCAACCGCACGTACCAGGCCGCGAAGCGCACGAAGGCGCCGCAGCTCGCGCAGCGCGAGGAGACGCAGTTCGCGCTCGAGGGCAAGGCCGGGAAGATCGAGAAGCAGGTGCAGGTCGTCGAGCACGCCACCCCGACCCGCACCTTGGGGATGCGGGTCGCCAGCGCCGGCCCCGCCGACGAGTACCAGGTGTCGGGCGTCGTCGGCGGCGTCGCCGGCGGTGAGCTGGCCGGCGTCGCCGCACCTCCCGAGGCGGAGCCGAAGAAGGAAGCGAGCGCCGTCACCCTCGACGACAAGGCCAAGCAGAAGGACGACGCCCCCGCGGAGGCCGCGATGATCCCGCCGGCGCCGGCGCCGACGTCCCCGGTGCTCGGGATCATCGCGCGGCCGCCCGCCGATCCCATGCCGGAGCGCGATTCGAGTCGCCCGGACGACAGCGGCTTCGTCAGCCCTCCCCCGCCGCGGGCCGAGAGCTGGCCGCCGCCGGGCTCGCCGGCACCGCTCCGGGGCAAGCTCGCGGAGATCGATCGCGCGATCCGGCGCGGCGACGCCGACGCGGCGCTCACCAAGGCGCAGGCCTGGCACGACAAGGAGCCGGGGGACGTCCTCGCGCTGATCGGCCTCGGCGAGGCGCTCGAGGCCAAGCACGACCGCGCGCAGGCCGCGCGGATCTACGGCTCGATCATCGATCTGTTCCCGGGCCGCGCTGACCTCCGCCGGTTCGCCGGCGAGCGCCTCGAGCGGATCGGCGAGACCGCGCGCGCGCTCGCGGTCGACACCTACCGGCGTGCCGTCGAGGAGCGTCCGGACCACATGACCGGCCATCGCTTGCTCGCGTACGCGCTCCTCCGCAACAACCAGCACGCCGACGCGTTCGCCGCGATCCTGCGAGGCCTCGACCAGGCCTATCCCGACGATCGCTTCGCCGGCGGCATGCGCGTGATCTCCGACGACGCCGGCCTGATCGGCGCGGCCTACGCGGCGGCACAACCCGACATGAAGGCCGACATCGTCGCGGCGCTCAAGAAGCACCACACGTCGCTGCCGACCCGCGCCTCGACCCGCTTCATCATGTACTGGGAGACCGACGCGAACGACGTCGACTTCCACATCCAGGACGCGCAGGGCGGTCACGCGTTCTACGGCGCGCCGCAGCTCGCGTCGGGCGGCGAGCTCTACGCCGACATCACGACCGGCTATGGCCCCGAGTGCTTCACGATCCAGGGCCGCCCGAAGGCCGGACCGTACAAGCTCTCGATCAACTACTACTCGCAAGGCCCGATGGGCTACGGGATGGGCCTGCTCCAGATCGTCAAGTTCGACGGCAAGGGCAAGCTCGAGTTCCAGGATCGTCCATATGTGATCATGAACGACCAGGCCTACGTCGACCTCGGCACATTTCGCTCGTAGTCGGCCGCGTACGTGACCGGCGGGCTATCATCGCGCCGATGCTCACCAGCCGGCACGTTGGACCGATCGCCACTGACTACCTGGACATCCAGATTGCGCGCGGCGACGAGACGATCGAGGTGGACGTCAATGTTGCAGATCCAGCGTCGTTCACCCAGGCCGCGGTCGAGGCCCTCGATCGCGCGATCGACGAGATCGATCACCGCGAGGCGGCCGCACGCGCCGCCTTCGCGGCGGTCATGGACGACGACAAGTCGGAGCCCGTGCAGTTCTGGCGGTTTCATCATGACGAGGTCGAGGGGCTCGGCGACCTCGCACGCGAGACGTTCGTCGCGAGCTTGAAGCTCGTGCGCGCCGGGTTTTACCCCGACGAGACCTCCGACTCCGCCAGCTACGTTGTCCTCGATTTCGTGGTCCGCGGACCGCAGACGGATCAGCTCCTCGTCGCGAAGTTCCGCCACGACGGTTCGCTCCGGGCGATCGCCTGGGAGAGCTGACGCATTCGCTGGGTGAATGGCGACCATTTCCAGCCGACGTCTACCGGGTGCACCACACCAGCCGCATCTTCGCAGGGTGGCGTATGCCACGACCCAAGGAGCTGACATGGTGTATCTGCAGATCACGTTGAAGATTCGCCCCGATCGTCGCGCCGCCGCCGGAGACATCTACGGCCGCTACAAGACACCGTTCCTCACGACCATCGCCGGCGCCAGCTCGAAGGAGCTCCTCGTCCGCGACGACGACGTTCAGGTCCTGCACGGATTCGACACGTCCGCGCACGCCAGCGCGTACTTGAAGAGCAGCCTGTTCGAGCGCGATATCGTCGGCGCCCTCGCGCCGCTGCTCGACGGCCCGCCCGAGGTGCGGGTATATACGGTGGCGTGATCCGGCGATGACGCTGACGCAGCTCGAGCACGTCCTCGCGGCCCACCGGGAGGGCTCGTTCAGTCGCGCTGCGCGCGCCTGCGGGATCACGCAGGCGGCACTCTCGAACTCGGTGGCCAAGCTCGAGGAAGAGCTCGGTGATCGCATCTTCTCGCGCACGACTCGCCAGGTCGCCCTCACGCCGTTTGGCAAGCGGCTCGTGCCGCACATCGAACAGGTGCTCGAGGGGCGCGATGCGCTCGTCGGCACGGCGAAGGCGCAACAGGCGCCGACCACGACGGTGCTGGGCCACTCGCCGTTGATTCCATCCGCCGTGCTGACCCAGATCGTCGGCGCGGTTCGCGACGCAGGCTTCGGAACCGAGCTCCGGTTGATCGAGGAGAACCTGTCGGACCTGCTGCAGCGGCTCGGCGAGCACACGATCGATCTCGCGCTCGTGCCGGGCGGCGAGTATGCGAGCGCGTTTCGCTCCACGCCCGTGTTCGAAGAAGCCCTCTACTACGTTCCCCGTCGCCGCCTGATCATCAAGACCGCCACGGTCGAGCTGACGAGCCTCGGCGCGGATCGCTTCGTGATGGTTCCCGATCGATGCGGCCTCGCGCGCACGACGCGCGCGCTGTTCGCGTCCGCCGATGTGCCCCTGCAGACGTACGAAGGCGAGGCGATGGGCTATCACGTGTTGCAGGAGTGGGCCGCGCTCGATCTCGGCTCCGCGATCCTGCCGCGATCGCGGCTCTCGGCGAAGACGCGCGCGATTCCGCTCATGCGCGCGCCCGGTATCCCGGCGACGCTGACCTACCGCGTCGTCTGGCACAAAGAATACAGGCGAGGGAAACAGCTCGCGGCGCTGTTGCGCGCGTACCGGCCCGACCTCGCGTGAGGTGAGAGCCAGCCAGGATCGAGGGAGGCCGGCGGGCGCAGCGTTTGCGCCGGAGTCCGAGCGCGCCGCAAGAACTGCGTGATTCCGACGCGCAATCCGCATGATTTGGCTGGCGCGCCGATTGCGTAGAATTCCTCGTATGGACGCCCAGGCCGCCCGCCGGACGCTGCACGCCCGGCGCTGGCTGCCGATCGTCGTGGCCGTCGCGCTCGGTGTGCTGCTCGGGATCGCCGGCTTCACGTTCCGCTACGCCGAGGGGCTGTCGTACTTCAGCACCGACCCCAAGGCGTGCGCGAACTGCCACATCATGCAGCGCCAATATGATGGCTGGCAAAAGGCCAGTCACCACGGCGTCGCGACCTGCGCGGACTGCCACCTTCCGAAGACCTTCTTTGCGAAGTACCGGGCCAAGGCGAGCAACGGCTGGCACCACTCGAAGGGCTTCACGCTGCAGGACTTCGTCGAGCCGATCCAGATCAAGCGCGCCAACGCGGCGATCCTGCAGGCCAGCTGTCTGGGCTGCCATGAAGCCATGGTCCACGAGCTGGTCTCCGGTGCGCGCACCGATCGCGATGCGGTCGAGTGCGTGCACTGTCACGCCGGGGTGGGCCACGGCGAGCGCGCCGGCCTCGGTGGCCCGTTGCGCGAAGACGAAACGCCCTAGAGGAGCACGCCATGTCCGCAACCCCACCTCGCTCACGCCGCGGTCTGTACGTCGCGATCCTCGTGCTGGTCACCGCCATCACCGCGGGCGTCACCGCGTTGCTCATCAACATCTTCGAGCGCAAGGCCGAGGTGCGCACGCCGTACGTCCGCGTCGTCGAGGTCAGCGAGGACGACACCGATCCCGCGAAGTGGGGCAAGAACTGGCCGGCCGAGCTCGACAGCTACAAGCGCACGGCGATCACCACGCACACGCGGTTCGGTGGACACGGCGGCAACGAGGCCGTGCCCGAGGAGAAGATCGTGCGCGATCCGTGGCTCAAGCGGATGTTCCTCGGATATGCGTTCTCGATCGACTACCGCGATCGCCGCGGCCACGCGTACATGCTGACCGATCAGGAGGCGACCCAGCGCCTGACCAAGCCGCAATCCGGCTCGTGCCTGCACTGCCACGCTTCGATCATGCCGCTGTACCGCAAGCTCGGTGATGGCGATCCGTTCAAGGGCATGGACGCGACCTCGAAGCTCACCTACCAGGAGGTCAGCAAGATGCTGCACGACGGCGGCGCGATCCACCCGGTGAGCTGCGTCGACTGTCACGACCCCAAGACGATGGCGCTCCGCGTGACCCGCCCGGGCTTCATCCGAGGCATCCAGGCGCTCGCGGCGTCGGATGCGCCGGTCCCCGCGCTCGCGTCGATCGCGCAGTGGCGCACCGGCGCGCGCGACCGCGCGTACGACCCGAACCTCGACGCCAGCCGCAACGAGATGCGCTCGTATGTGTGCGGGCAATGCCACGTCGAGTACTACTGCTCGACCAAGCTGCCGCTCACGTTCCCGTGGGGCAAGGGCCTGCGCGTCGAGCAGATCGAGTCGTTCTGGGACGCCACGACGTTCGCCGACGGCGCCCAGTTCTACGACTACGCGCACCAGGAGACCGGCGCGCACGTGCTCAAGGCGCAGCACCCCGAGTTCGAGCTGTGGAACCAGGGCATCCACGCCCGCAGCGGCGTGTCGTGCGCCGACTGCCACATGCCCTACATGCGCGAGGGCGCGACCAAGGTGAGCGACCACTGGGTGCGCAGCCCGCTGCTCAACGTCAATCGCGCGTGCCAGACCTGTCACCGGTTCTCCGAGGCCGAGCTCCTGGCCCGCGTCGACGTGATCCAGCAGCGCAACTACGATCTCTTGCAGCGCGGCGGCCAGGCGCTGGTCTCGCTGCTCGACGCCGCCGCGGCGGCCAAGGCGAAAGGCGCGACGCCCGAGCAGCTCGCGCCCGCGCTCGCGCTGCAGCGCCGCGCGCAATGGCGGCTCGACTTCATCGCCGCCGAGAACAGCATGGGCTTCCACGCGCCGCAGGAAGCCGCGCGCGTGCTCGGTGAGGCGATCGACTACGCACGACAGGGCCAGATCGCCGCGCTCGCAGCGCTCGCGCCCGCCGCGACTCCGTCGGCGACCACGCCCGCGCAAGGCTCGGCCGCCGCGCCGTCGCCCGCGCAAGGATCCGCCGCACCGGTCCCACCGGCGCGCGGTTCTGCGGCGCCCGCGCCTCATTGAAGCGCAGCGACGCCGCGCGCTCGGCCGCACAGCGGACGCATTCGCCGCGCCGCACGCGCTCGGCTTCGCCGCACAGCGGACGCATTCGCCGCGCGGCGAAGCGCGTCACACGCAAGCGGTGCACGGTCCGACGCGCGCGCCGCAGGTCCTGCGCGATCGCACGGCAATTCACGCAGCGCCGCAGTCTCCGCGAGGCCGCCGCGGCTGGTTCGCACCATGCACGCGTAGCTCGCCATGCGCCGCTTGTGGATCGGACTCGTGGTCGTTCTCGCCGTATCGTTTGGCATCCTGGGCTGGGTCGGCTCGCGGATCTACCAGCAAGCTCCGCCGATCCCGGATCGCGTGGTCACCACCGACGGCCACGTCGTGTTCGATACCGGCGACGTGGCCGATGGCCAGGACGTCTGGCGATCGCTCGGCGGGATGGAGCTCGGCTCGATCTGGGGCCACGGCGCGTACGTCGCGCCCGACTGGACCGCCGATTGGCTACACCGCGAGCTGGTCGCCCTACTCGACGGCTGGGCCGAGCCCGCTCCCCAGCATGACGTGAAGGCCGGCGAGGCCTACGCAAGGCTCGCACCCGAGCACCAGGCCGCGTTGCGCGAGCGCCTCAAGCGCGAGGTCCGCGCCAATACCTATGATCCAGTCACGCGGACGATCACCGTGTCGCCGCACCGCGGCCGCGCGATCGAGGCGATCGCCGCGTACTACGCGAACCTGTTCGCCGAGGGTCGGCCGCAATACGCACTCCCACGCGACTCGATCGTGGAGCCCGCGCGCGCCCACGACCTGGCGGCGTTCTTCTTCTGGTCGGCGTGGGCCGCGTGTACCGATCGCCCCGGCGACACCGTCACGTACACCAGCAACTGGCCGCACGAGCCGCTGATCGACAACGTGCCGACCTCCGACGCGATCGTGTGGACCGGCGTGAGCATCCTCGTGCTCCTCGCCGGCATCGGCGCGCTCGGGTTCTGGCACGCCGCGCGGAAGAAAGACGACGCACCCGAGACCCTCCCCGATCGCGATCCGATGCTCGGCACCGCGCCGACGCCGTCGCAGCTCGCCACCGTGAAGTACTTCTGGGTCGTCTGCGCGCTGATCGTCACGCAGATCGCGGTCGGCATCATCAGTGCGCACTACGGCGTCGAGGGCAACGCGTTCTACGGGATCCCGCTCGCCAAGATCCTGCCGTACTCGGTCGCGCGGACCTGGCACGTCCAGCTCGGCATCTTCTGGATCGCCACCGCGTGGCTCGCGGCCGGCCTCGCCCTCGCGCCCTCGGTGGGACGCGAGCCGCGCGGGCAGAAGCTCCTGGTCAACGTGCTGTTCTGTGCCCTGCTCGTGGTCGTCGCCGGCTCGCTCGCCGGCGAGCTGCTCGCGATCAACGGCAAGCTGAGCGCCGACGGCGTGTGGTGGTTCGGCCACAGCGGCTACGAGTACATCGACCTCGGGCGGATCTTCCAGCTCGCGCTGATGGTCGGCCTGTTCCTCTGGGTGTTCCTCGTCGCGCGCGCGCTGTGGCCGGCGCTGCGCCGCCGCGACGTCCAGCGCCCGCTCGTCATCATGCTGCTGATCTCGACCGTCGCGATCGGCGGCTTCTACCTCGCCGCGCTCGGCGCCGGCCGCCACACCAACCTCGCGATCGCCGAGTACTGGCGGTGGTGGGTCGTCCACCTCTGGGTCGAGGGCTTCTTCGAGGTGTTCGCGACCGTGATCATCGCGTTCCTGTTCGCGCGGCTCGGCCTGGTCCGCCAGGCCGCCGCCGGGCGCGCCTCGGTGCTCGCGGCGACGATCTTCCTCGGCGGCGGCGTGATCGGCACGCTCCACCACCTGTACTTCAGCGGGACGCCGACCATCGCGATCGCGTTTGGCTCGGTGTTCAGCGCCCTCGAGGTCGTCCCGCTCATGTTCCTGGGCTACGACGCGTGGGAGAACTGGCGCCACACGCGCTCGACCACGTGGATGCAGTCGTATCGCTGGCCGATCTACTTCTTCATCGCGGTCGCGTTCTGGAACGTGGTCGGCGCCGGCCTGTTCGGCTTCATGATCAACCCGCCGATCGCGCTGTACTACATGCAGGGCCTCAACACGACGCCGGTCCACGGCCACGCGGCGCTGTTCGGCGTCTACGGCATGCTCGGCATGGGCCTGGTGCTGTTCACCGTGAAGTCGCTGCGGCCGACCCTGGTGTGGCCCGATCGCCTGCTCCGGTTCGCGTTCTGGTCGATCAACCTCGGGCTCGGCGCGATGGTGATGATCAGCCTCATGCCGGTCGGCCTGCTGCAGACCTGGGCCGCCGTCAGCAAGGGCTACTGGTACGCGCGCAGCGAGGAGTTCCTGCACACCCCGCTCATGGACACCCTGCGCTGGCTGCGCGTGATCGGCGACACCGTGTTCGCCGCCGGCGCCTTCGCGTTCGTCGCGTCGATCGCGCGCATGACGATCCTGCGGCGCCGCGCGCACGCCACCGTCGACGACACGCACGCCGCGGCGTGATCGGCGGTCACGGGAGGCTCAGCACTTGTACGCCTCGGCCACGCACACGTTGGCCTTGCAGCGCGGGACCACCTCGGCGTCCTTGCAGGGCTTGAGCTGCTTGCCGCGCTTGGCGGCCGGCCGCGCGATCGGCGTGCGGTCGTCGAGCCAGCAATCGTTGTCGGTCTTGCACGCGATCGGCGCGAGCGCCGGCCGCTCGTCGTTCGCGAGCAGCGTCGTCGTGACCGCCCGCGCGCCGGCGACGTCGCTGTAGAACAGGACCGGCGGGCCGGCCCGATCGACCGCGAAGTAGAACCGCGAGACGTTGTCGCCGCGGGTCACGGTGTAGATCTTCGAGGGAAAGCGGCCGGCCGGCGTGTCGGCGACGCCGTCCTCGATCTGGGTCGCCGCGGCGGGGAACGCGGCGTGGTTGCGGAGCTCGTCCCACGTCGCGCGCTGGCGTGCGGGCGCGCCGAGCGGGGCGCCATGCTCGTCGAGCGTGGTGGACTCGACCTCGGCGCCATGCTCGTCGGACGCCACGAAGGTCATGACGACGATCGACGTCGGCTTGCCGGCCGCCTCGACGCGAAGCCGCACGACGCGGCCGGCCGGGCTGGCCGCGCGGATCTGCTCGGCGGTGAACGGCAGCGGCGCGAGCGCGGCGGGCGCAGGGCGCGGCGCGTCCGCCTGCGGCGTCGCTGGCGGCGCCGCAGGTGCCGGAGGTGGCAAAGCTTGCTCCGGCTGCGCGGCGCCGCGACAGGCGACGCCGAGCGCGAGCGTGATCATGGCGATACCGACCAGCCGATACATGGGCTCGAGTATGACCGCGCCGGCGGGCCACAGCCAGGTTGGCGTCATTCCACTGCCCTCGATCTATTTCAGTTTGACATTCGCGACAGCCTCGCGCAGTCTCCACGCCGCGCAGCTTCGCTGCCAGGAAGGAGTCCAACGTGCGTGTCTCTCATCCCATCGCGTTCCGTTCGGCCTCGATCCTGGCTGTGCGTCACTGACGGCTTCCCTGCGCTGCGCTCGAGCAGCGCCGAGGGTGTGCCGCGGATGACCGCGCTCCCGGATCGGGGACTTGTCCCTGGTTCGTTCGACGGGAGCTGTGATGACACGCAAGCGATCCGCGCGGCGCGATAGCCGCCGCGCACCTGACCTGATACCCGACCTGATACCTGACTTCGATTCGACGCATGCAGCGGAGTCGCTGGACTCGCTGGATGCACTGGCAACTGACTATTTTGGCTCCGCGGCGCGGCCGCGCGAGCGCAGAGGGCGCGGTGACGCACGCGGGGCCGCGCGTGCGATCGGACCGCTGCGCCGGGAGATCGAGCGCACGCTGATCTGTGGCCTGGCGGCGGCGCGCGATCCGCGGCTGCGCGACCTGATGATCCTCGGCGTCGATCCGGCGCCCGATGCGTCGTGCTTCCAGGTCACGGTGGCGCCGCCGGCGCCGCTCGACCCGGACGCGGCCGCGGCGCTGATGGACAGCCTGCGCGCGGCGCGGGGGACGCTGCGCGCCGAGCTCGCGCGCAGCCTGCAGCGCAAGCGAACGCCAGAGCTGCGGTTCGCGCTCGGCTCGGCGGCCGAACCCGACGAAGCCGCAGATCCCGAGGAGGGCGAGCCATGACCGCGACGATCGCGACCTGGCTCGCGGCGCCGCTCGGCAGCGACGTGGCGGCGGCGCTGCGCCGGCTCGCCGACGCGGACGACGTCGCGCACATCGCGGTGATGCCCGATGTCCACCTCGCCGAGGACGTCTGCATCGGCACGGTCGTCGCGACCCGCGAGGTCCTGTACCCCGCCGCGGTCGGCGGCGACATCGGCTGCGGAGTCGCCGCGCTGCGGTTCGCCGCGGACGCGACCGTGCTCGACGATCCGCGCACCGCGGCGCTCATCCTCGACGAGCTGGGCCGCCGCGTCCCCGCGCTCCGGCACCCGGTGCACGCCGCGCCGGAGTTGCCCGTGGCGCTCGGGCCGCTGTCCGCCCCGCGGCTCACCTCGCTCGCGCGACAGCTCGGCGCCCTGGAGCTCGGCACCCTGGGCCGCGGCAACCACTTCCTCGAGCTGCAGGCCGACGACGCCGGCGCGCTGTGGTTGATGGTGCACTCGGGCTCGCGCGCGCTGGGCCAGGCGATCCGCGATCACCACCTGCGGGGCGCGACGCCGCGGGGTGGCGGCCTGCACGGCCTCGACGCGGACAGCGAGGCGGGCCTCGCGTACCTCCGCGATCTCGAGTGGGCACTCACGTTCGCCGACCGCAACCGCCGCGCGATCGCCGACGCGGTCGCGGAGATCCTCGCCCGTCGGCTCGGCATCACCGCCGAGCCCGACACGTGGTGCAGCTGCCACCATAACCACGTGCGGCGCGAGCTCCACGACGGTGCGTGGCGCTGGGTCCATCGCAAGGGCGCCATCCCGGCGGGGCGCGACGAGCCCGGCCTGATTCCGGGATCGATGGGCACGGCGAGCTACCACGTCGCCGGGCGGGGCGTCGCGGCCGCGCTCGCGTCGAGCTCGCACGGCGCGGGCCGCCGGTTCAGCCGGACCGAGGCGCGTCGCCGGATCTCGGCGCGCGCCGTCGTCGAGCAGCTCGGCGCGGTGTGGTTCGATCACCGGATCGCGGACGCGCTGCGCGACGAGGCCCCGGCGGCGTACAAGAACGTCGAGGCCGTGATGCGCGCGCAGGCAGCGCTGACGCGGGTCGTCCGCCGCGTCCGCCCGCGGCTGAGCTACAAGGGCGTGTAGCGGCGGGGCGCGCGCGCCCGGTCTGCGCGAAATCTCCACGGCGGCT
>Ga0307513_10007605_pt1 | contig 14006 bp, 13 predicted proteins | sample 15_EM_MG_FD_202174 | JGI IMG/M metagenome (GOLD analysis project Ga0307513, IMG submission 202174) | Populus trichocarpa ectomycorrhiza microbial communities from riparian zone in the Pacific Northwest, United States - 15_EM | ecosystem: Host-associated > Plants > Roots > Unclassified | place... | reverse complement strand
TCATAGCCGTCACACGAGATCGCAGGCGTCGGCAGGCATCCAGTGGGCGTCCCGTCCTTCCCATTTCACATTGCAGCCAATCGGATTGGTGACCGGGACCGTGACAGGTTTTCCCGACAGATGTTCCTCCAGGGCTCGCTCGAGATCGTGCGACTTCGCTTTCTCCGATTGCCGCGGGTTGTCGAGCGCGCGGCCGGTGTAAATCAGCCGCCGGTCGCGATCGAAAACATAGAAATGGGGGGTGCGCAAGGCGCCGTAGGCACGAGCCACGTCCTGCGTTTCATCATGCAGGTAAATCCAGGGAAATTCATATTCGCCCATTCGCTGCACCATGTGGGGAAAATCATCTTCGGAATAGGTGTTGCGGCTATTTGAATTGATCGCGACAAAGCGCACGCCACGGTCCGAATATTTTTCGGCCGTCCGCCGCGTCGCTTCATCGGAGCCGGTGACGTAGGGGCAATGATTGCAGGTAAAGAAAACGACGAGGACCGCGTCGCTCGCAAAATCCGAGAGCGCATAAGTCTTTCCGTCGGTTGCCGGCAATCGAAAATCCGGCGCATGCTGGCCGATTGGCAAAGTGAAGCTCATTGATATTCGTGCACCGGCCCGCGCCGTTGCGCAAACCCGCCGTGAAAATGGATTTTGGACCCGCGCCATGCTACCTTCCTGGACATGGATACGCCCAAGATTACTGCCTACCTGAAAACCACGTGCGGCTGGAGCGCCGGCGTGCGCGCCGTGCTCGCCAAATACAATCTTCAATACACCGAGAAAGACATCATCCAGAACCCGGCCTTCCGCTGGGAAATGGAAACCAAGAGCGGCCAGCCGCTCTCGCCTTGCGTCGAGATCAACGACAAGATGCTCGCGGACATCAGCGGCGAAGAGGTCGAGGAATACCTCATCGAGAACAAGCTGGTGCAGCCGAGCGGGGCCGATGCCGGCGTGCCGCTCAACGCCCCCTGCCCCACCGAGCAGCACGATAGCGCGGTGCGGATGCGCTTTTGAGCGTCGTTAATTGTTAAAAGGTTGAAACGTTAAGGTGTTGAAGCGGTCAAACCGATTTAACCCTTTAACGGTTCAACTTTCTTAACGATGAAGCTCCTTGCTCGCGCTGCGCCCAAAAAAAAGGGCAGACGCAGGTTTTTTCGCATCGGCTGGAAGCTAGCGGTGGTGACGCTGCCTATCGCGGCCGTCTTCAGCGTCCTGATGTTTTACGCCGCCTGGGCGCAGACGTTCGACCTGAAAAACGTCGACCAAATGCCGGAACGGAACACGGTCTTCGACGTGGATGGAAAAATCTATAGCCGCCTCGCCGGTGCGAATCGGCTGAAGGTAGCGTTGAATGAAGTCTCCCCGTATTTTATCGATGCGCTGCTGACGCGCGAAGACACGCGGTTTTTCGAGCATGGGGGAATCGATTGGCGCGGGATCGCACGAGCGCTGGTGAAAGATATTATGAGCGGCTCCGCCAAGGAAGGCGCCAGCAGCATCACCCAGCAGCTCGCCCGCAACAGCCTGCCGCTCGGCGGCCGCACGCTCAGCCGTAAGCTCCTGGAAGCGATGGTGGCGTTGCGCATCGAGCGCGACTTCACGAAGCAACAGATCCTGGAGGCGTACGTAAACCGGATCTATTTCGGCTCCGGCTGTTACGGCGTGGAAACGGCGTCGCTCGCCTACTTCGGCAAGAACGCCGCGAAATTGAATCTTTCGGAAGCGGCGATCCTGGCCGGTCTGATTCGCAGCCCAAATCGCTTTTCTCCGCTCAAGAATCCGGAAGGCGCGGCTTTGCAGCGCGACGCGGTGCTCGACCGGATGCTTGAGCTCAAGAAAATCAGCGCGGCGCAGTCCGAACAAGCCAAGCTGACAAAAGTCACGTCGCACCCGAAGCGATTGCCTCAAATCCAGGAGAATTATGCCATGGACGCGGTGCAGCGTGATTTGAACCTGCTGCTCACGCCCGATCAAATCGACAACGGCGGACTTTACATTTACACGACGCTCGATCCCGTGGTGCAGACTACGGCGACCCAGGCGCTCGAGATGCAATTGAGCAAGATCGAACGCCAATCAAATTTCCGCCATCCGACGAAAGCCAGCTATCGCCCGCCGGAGGAGGGAGAAGACTCTTCGATGCCTTACCTGGAAGGGGCGCTCGTGGCAATCGACAACGAGAGCGGTGGAATCCGGGCGCTTGTCGGCGGCCGCGATTACGCGCAGAGCAAATTCAATCGCGCCCTGACGCCGGCCAACCGGCAAATCGGTTCCTCGTTCAAGCCGTTCGTTTACGCGGTCGCCTTCACGCATGGGCTCCTGCCCGGCGCCGCGGTCAGCGATGGCCCGATCGCGCCGGGAGAAATCCAGGGCGCGGGAGATTGGGCGCCGGGGAATTCCGACGGCACCTTCGGCGGCGTCCAGCCGGTCTCTTACGGGCTGATTCACTCCCGAAACACGATGAGTGTGCGGGTGGGCGAGATCGCCGGAATCGACGACGTGCAAAAAGTTGCAACGACGCTCGGCCTCGGAGAAAACATCCCGCGCGGGCCGGCGATCTTCATCGGTTCCTTCGAGACCAACCTGAAAGATCTCACCGCGGCCTACAGTGTTTTCCCAAACGCCGGAGTTCGAAAACAGGCTTACATCATCGAACGAATCGACGACCAGGATCACCACCCGATTTACCGCGCGGCCCACGTCACCATTCCCGCGCTGGATCCCGGTTCGGCCTGGATGACCTCCGAGCTGATGGAGCAGGTGCTCACGACCGGCACGGCGGCGAGCGCAAAGTCGTTAGGCTTCAAGCTTCCGGCCGCGGGAAAAACCGGGACGACGAACGATTACAAAGACGCCTGGTTCGTCGGCTACACCAGTGCGCTGACTTGCGGCGTTTGGGTCGGCTTCGACCAGCCGACGACCATCATTCCGCGCGGTTATGGCGCGGCGCTCGCCCTGCCCGTCTGGACGCAGGTGATAAACAAGGCGGCGCAACGCTATCCGGCGCGTCCCTTGCAGTCGACGATTCCGATGTCCCGCGCCACGGTTTGCACGATCTCGAACCATCTCGCCACGACGGGATGCAACGCCGCCGGGACCGCCTACGAAATTACTCTGCCGGAAGGTCATCTTCCCGACAAAGTTTGTGAAATTCATGGCGGCGCGCAGACGCAGTTCGCGCAAAAGCTCCAGGATGCAGGACAAAAAGCGGCATCGGCTCCCAGCCGCATCTTTCAGTCGTTCCGCAAATTCTTCGGCGGCAAATGAGGTAAAACCGTGGCCGTCACATTATTCCGGATCGCCGCCGCCCTTTGTTTGCTGGCCGTTGGTCTCGGCGCATTCGGCGCGCACGCTTTGAAGGAAACGCTGCAAAGTCACGGAATGCTCGATGTCTGGAACAAGGCCGTGCTGTATCATTTTCTGCACGCGCTCGCGCTCGTCATCCTCGCGCTGCACGGCGCGGCGAATCGCCTCGCCTATTTCCTGATTGCCGCTGGCATTCTCTTCTTCAGTGGCAGTCTCTACGCCCTGGCGCTGACCAATATCCGCTGGCTCGGCGCGATCACGCCGGTCGGCGGCCTCTGCTTCCTCGCCGGCTGGGCCTGGCTCATTATTTCGCCGCCACGCCTGTAGCCGCGGCTGTAGCCGCCTCGCTGTGCGAGGCGTTCGTGGGTCAGGCTCGCAACTCCTGACGCCGCCCACAGGGCGGCGGCTACAGGCGTCAGCAATGGCTTGACGACGCTTGTCGCGGTCGCCCCTCTGCTGATATTCTGCCGGAGCGGATGTTTACCAATTTCCTCGAGGAGCATAAGACGATCGTCACGATCCTGATTTTTGTCGGGACGTTCCTGGGCACGCTGGCGATCGGCCGATTGCTCAAACGCCGCGCGGGCGTGCGCCTCGGTATTCTCTTCCGGCTCCTTTGTTTTATGCTCGCGTTCTACGCCGCCATCTCGTTTTACGGGTTGCATGCCGGATGGCTCGACCATGTCGCGGCTGCCGCCATTTTTCTAGGCACCTCGTTCGTCATCGCCCTGCTCGACCGGTATTTGTGGGAGGCCTACTTCGAGAAGAAACGCCAAACCCCGATCCCCCATTTCCTCCGCCAGGTGATCGGCCTTTTCCTTTTGTTGGTCGCTTCGATGATCGTCCTGACGAGCGTCTATCACGCTGAAGGACAACTGGCACGTGTGCTGGCCGGTTCGGGCATCATCGCGATCATAATTGGATTGGCGACGCAAGATCTTTTGGGAGGGATCATCGCCGGAATAGCACTGCAAATCAGCAAGCCCTACAAGGTCGGCGACTGGCTCAAAGTCCAGGACCAGTTCGCTGAAGTGATGGAGATCAACTGGCGTTCGACCAGGTTGCGGACGAACGACGCGATCTACCTCGACGTTCCCAACTACTCCATCACCCGGGGAACGATCGTCAATCTTCATTACCCGACGCAAATCCATGCGATGCGCCTCCGGGTCGGCGTCGACTATGAGGTTCCGCCGAATCGGGTGAAAGACGCGCTCTTTCGTGCCGCCACGAGCGCGGAAGGCGTTGTGCCGAGTCCGCCTGTCCGGGTTTTTGTGGTCGATTTTGCAGAGTCGGCCGTGCTCTACGAGATCAAGTTTTCGATGGGCAATCATCAGGCTTATAATGAAATCTGCGATGCGATCCGGACCAATATCTGGTACGAATTCAAGCGCCAGCGCATCACCATCCCGTTTCCGATCCGGACGCTCCACGTGCAACGCCGGCGCCATCGCAGCGTTCCGGAAGGGCACGCGGAAGCCCAGGCCATCCTGCGAGGCGAACCGCTGTTCGATTGCCTGAACGATGCGCAACTGGACAACGTGCTCCACAGCGCCCACATCCATAATTACGGACGCGGTGAACGCGTGATCCAGGAAGGGGCGGAAGGAAATTCGATGTTCATCATGCTGCGCGGCACCGCGCACGTCTCGGTGTTACGAAACGGCACGGGGATCCGCCTGGGGGTCTTGCGGTCGGGCGATTGTTTCGGCGAAATGTCGCTGCTCACGGGCGAACCACGCTCGGCGACCATTCGAGCGGAAGGCGACTGCGAAGTGCTGGAGATCAGCCAGGAAGCCATGGCCGAGGTGCTGCGCGATGCGCCCCAATGCCTGACGCAACTCAGCGAACTCCTGGCCAAGCGGAAACTGGAGGGCGAAGGGATCGTGAAAGACGCAACCCAGCCGCACGACCAGGGGACCAAGGAACGCGAGTATCGCGCATCCTTTTTGCAGCGTTTGCGCGCGGTTTTCGAGCTGTAGCAGACGACGGCCATTTACCCGTTGCCAGCGAGGCAAAACTTACTAAAGTCCCCCACTTTCAACGGAGCCATTATGACTTTCCTCGCCCTCAATATTCTTCACTCCGGTGTGATGCTTTCGATGGTCTGCGCGGTCGTTGGCCTGCTCTTCGCGTTTTTCCTGATCAAGGCCGTCATCCGGTTGTCCCCGGGGAATGAGAGGATGCGTCAGATCGCGGGCGCCATCGAAGAAGGCGCCAAAGCTTACCTCAAGCGCCAGGTCGTGACCATCAGCGTGATTGCTGCCGTAATTTGCATTCTGCTCTTCATTTTCCGAGATAAAGCGACGGCGGCCGGGTTTTTGATTGGCGCCTTTTGTTCTCTCGCGGCCGGATACATCGGGATGCGGATCGCGGTGCTGGCCAATACCCGAACCACCCAGGCGGCGACTCAGTCCCGCTCCGCGGCCATGCGCGTCGCGTTCAATGGAGGCGCCGTCACCGGCCTTCTGGTCATCGGCCTCGCCCTGCTCTCCGTTGGCATCTTTTACACATTGGCCAAGAACTGGATGGGACACGACCTGGCGGTGAAAAGCCTGGTGGGCCTGGCGCTCGGCTCCAGTTTGATCAGCGTTTTCGCGCGGCTCGGCGGCGGCATTTACACCAAGGCGGCCGACGTGGGCGCCGATCTGGTGGGCAAAATCGAAAGCAACCTCGAGGAAGATGACCCGAGGAATCCGGCCACGATCGCGGACAACGTCGGCGATAATGTCGGCGATTGCGCCGGCATGGCGGCGGACGTTTTTGAGACCTACGCCGTCAGCCTGGTGGGCGCCATCCTGCTGGGGGCGCTAACGCTGGCTGCGTATCCCGCCGCGATCATCTATCCCTTCGTCCTCGGCGGCATCTCCGTCCTCGGCGCGATCATTGGCATTCTCTTCGTCAACATCAGCGGCGGAAAACCGGCCAGCGTGTTGATGGGGGCCGTGGGCGCGAGCGCGGTCGTCTCCGCCATTCTGTTTTGGCCGGCGACTCATCTGCTTTTTCCCACCGATGTCATGATCAATGGCATCGCCCGCTCGGCGAACGATCTCTACTTCGCTTCGCTCGTCGGGCTGCTCATGACGGGCGTCGTCGTTGTGATCACAAATTATTATACCTCGACGAGTTTTGCGCCGGTGCGAAAAATTGCGAAGGCTTCCGAAACCGGCCACGCCACAAATATCATCGCGGGACTTGCGATCGGCCAGCATGCCACCGCGTTGCCCGTCGGTTTTATCGGCATCGCCATCCTGCTCAGCTATCATTTCGCGGGTCTCTACGGGATCTCGATCGCGGTCATGAGTATGCTGTCGATGGCAGGCATTATCATCTCGCTCGATGCCTTTGGCCCGATCACCGACAACGCGGGCGGCATCGCCGTGATGAGCAACCTGCCGAAGGAAATCCGGGGAATTACCGACGAGCTCGACGCGGTCGGCAACACCATGAAAGCAGTGACGAAAGGGTATGCTATCGCTTCGGCTGGATTGGCGGCGCTGGTACTTTTTGGCTCCTACGTCGAGGAACTAAAGGCTCATTTTGGGGCGAACCATCGCACCTACTCCTTCGATTTCTCGCTGAACGACCCGAAGGTGATCATTGGGCTATTCATTGGCGGATTGCTGCCGTTTATGTTCACAGCTTTCAGCATGGACGCCGTCGGTAAAGCGGCCGGCGCGGTCGTGCGGGAAGTGCGGCGGCAGCTCACGGCCAAGCCCGGAATCCTGCGCGGCGAAGACGTGCCCGAATACGGCACCTGCGTCGATATCGTGACCAAGGCGGCGCTGCGCGAAATGATCGTGCCGGCGTTGTTGCCCGTTTTGTTTGTGCTCGCGGTGGCGATGATCAAGCCGCTCGGACCCGTAGTGCTGGGCGGAATGCTGGTGGGCACAATCGTCACCGGCCTCTTTGTCGCGATTGCGATGACTTCGAGCGGTGGCGCCTGGGACAACGCGAAAAAGTACATTGAGGAAGGCAACCTCGGCGGCAAAGGCTCATTCGCCCATCAGGCCTCCGTCACGGGCGATACCGTCGGCGATCCTTACAAGGACACGGCCGGCCCCGCGATCAATCCGATGATCAAGGTCGTGAACATCGTCGCGATCCTGATTATCCCGATCTTCTTTTAGGAAGGATCGCGGCCTCTGTAGCCGCCGCCCTGTAGCCGCCGCCCTGTGGGGCGGCGTCCCGGCGAACGACCCGCTATCTCACGCTTCGCACAGCGAAGGGGCTACAGCAGAGGTCGCACGCACAGCCGCCACCGCTGGCGGCTACCGCAACGTCAACCGGTCATTCCTTTTCCTGGCCGATCCTGGTGATTTGCGAGTAGACCGCCTGCCACTTACCGGCTTTCTTTTCGAAAATGTCGACCGAGCGAAAATCACCGGTGAACGGCTTTGACATAGGCGTCCAGCCACTGCTGTTCGAGCGCCTTCAGTTCGTTCTCGGCTGGCGAACCAAAAGCGGCCATCGCCAGCTCGGCAATCGTGGATAATGCGAGTCGGGATATTTTCGTGGCGCGATTCTGCGTTTGACAGCAGAACCGGGTCAATCCACAACTGAGCCCCACCCTTTTCGCTTTCTGGAGCGGGAATTTGCGGGAAACGAAATGGAAGAACCGCGCGATTATCAGCTTGTTTCAGCGGACCAAACGGCGTTGAAAAAGGAACTCGCCAAACCCGACCCGGGCGCGACTCCTTTCAAGGTCGTCGTCGATCCCGAGATGCGCTTGAAGCTGAGGCGCGCCTTGATCGAGCTAATCGACTACCACGACGAGGCCCTGGCCGAGCATTTTTCCGAAGGGAAACTTGCCCTCGAATCATACAAGGAATACATCGAGCTCTTCGCGCGGAGCCTGAAAGAAACCATGGAAAGCCGCGAGGGCGTCGCATACTTGCTCCGCGCGGTCGGCTTCGAAGTCCCCCCCGAGGAGATTAATCTTAATCCGGAACTGCGCTGGAAGCGCGGAAAGCCGGGGGCGTTCGGTTCCAGCCTTCTTTAGGCAAGGGTAAAAACTCTTGGTTTCAGGGAAATCGCCTGACAGAATTCCGCGCTAGGTCATGCCCACGGTCCTGATCATTGAAGACGATGCGGAAAGCAGAAAGCGCATCGCGCGCCTTTTTGCGCGCCATGGCTGGGAAATAATCGAGGCAGACGACGGCGCGGCCGGAATCGATATTGCCCTTGAGAGACGGCCGGAAGCGATCGTCTGCGATTTGCTTCTGCCCCGGATCAGCGGCCTCCAGGTCTGCCGTGCGATCCGGGAGGAACTTGATAAGGCCAGGATTATTATTGTCGCCGGGCGCATCTACCATATCGAGCGCGATGCCGTGGTGGAGGCCGGCGGCGACGGCTATTTCGTCAAGCCATTGAAGTGGGAAGAGCTGGCGAAGATACTGCACCGCCCTCGCCGTCCGCGGCGAAAATTGACCCCGCGCCAGTCGCGCGCCCTTAAGTTTCATCCGCCGTCGACGCGGATAAAATTCTGGGGCGTCCGCGGATCGATCCCAGTGCCCGGCCCGTCCACCATCGGCTACGGCGGAAACACCACTTGCGTGGAAATTCGCACCAATGGCGATATCATCATTCTCGACGCCGGTTCCGGGATTCGCGAGCTGGGACTCGCCTTGGAACAAGAGTTCGGCTCGGCTCCGATTAATCTAACATTGCTCCTGACGCACACCCACTGGGACCATATCCAGGGGCTTCCGTTCTTTCTTCCGGCTTACAAAGCCAAGAACTCGATTCGCGTCCTGGGCTATGAGGGCGCGCGCGCCGGCCTCGCGACCATTCTGGCCGCGCAGATGGAGGTCCCGTTTTTTCCCGTGAGCTGGAAGGACCTTCCGGGAACGATCAAGATCCAGGAGCTCAAGAAAATGGAATTCTCGATCGGCAAAGTGCGAGTGCGCTCGAGGTTTCTGAATCATCCGGGCGTTTGCGCGGGCTACCGGCTTTTTACCAAGGAAGGTTCCATCGCTTTTCTGCCGGACAATGAGCCGTTCGAACCGTTGAAGTTGAAATTGGCCGCGCGAGATGGAATCCATCCGCATAGGGCCCGCGCGCAAGCAGTGGTCCAACGCTCGAAGCTGGTCGAGTTTCTCAAAGATACGGATGTCCTGATTCTCGACGCGCAATACACGGACGAGAAGTACCAGGAACACATCGGCTGGGGCCACGGCGCCCTGAGCCGCGTGGTTTCCCTGGCCTTGGAAGCCCGGGCGAAGAAGCTGTTCTTGTTTCACCACGATCCCGCGCACGACGATCACAAAATCGACGAAATGCTCGAACGGGCGCGTTTTTTGGTGGTCGAGAGCGGGCGCCGGTTGGAAGTGGAAGCCGCACGCGAAGGCGCCGAAATCTGGCTGAGCGGACCGCCATCCTCCCGCTAGTTATTCGTTCATCCGCGACTTGCCGCGCGGCCAAATACAGTCTTAGCTTTGGCCCCGCATCCGCTTGCCTCGTAGTGTAACGGTAGCACCAGAGATTCTGGATCTCTTTGTCAAGGTTCGAATCCTTGCGAGGCAGCCAGCCTGCGGATTCGCCCGATTCGCGGCTGCTGAGCGGCTCTAGGGCAAATGCAATGCCCGTCTCACCGGCACCGTCAGCGTTCCCGTGACACGCTGGGTGTGATTCTTCTGCAACTGAGCGATCGCCAGACTGACTTCCTCAGACATGATTCCGTCTATCGGGCCGCAATAGTAGCCCCGGCTCCGCAAGCACACTTGGAGTGCGCCGACGTAAGCCGGATCGGCGAGGAGTTCTTTTCCGGAATGAAAATAGTAGTAGATACGATGGGGATACCGGTGGGCATAATCTACCGGATACAAATGCTTCGTCTGGTGGAGCACCCCCCATTCGTCTCTGGGAGCCAGCGGATCCATGGAATGGAAAAGCGGGTAATCCGAAGCGCGTGCGCAGGCGACGAAGCAGGCAATCAGCGAGACGGTGAGCAGGCAACGAAATGGATTTGAAGGCATAAATCGTTTCGAAAGAAAATATCTGACGAAATGAATCACATCCACGCTTGCGGAGCGAGCGGAAAAAAACTCGTTCACGGAAGATTGTAAATCTCAACCAGTCCGATCCCAGTCGTATTATTTTTGCCGCGGACAATAGCGGTGTAGCCGCCGGGCGGCAAAGTCCTCACGAGCGCCGACTCCAGATCATTGCCCGGCGCCAAGCCGGTGGCGCGAATGGCCGCTTCGTCCTCCTTCCAATTATCATTTGCGCCGATGATCGCTCCATCCGCATCATGCAGTTCGAGCGTGGGATCGGCCAGAGCGTCGGCAATGCCTGAGGAAACAAGCGATGGTCCCATCGCTCGCGCAACAATCGTGGAAGGTTCCGCGCCCCGCAGAATGAAACCGGCAATCATTACTCCATCGTTCTCATTCACGAATCCGCGGGTGCTAATGTTTGCGAGGCTCGAATCTGAGCCGGGATCCAGATCGTAAACCTCCGCCAGCGCGATACCTTCGCCGGCGGAGCGTCCCTGAATTACCGCGGTGTATTGTCCCGGCGCCAGCACCTTCACAATTGCCGCCTCAGCATTCTCAAGGGGCGCAATTCCACTCGCCCTGACTTCATCTTCCTGCGTAGCACGCCAATCGTCGTTCTGCTCGATCATGGCGCCAGTGGAATCGTACAACTCCAGATAGGGATTCGACAGAGTCTCCGATCCCACTCCGTGCGACCCGAGCGAAGGGCCAAGGGCCCTAACGATCACTTTCTTGGGCACTTGGCCTGCAATAATGAAGCCGCCGATCTCGACCCGCTGGCCGGCGCCGACGCGGACACGAGTGGAAAGGTTGGCCAGCTTCTTGGGCGCGGCGCCGTTCAACCGCGCGATGCCCGCGCGCGCGATTCCGTTTACGTGATCGAAAGAACCGGCGACGAGCAATTGCCCATCCGGTTGGATAAGCAGCGCACTAGGACCCCCTCCCGAATTAAGTTGAACGGTAAAGTTTGGGTCATGGCTGCCATCGAACAGAAATCGTCCGATTTCCAGTCGATCAGGGTAGCCCAGCCGAGCCAGGTTAGCCCAAAAATAGATGCCGGTCAGATCGGCTGCAGCCAACCCTACGCGAAATTCGGTATCGAAGGACTGATCGATGCTGCCGTCCGAATGGAGTCGAGTAAAATGATGCGAGTCAATGCCGTCCACGAATCGGGACACCAGGAGCATTCCATTCGGCTGGAGGGCCAGAAACGCAGGACCGGAAAACCCGGCCGTACCATCAGTGAATCCATGATCAGGCGCTCCATCGACCATAAGTCGAAAGAGTCGCGTGTTGGTGCGAAGCACAATGCTTGCATCGGGTTGAACAGCAACCAAACTGCCGGGCTGGTTGGCGGAAAATGTGGAATCTACCGAGCCGTTTGGATTGAGCCGCCTCACTTGTGCAGTCGAGGTGAGCAGAATCTTACCACTGGGTTGAATGCCGAGTTCCCAGATGGGGGTGTATGGAGTCGAGTTGTAGTGAAAGGTTTGATCTACCACTCCATCCAAGCCCAACCGCACGAGGCTGTACCCGAAAGCGACCAGCATCTTTCCGTCACCTTGCACCGCCATCGCATTGAACGAACTGGCGCCGCCGGGCGCCCCGATCAACGTCCCTGTATCGAAACCAGGATCAACCGACCCGTTGGCATTAAGGACGGCGATGCTCGTTCGGGGAATGCGATCGACGTAATTGAAATTGCCTGCGATTACGATCTTGCCGTTTGGTAAGAGGCGCGCCTGGTCAATGGAAACTTTGCGGATTGAGACAAGGCCCATTCCTGGATCGAAGCTGTCATCAGAGGACCCATCGAGAAAGAGTCGCCGGAGGCCGTACGGCTGAGTCCAAATGGTCCCAGCAGTTATGACCAGTTTTCCGTCAGTTTGTTGGGCGAAATAACCGAGCGCGATTGGGTGAAAGCTCGAGTCAGGGCTTCCATCTGTGTATAGCCGATTCGCACCGGCATAGACGCTGGAAATTATCAGTCTGCCATCTTGCTGAAGGAACAGCGGCGTACCGGCGAAGCTAGAGTAAGGATGATAATCAGGATCGTTTGTGCCATCCGCTGTTAATCGGCTGATGATCGTGGCAGGCCAATCATAGACAAATCCCGCCCAGATCGCGGTCCAAATCACCTTGTCATCCGGTTGGACCAACAATCCGCCGGCGCTATAGCCTTCGGGGGCCACGACTGTCGCAAACGCGTTGTCCAGACTCCCGTCCGTGTTGAGACGAAAGATCTGGTTCCCACCTGTCGCCACGACCGGCTTTCCGGTCGATTGCACAACGAAACTCTTACTAAGCACAGCCGCGTTGAACGTCTCGTCCAGGCTGCCATCGGCGTTCAATCGCGCGAGATTGCTACGTAGAACGCCGTTGATTTGCGTGAAGTAGCCGCCAATCAGAATCCGGCCTCCAGAGAGAATCTTGGCCTGTAAAATACTGGCAGGCAGATTGCCATTCTCGACGCGGGGACGGAACGCAGTATCTTCGCTGCCATCACTATTCAGGCGCGTCAGATACCGGGCGCTTCCATCCGGGTTGGTGAACGACCCACCCACAAGCAGCTGTCCGTTCGCCTGCAAAGCCAATAACTTGGGTTCGTACTCATAGGCAAAAAGCTCCGGAGTAGGCGCGACCGAAACATTGAAGCTGCCGTCCAACGAACCGTCTGGGTTAAACCGCAGAACCGCAGGCACGAAATCCAGGTTCAGCGCGTTAAATTCGCCCGCAATGAGAATTTTCCCGTCCGGCTGAATCAGGACGGAGTTACCGCGGCTCGGTGTGACGTACTCCGTTCCCCGTCCCGGATCAAATGTCGGATCAACACCTCCTGGTTGGGCCGCGCGGGCAGAAATTACTGCACTGGCGCCAAGGGCCAGGACCGCCGACCGCCAAGAGAATTTAGACATGGGAACGCCGCAGTGCCGCTACCGATATGCGATTCCCATTCTTACCTGGATTGGTTTGCCCAAGACAAGGTAAATCCCATTTCACGCGTTTGACGGCGTCGCGCTTGGAACCTCCAAGCGAGTTATCCGTCAGAAATCCGCGACCGCTGCGTTTGAAAGAAACCTTTCAAAAGCTCCACGCATTCGTCGCTCAGGACCCCGCCGACGATGTCGCACCTATGATTCAAGCCGGGCATTTGCAGGAGATTGATGGTGCCGCCAGCCGCACCCGCACGGGGATCCGGGCAACCAAAGATCACCCGCCGCATGCGCACGTGCACTAACGCGCCGGCACACATGGCGCATGGTTCCTTCGTCACGTAGAGATCGCACTCGTTCAAGCGCCAGTCCCCCACGGCCGCTTCCGCTTGCGTAATCGCGAGCATCTCGGCATGCGCCGTTGCGTCCTTGAGCAACTCCACTTGATTATGCGCGCGTCCGATGATCCTTCCCTCCCGCACGACCACGGCGCCGATCGGCACCTCCTCCTTTTCAAACGCTTTCCTCGCCAGGCGCAACGCTTCGTTCATGAAAGAGGCGTCGTCTGGGACATCGATGAAGTTGCCCATGGCCGATCAGCCTAACGACTGGTTGGAATGGCAGCCCGACACGTCCAGGCCGGCGGAATGCGGCGAACTAGCGATATCCATGAAAACGTTCCGCGTTCTTCTCATTGCGTTCACCCTTTCGCTCGCGGCCGAGGGCGCAGCACCCGAACAAGAGATGGTTAATCAATCCGCCTCCATCCTGC